>OHAS01002720.1_pt1 | contig 12421 bp, 9 predicted proteins | sample 1577131 | NCBI WGS metagenome assembly OHAS01 (sample SAMEA3541566, study PRJEB24748) | human gut metagenome | biome: human gut; feature: human-associated habitat; material: faeces | place: China | collected 2012
TGCGGCGCAGTCTGCACAGAGCAGATGGCCTTCCTGCACATCCAGATAGAACGCATGCTTTTTTTGCGGTGCTGACATTGCATAAGGTTAAGCATATCAAAGCGGAGGGGGATGATTCCGGCGGTTCGATGAGTTTTGAAGGCGAGGGGAACTGGCTGATTATCATTGCGCCTTATTTTTTTCCTCTGTTCGCCTTTTTCTTTATGCTGGCGGTTCCGCTGTTCGGACAATATGCAAACAGTTTGATTATGAACGGATTGATGGGCTATTTTATCGCCTATCACGTTGATACGGTTGCTTCGCAGATACATGAAAAGCAGACGGATTTGCCGAAGGTTTCCTATAAATTCTGCTTTTTGTTTCTGCCCGGTGCCAATTTGTGGATGATCGGGATGATGCTGGCATTTAACAGTAAGCTGTGGCTGGGCGTTTCCCAGTATCATAAGCTGGTTTTCTGGCTGTTGGAACGCGACTGGCAGTATGTTAAGAATGTGCTGTTTTAGAAAGACAGCGTGCAGGTATCGGCGTTCAGTTTTCCGCGGATGCCGAGAGGGACGATTCTCCGCTCTTCAAAATGTCCCCAGGGGAAATGTTTTATTGTCGGAATGGATAAGTCACCGCAGAAGTAGTCAATAATCTGGTCAATGGTGTTGTCTTCCTCGTAACGGATAATGCAGCCGTTAAATCCGCCGAAAACCAACCCTTTCAGCTTGTTAAATCCCGGTTGCTGCCTGATTTGCTGCAACATGGAATCAATGCGGTAGGTTCTTTCGCCGATGTCTTCAATCAGCAGAATTTTATCCGTGAAATCTGGAAAATAAGGTGTTCCGGCCAGATTGCGGAGCATACTCAGGCAACCGCCGATTAAGGTACCTTCGGCACAGCCGGGGATAACCGTTTCGCCGCCGGAGACTTTGTGGTAGTTTCCGGAGATTATTGCTTTCAGGTCAATGTCGGCCTGAGGGCGGATTTTGCCGTATTTGAAATCGTAAGCCAAGCTGAAACCGTTGTATGACGGGCAGCCGCTTAAACTTTGGGCGGCAATCTGCAATGTGGACGCGTCGCTGATACCGAAAATCGGCTTAGGATTCTTTCTGAGATTTTCGTAATCAAGGTAAGGCAGCATATATTGGGCGCCCGCACCGCCGGTGCTGCAGAAAACCGCTTTAATTTCCGGATTGCGGATAAATTTATTGAAGTCGTCGGCACGGTTCTGCGGCGTGCCGCCCATGTGTCTGAATTTATCGTAAACATGTTCTCCGAGAATCGGCTGCAGCCCGAGACTTTTCAGATATTCAACCGCCAGGTCGGCGGCATCCCGCGGGTTTATTCCGCGGTTATGTGCCAGCGATGCTTTTAACTCGGGATCAAGCGGCGTTTGATAGTCAAGAAAGTTTGAAGGGGTGATGATTCCGATTTTATCACCCTCCTGCAATTTGAACATTATTTCAACCTTTCAAGAATAGTCTGGCAGAAACCGGGAAGAGAATTGTCGCGGGCGCCCATGATGACAATGCGGTCGCCGGGGCGGGCATTGGCAAGAATGAATTCTCCGGCCGCTTCCCGATTGTCAAAATAGCGGGCCTGTTTGCCGTTTTCGACAGCCCGGTTAATCAGATCTCGGGAGGAAATGTCTCGGGTTACGGTGCCGCCGGCAAAGTAGATTTCCGGCATAAGCAAGATGTCTTCATCGCTCATTTGGGCGCAGAATTCGTCGATAATCTGCCGGCCCATCATCCGCATCGGTGAAAAGCCGTGCGGCTGGAACATCATAATCAGCCGTCCGGGGTAACTTTTCAAAGCCGAAACGGAAGCTTTGACTTTGTCCGGGTTATGAGCAAAATCGTCAATGACGGTAATGTTGTTCCGGGTACCGACAACTTCCAATCGGCGATGGGTGCCGAGGAAACCTTCCAGCGCCTGTGCGGCGTCAAATTTGTCAATTCCCAGCAAGGAACAGGCGGCAATGGCGGCCAGTGCGTTGGAGACGTTAAAACGTCCGATGAGGTTCAGCGTGAAACTTTTACCGTCCATTGAATATTTGGTGCCGTGCGGCAGGGCTTCGATGTTGTAAGCCCAAAAATCGGCTTTGTTGGTTTCAATGGAAAAAGTCAGCGTTTTTTTGCGGGGATGCCTGATGTTCCGGCAGGCTTCGCAGTCGGCGTTGACAACCACGCCTTGTTTGGCCCGGTCGGCAAAATCCTGAAACAGTTTCTGCAGCTCGGGAATCGGTTTGTGATCGATTGAGATATTGTTAATCAGCGCAACATAGGGGTGATATTTTTCAATTGAGCCGTCGCTTTCATCGGCTTCAATAACGCAGATGTCGCCTTCGTTGTAGATGATGTTGGGAATTCCCTCCCTGTCGGCGTAGTTAAGCAACAGGCCGCCGTCAATCATACAGGGCTTTTGTCCGAGACGGTCGAGAATATAGCCGATCATTGCGGTAACAGTGGTTTTGCCGCTGGTTCCGCCGACGGCGATGTTGTGGCCGTAACCGTGGAAAATGTCGGCCAGCAGATCGGAGCGTTTGCGAATGGGAATATTTTTACCGAGGGCAGCTTTGACGTCGGGGATAGTGTCTTCGACTGCGGTGGAAACATAGAGGACATCAAGGTCGTCGGTAATTGCCGAACCGTCCTGCGGATAGATTTTAATGCCGAGCTTTTCCAAGGCTTGTTTGTTGCTTTGGTCTTTGCCCTGGTCAAAACTGCGGTCGGAGCCGCGAACCTCATAGCCCTGATGCAGGCGAATCTGCGCCAGCGCACTCATTCCGCTGCCCGAGATGCCGCAAAAACTGATTTTAGTCATTGTTATAGTCCTTTCTGAATTTAGAGCGCATCCAAGGTTGTTTTTTCCCGGGCCTGCATGATGGTGAGGTTTTTATATTCTACCGTAATGTAACTTTGGCCGCTGCCATCAACATTTACGCTGAGGGCGGCGCCGACTTTGCCGTTTTCAAAAGTGGCATAAAGGAAAGCTTCGCCGTTTTGAAGTTCTTTTAGAAAGTCAGGATTGCCGATGGCCTGTTCTTTTTGCACGGTTTCGGTTTTGCCGTTGCCGACGGGCTGATCGACGTTGATTACCTTAGGGGTGTAAAATTGCTGAGCATTGCCGTATTTTTGCTCCAGCAGTTTGTAATATTGGTTGTAAAGGTCGAGCACTTTTTCGGCAGAGGGAGTGTCCTGCAGCAGATTACCGTAGGCGATTATCCGCCAGAGTTCGTTTTCGATGCCGAAAGTGAGAATGACTTCACGGAAGGTTTTGACGCTTTTGGGAAGATGCGTGGCGCTGAAGTTATTGACGTAGTCTTTCTGTCCGACGGCTGACAGCGATACGCCTTCTTTTTTGACTTCGTCATAATTCGCCCCCCACGCCAGGCCGAAGGGGCCCGGTTCGTTTTCGGCCAGAGTCTTGTTTTTCTTTTTGGCCAGCTGCGCGCGTTTGGCTTTTTTGAGTTTTTCCTGATGAGAACGGAGCAGCGGCGAATCAATTTTGATTTCACGGGGTTTGGCATCCAGCAGCCGCCCGGCGCTGTCTTTGGCTTCCTCGGCGTTTTCTTCGGTTTTCAACTCGTCAGAGATGAGGAGAGAGTCATAAAAGTCGCCGCTGTTTTGCGCCCGGCTTGTGCCGTATGTGAAAACGGCGGGCAAAATCATTAATCCGAACAGCCATAATTCTTTTTTCATCATGTTATCCTTGTTGATTTTTCATAAAGAAATTGAACAGTGTTCAAATTTGTTTTAATATAAATCATATTTACAAATATTAAGTTAATATAAGATGACAATTACAAAAGACAATATCCGCAGAATTCTCATCAGCAAAGGGCGTTTGCTGGTGAAAGAAAAAGGTGCAGATTATCTGACCGCCCGCAAACTGGCCGAGGCCTCGGCTTATTCAGTCGGTACGATTTACAACCAATTCGGCACAATGGACAACTTTGTGCTGGAACAGAACAAGCAGACGCTGGACGAACTGGTTCGCTATATGCTGAAAACCCCGAAAGGCGAAAGCTCATATCAAATGCTGAACCGCTATCTGGATGCTTTTGTCGCGTTTGTGCTGGCGAATCGAAACCTGTGGTTCCTGTTGTATAACTTCCACCTGCATGCAGAATATGGCAAACTGCCGAAAGCTTATCTGCGCAAACTGGTTGCGGTAACCAAAATCTGGGAACCCGCATTTGAGAAGGTTTATGCCGGACTGAAAGTCAAAGAGCGGCAGCTGGCGCGCCAGGTGCTGTGGCTGACGCTGTTTTCAATGAGTTCGTTTTTAACGACCAACGCCTTGGACAATTTCAGCAAAATTAACAAGAAAAGTCTGTGCAAACTGCTGCTGAACACATATCTGGCCGGACTGACGGTTTTGAAGTAAAGAGGAGGGCCGATGAACATTTTGTGGCAGGTGTTTTATAAGGTTTCCGCTTTTGTGAACAGTCCGGAGTTTCTGCGGAGCTTTTTTGACAACCGTTTTTATCTGATTCTGCTGGTGATTATTCTGATGCGGTTCAAGTATGCGACTTATTCCAGCATGTGGATGAGTGCGCTGGTGAATATTCCGGGAACTTTTCTGCATGAGTTGATGCATTATCTGGTCGGTTCGCTGCTGAATGCCCGGCCGGTTAATTTTACGATTTTTCCGCAGCGTAATCTGGACGGCGATTATGTGATGGGGAGCGTCGGTTTCAGCAATATCACCTTTTATAATGCGGTTCCTTCGGCGATGGCGCCGCTTCTGTTGCTGCCAATCGCTTTTTACATTAACCGTTATGCTTTGCCGCTGATGGCGCCGACGTTTTTTAACTATATTCTCTATGTGCTGTTACAGACAATTATTATTGAGAATGCCATTCCTTCCGGCGCTGATTTTAAAGTAGCGGGAATGTTTTTAAGGGGGCTTCTGCTGTATGCCGTGCTGGCGATAGCGCTGCTGTTGATGTTGTAAAAAAAAACCTCCCGGTGCGGGAGGTTTTTTGTTTCAGTTCTTTTCCAGAGTACGGACAATTTCTTCGGTGACTTTTTTGGCGTCGCCGTAGAGCATTATCGTATTATCGGCATAGAAAAGCGGGTTTTCCACGCCGGAATAGCCGGTAGCCAGAGAGCGCTTGACGAAGAAGACGGTTTTGGCTTTTTCAACGTCAAGAACCGGCATGCCGTAAATCGGCGAATCGGGATTGGTTTTTGCCTGAGGGTTGGTGACGTCATTGGCACCGATAACATAGGCAACGTCGGAGGTGGCGAATTCGCGGTTGATTTCTTCCAGTTCAAAGACATCGTCGTAAGGAACATTGGCCTCGGCCAGCAGAACGTTCATATGTCCGGGCATGCGGCCGGCAACGGGGTGGATGGCGAACTTGACTTCAACGCCGTATTTGTCATGGAGGTCGGCGGCCATTTCCTTAACAATGTGCTGCGCCTGAGCGACGGCCATGCCGTAACCGGGAACGATGATAACTTTGTTGGCGTTTTCCATGATGAAAGCGGCGTCTTCGGGATTTCCGGCCTTAGCGACTTTTATGATGCCGTCATTTTGTGTCTGTCTGCCGGAGGTTTCGGCACCGAAACCTCCGAGCATAACGCTGGTCAGCGAGCGGTTCATTGCCTTTACCATAATATAAGACAGAATTGCGCCGCTGGCACCCACAATCGAACCGACGATAATCAGCAGAACGTTATTGAGCGAGAAGCCGATGCCGACAGCCGCCCATCCGGAATAAGCATTCAGTACGGAAATGACAACCGGCATGTCGGCGCCGCCAATCGGCAGAACAAGCAGAAAGCCGAGGATGATTGCCAGGGCTGCCAAAATATAGAAAAGCTGATGATTGCCGCTCAGGGTAAACATAACGCAGACCGCAATGACGCCCAGTCCCAAAAGCAGGTTCAGCAGCTGCTGTCCGGGGAAAATGACCGCACGGGCCGACATCAGCCCCTGCAGTTTGGCAAAGGCAATAACCGACCCGGAAAAAGCGACGGCGCCGATGAGCAGGCCGAGAGAGGTTTCAAGATAGGTGTCTGCACCGGCCATGATCTCGGCGACGGCGATGAAAACCGAGGACAGACCGCCCAGGCCGTTAAACGCGGCAATCATCTGCGGCAGTGCGGTCATTTTGACTTTCAGAGCGCTCCAGGTTCCGATTATTCCGCCGAGACAGATGACGAGCAGCACCCATTTGTAATCGGAAACCAACGGCGAATACATGGTGACCGAAACGGCGAGAGCCATGCCGAGCATTCCCAACAGATTGCCGCGGCGGGCCGTTTCGGGAGAAGCCAATCCGCGGATTGAAAAAATAAACAAAATGCTGGAGAGCAGATAGGCAAGGGATAAGTATGCGTGTGTCATTATTTGTTCTCCGAATTTTTGATTTTTTTCTTTTTGAACATCAGCAGCATGCGGTGGGAAACGGCAAAACCGCCGAAAATGTTAATTGCAGCGAGAAAAACGGCAATCAGTCCCATTGTTTTGGAATCGTTAAATTCCGAAATGCCTGCCGTAATCAAAGCGCCGACGCCGGACTTCTGCTGCAAATCTCACACGTCCGTCCGTGTCATCTTGCCCCCACCAAACACCTGTGCTATAATCAAATTAATCAAAAAACCGAGGTAAACCACACATGAACAAAAAAGAAATCGCAGAAATAAAAAAACAATTCACCCCTGACCGCTGCTCCATCACCCGCATCTGCGGCTGCTACGTAGACGGTGAAAAAAACAAAAAAACCGAACTCAAAGAAGCCTTCTTATCCTTATCAGAGGAAGAAACCTTCAAATACTTCGACATCTTCCGAAAAACCCTCACCGGCACCATTGGAAAAAACCTCATCAACATGGAATTTCCCTTGGATCAGGAAGACGAAGGCGGAACCCAAAACTTCCTCATGAAACTCCGCAAAAGCAAACTCACCGACGACACCCTCACCGAAGCCTTCTACGACAGAATCATAGAAAACTACGACTACGGTGAAAACTACTACATCATCCTCATCCATGCAGTCTACGACATCCCCGGCAAATCCTCCGACGGCGCCGAAATGTTCGATGCCTCCGATGAGATCTACGACCACATCCTCTGCAGCATCTGCCCGGTCAAACTCTCCAAGGCAGGCCTGCATTACAACACAGAGACAAACAACATCGAAGACCGTATCCGGGACTGGCTGGTAGAAATGCCTGACTGGGGCTTCCTCTTCCCACAGTTCAACGACCGCAGTACCGATATCCACGGACTTCTCTACTACACCAAAAACGCCGAAAATCTCCGCTCCACCATGATGGAAGAAGTCTTCGGCTGCACCACACCGCTATCTGCCGGAACCCAGCGCGACTCCTTCAATGCTCTGGTGGAAGAAACACTTGGTGATGACTGTGCCTACGACACAGTCCTTGAGATCCACGAAAAGCTTAACGACCTCATTGAATCCCAGAAGGACGAACCGGAACCTGTTGTCCTCACCAAATCCGAAGTCAAACGTCTCTTCGAAGAATGCGGCGTAGAAGACGAAAAGCTTCAGAACTTCGATGAACAATATGAGCTTGCTGCAGGAGAAAAATCTGCTCTGGTAGCATCCAACATCACCAACACCAGAAAATTCGAGATCAAAACCCCGGATGTGGTGATCCACGTGGCACCGGACCGGGCAGAGCTGGTAGAAACTCGGATCATCGACGGCCGCAAATGCCTGGTGATCCCCATGGAAAGTGAAATAGAGCTCAATGGCATCCGTGTCAGCGCACTGAACTCTGTTGAAGATACATCCGCAGAACCGCTTCCTGTTAATGATATTACTGACATTAATAACAATAACACCGAAGAAGAAATCCCATTTTAAAGGAGACCTTATGAACGATAAAAAAATCCTGTTCTTCGACATAGACGGCACACTGCTTACGTCTCACCCATTCAAGGTTCCGGAGAGCACCAGCCGAGCCCTCACAAAAGCCCATGAAAACGGTCATCTTCTTTTCATCAACACCGGCCGCACCAAAGTAATGATGCCCTCTGCACTCTCAGAGCTTCATTTCGATGGCTATATATATGGCTGTGGAACCCACATTTACATGGATAACAAATTGCTTTTTTTCCGCACAGTCCCAAATCTTCTGTGCAAGGAAACCGTAGATCTTCTCCGCAAATGTAAAATCGAGGCACTTTTTGAATCCAACACTGAGATCCTGTATGATGGCGCATCTCCGGCCCAGTCCGAATTCGGAGTCAAAATGCGAAAAGAAATTCCAATGGTCGACATCACGAAATTCAATCGGGAGGATGCCTGCACTTACTCCTATGACAAATTCCTGGTACATATGCTTCCGGATTCCAATGTCGAAAAATTCCGCAGCTTTTGTAATGATCATTACACCTATTTTGATCACGGAGACGGAATCTGGGAAGTCACACAAAAGGGTACCAGCAAAGCCACAGGCATGGAATTTCTCCTGGACCGCCTTTCCATCCCCAAGGAAAACTGCTACGCATTCGGAGACAGTCCCAACGACCTTCCCATGCTGAAAGCTGCCGGAGTCAGCGTTGCTATGGGAAATGCTTACGGAGGCATCGAAAAGCACTGCACATATCAGACAAGCGCAGTGGACAGGGACGGGATTCTTCACGCAATGGAGCATCTGAATCTGATCTGATGATCCGTAAAGCAGGCATGAGCATTACAAAAAACGAGCCATGTACGATAAACCCGTACACGGCTCGTTGTCTTTTCTCTTATCATTCCATTGCAAACATTGTATCTTATTTCTCAGCTTCCGGTGTAGCAGCTGCCTCATCTTCTGTACTGTCTGCAGTCTCCTCATCAGCCTTTGCAGAATCTCCCTCTGTCTCCGGTGTCTCGGTCACATCGGTCTGCTCCTCAGCTGCCGGTGTCTCGGTTGCCTCAGCCTCTGCAGAATCTGCTGTCGGTGTCTCAGTTACATCCGGGTCCGGTGTCGGAGTTGGAGTCTGGATCGTAAAGCTGTGATTATCTGTGATCTTGATCTTCTTGATCAGTTTTTTCTCTTCTTTGATATCTGCTTTCTTCTTCCATCCATCTGTTGTATCATTATAGAAATCATCCTTCTTGGTGTTTGTCAGAGACTCTTTCTTACTCTCCGTTGCAGTTTCATCATTCTTGGAATCCAGTCTCACAACATACCATACGGAATCTGTCTTGATGATTTCTTCGTTCAGTGCACCCTCATCCAGCTTTCTTAAAGCGGCACGGACCTCATCCGGATAAGTAGTTCCGTTGGCAGCACTGTCATCACCTTCCTCATAGGCAGGGCATGTTCCGGTTGTTGCAGTCATATCCTCGGAAATCTCATCTCCAAGAGTATTGAAATCTGCAGCCGGATCCTCTTTAACCTTGTCATAGAACTTCTGAAGATTCTCTTTATTCTTCTTGATATCATCATCGGAAAGATCATCTCCACTGACTTTTGCACTTGCATAGCTGAAGGACATCTGCTGATATTCTTTCTCATCCAGCTTCACGTCCGCTTTGGCTTCAATGGCATCCTTCATCTTCACATCGTATGTCTCAAGCTCGAGGAAAGTCTTCACCATATCTTCATCAACCGCAAGCTCTGCAATTGTCTCATCGGAATTGGCAGCCATAAAGTTCTTGGCAGCTTCCTCAAGAGCCTTCTGCTCATCATCTGTAATTTCAACATCATACTCGGAAGCGTGTTCTTTCTCCAGACACATCTTCTCAACAGTCTCAACAGATGTTGTTACCGCATTTTCACCGTAAGTCTCATCGGAATCATCATCCATTTTGGTACTCCAGATAGACATATCGTTTCCGCCGCCAAGATACATCTTGTACATTGCCTCAGCCTGTGCCTGCTGCATACGTGCTGCCAGACTTACAACGCCAAGCGGGATCTCCTGCTTATTGACTGTCAATGCGATCTTTGTACCATCGAGTTTTTTATTTCCGCAGCCTGCCATCATTCCTGCTGCTGTAACGCAGACAAGAGCAGTAACTGCCGCTTTCTTTACTGAATTTCTCATTTCATCCTCCATCTATCCGTCCATAAGAATCACGGTCCGGCTCTTATTCCATAATACTTGATTATAAACGTTTTCACCTTTAAGAGCAAGGAATTTCACGAACTTACACGACATTTCACAAATTATCCACAAGTCTTTCCGGGGAAATATCCGGTATCCACAAACCGGATGTTTTTTCCCGTGGATAACCCCGAGCCTGCCTGATTCTTCCCTTTACTCCAGTGGCTCTGCCAGTTTTGCCAGCTCCCCCGCAAACTTCATCAGCTCTTCGATCAGCCTTCCCTGTGGTGTCAGGATAAATTTCGGCTCATGATCAGCCTTAAACTGCAAACCTCTCCTGTACTGCGCCATAATAGCCGGGATACCTGCAGGATCCAGCTTGGCCTTTTCATAGAGCGTGATCCGGACATCTTTTCCAAGCTGCTTAATCTCCGTCACATATCCCTGATGAGCAAGAGCCTTCAGCCTTGCAATGGCGAGAAGGTTCAGCACAGCCTTTGTCGGCTCTCCAAAACGGTCGATCAGCTCCTCCAGCATATCGTCATACTCCTGCTGGCTTTCAATACCGGCAATACGCTTATAAATATCCAGCTTCTGGAACTCGTTACTGATATAGGAATCCGGAATAAACGCATCAATGTTAAGATCAATGGTCGTCTCAAAATCATCCATAGTCCGGATTCCCTTTGCCTCCTTGACAGCCTCACTGAGCATCTTGCAGTAAAGGTCATAACCAACTGCATTCATATGCCCGTGCTGCTGAGCACCAAGCAGATTTCCTGCTCCACGAAGCTCCAGATCCTTCATAGCTATCTTAAAACCGCTTCCAAGGTCTGAATACTCCCGCATGGCGCTGAGCCGTTTCTCCGCGGTCTCCTGGAGCATCTTGTTTTTGGTATACATCAGGAATGCATAAGCAGTCCTGTTGGAACGTCCTACACGCCCACGTAGCTGATAAAGCTGGGAAAGGCCATATCTGTCCGAATCATGGATGATCATGGTGTTTACGTTGGAAATATCCAGTCCTGTTTCAATGATGGTGGTAGAAACCAGCACATCCACATCTCCGTTGATAAAATCATACATTACCTGCTCCAGTTCCCTCTGACTCATCTGTCCATGTGCAAAATCCACTCTGGCCTCCGGCACAAGTCTGGATATCCGAAGGGCTACTTCGGCAATGTCATTGACTCGATTATATACGTAATACACCTGTCCACCCCGGCGAAGCTCCCTGCGGATGGCTTCCCGGACAGTCTCCTCATCGTACTCCATAACGTATGTCTGGATCGGCACACGATCCATCGGTGGCTCTTCCAGAACGCTCATGTCACGGATACCGATAAGACTCATATGAAGGGTTCTCGGAATTGGCGTTGCTGTCAGAGTCAGTACATCCACATCTTTTTTCATCTGCTTGATCTTCTCCTTGTGAGTAACACCGAAGCGCTGCTCCTCATCAATGATCAGAAGTCCAAGATTTTTAAATTCCACATCTTTTGAAAGAACTCTGTGGGTGCCGATCACAATATCTACCTGCCCCTTTTTGATCCCTTCGATGGTCTTTTTCTGCTGGGCAGATGTCCGGAAACGGCAGAGAAGCTCCACCTTCACCGGAAATTCTTTCATACGCTGTACAAAGGTATTGTAATGCTGCTGGGCAAGAATGGTGGTAGGGACCAGATAAACCACCTGCCGGCTTTCCTGTACTGCCTTAAACGCAGCTCTTAAAGCAACCTCCGTCTTTCCGTAACCAACGTCACCACACACAAGACGATCCATGATCCTGGTGCTTTCCATGTCTCTCTTGGTATCTTCAATGGCTGCCAGCTGATCCTCTGTCTCCTCATAGGGAAACATCTCCTCAAATTCCTTCTGCCATACGGTATCTGGTCCGCAGACATATCCCTCTTTCTCCTGGCGTACTGCATAAAGCTCTACTAGCTCTTTTGCGATATTTTTTACCGCACCCTTAACACGACTCTTGGTCTTATTCCACTCCTGACCGCCAAGCTTGTTCAGCTTGGGCGTTTTTGCATTTTCAGAGGATCCGGAATATTTCTGCAAAACATCCAGCTGGGTTGCCAGAATATAGAGATTACTGCCGCCCCGGTATTCGATCTTGATGTAATCCTTCACAACACGGTCAACCTCTACCTTTTCGATTCCACGATAAATACCCAGTCCATGCTTTTCATGAACAACAAGATCTCCAATGGAAAGCTCCGCAAAATCCTGGATCCGGTTTCCGCTGTATTTTTTCTTTTTTTTGCGCTTCTTCTGCTCTTTGCCGAAAATATCGGTTTCCGTCATCACTGCAAATTTGATCAGCGGATACTGGAAGCCACGTCTTGCATGGCCATAGACCACCATAATCTCTCCGGGACTGATGATACGATCCATGTCCTGGCTG
>OHAS01002723.1_pt1 | contig 12409 bp, 8 predicted proteins | sample 1577131 | NCBI WGS metagenome assembly OHAS01 (sample SAMEA3541566, study PRJEB24748) | human gut metagenome | biome: human gut; feature: human-associated habitat; material: faeces | place: China | collected 2012
GTAAAGCGGGCCGTTGATACGGTATATGATTTATTGGCAGAAAAAAAATACAAAGTATATACACTTGGACCGATTATTCACAACGAGCAGGTTGTAGAGGATTTAGCATCGCAGGGGGTACAGGTGATTGAACACCCGGATGAAATTGCAAAAGAAGACAGGAGTCAGGCGATTTTAGTGATTCGTTCGCACGGTGTACCGGAATCTGTCATCCACACGCTCAAGGAGGAAAAAATTCCATTTGAGGATGCAACGTGTCCATTTGTGAAAAAAATTCATAAAACCGTTGCCGAATACAGTGAAAAAGGATATGAAATTGTTATCATCGGTTCGGCAAAACATCCGGAAGTACAGGGGATTCTCGGATGGGCCAAAAACGGTGGAACCGTCGTAGAATCGAAGGAAGATGCCCTTTTATTTAAGCCGTCAAAAGGGGAAAAACCGATATGCGTGGTAGCACAAACGACATTTAATTACAAAAAATTTCAAGAATTAGTTGAAATTTTTTCAAAAAAAGGTTATGATATACTTGCTGTGAATACAATTTGTAATGCTACGTCTACACGTCAGACGGAGGCGGAGTCTTTAGCAAAGGATTCCGACGCTATGATTGTGATAGGTGGAACACATTCATCCAATTCACGCAAGTTATACGAAATATGTAAAAATCAGTGTGAAAACACTTTTTTTATACAGACAGCAGAAGATTTGCCGGATATCCCGGTCTCATCTTTTGCAAGCCTAGGTATTACTGCCGGGGCATCGACCCCAAATACTATTATACAGGAGGTTCTTAAGGCATGTCAGAAGCAAGTTTCGCAGAATTATTAGAGGATTCATTAGTCACAATCCACAATGGTGAGATTGTAGAAGGGACAGTTATCGGAGTTAAAGACAATGAGATTATCTTGAACATTGGATATAAAGCAGATGGTATTTTAACGAAGAATGAATACAGTAACAATACTGATGTTGACTTGACCTCCGAAGTAAAACCAGGAGATACGATGACTGTTAAAGTTTTGAAAGTCAACGATGGTGAGGGACAGGTTCTTCTTACTTATAAGAGACTTCAGCAGGATAAGATGAATGAACGTTTTCAGGAAGCATTTGAAAAGCAGGAAGTACTTACCGGAAAAGTTTCCATGGTACTCAAAGGCGGTTTGAGTGTTTCTTATGGTGAAGGCCGTGTGTTTATCCCGGCTAGTCTGGTATCCGATATGTATGAGAGAGATTTATCCAAATATCAGGATCAGGAAGTTGAATTCATTCTTACTGAAGTTAATCCACGTAAGAGAAGAATTATTGGCGACCGCAAACAGTTAATCGTTGCTAAGAAGAAAAAAATGCAGGAAGAATTGCTTTCCCGTATTAAAGTTGGCATGATGGTAGAAGGTACTGTTAAAAACCTTACCGATTTTGGTGCATTCATCGACTTGGGCGGAGCAGATGGACTTCTTCACATCTCCGAGATGTCATGGGGACGCGTTGCAGATCCTAAAAAGCTGTTCAAAGTTGGCGATAAAGTAAATGTCATGATTAAAGATATTCAAGACACAAAGATTGCACTTACTCTTAAACTGGAAGAGAACAATCCATGGAAAAATGCAGCAGAGAAGTATCAGATTGGTACAGTCGTAACCGGTAAGGTTGCCCGCATGACTGATTTTGGTGCATTTATTGAGTTGGAAGAAGGAATTGACGCATTGCTTCATGTTTCTCAGATTGCTATTGAGCATGTAGAAAAACCTTCCGATGTTTTGAAAGTAGGTCAGGAAATTACTGCTAAAATCGTTGATTTCAATGAAGAAACAAAGAAAATCAGCTTAAGTGTAAAAGCACTTGAGATTGAGAAACGCAACGAAGCAGCAGATGTTGAAGATTCCGAAGAAGAATAATGAGTCTTTACGATTACGAATGGTTTAAAAGCGGATTCCTTTCAATGTCAGGAATTGATTTAAATTCCTACAAAGAAGGGCAGATGAAGCGGCGGATTGATAATTTTTTGAAAAAACATCAAGTAGATGATTATAACACTTTTTTGTCATTACTTAGACAGGATACAGAAATTCATGATAGTTTTATTACATATTTGACTATCAATGTATCAGAGTTTTACCGAAATCCTCTGCAATGGCAGACCTTGGAAAAGGATATCATTCCACTGCTTTTGAAACGCTTTCCAAAACCTTTGCGTATTTGGAGTGCAGCCTGTTCAACAGGTGATGAGCCATATTCGCTGGCGATGGTTTTAAGTGATTTTCTTCCATTGAGTCAAGTTCAGATTTTGGCGACGGATATGGACGCGGAAGTTTTAGCAAAAGCAAAGGCGGGGTGTTACACCGGTCAGAGCATTAAAGGACTGCCGCAGCGTTACAGAGATAAATTTTTAGAAAAAGATGAGCATGGTATTTACCGTGTTTCTGACAAATTAAAATCATGTATTTCTTTTAAGCAGCACAATCTGTTAAAGGATGGATATCCGCAGAGAGTTCATCTGATTGTATGCCGGAATGTGATGATTTACTTTACGGAAGAGGCAAAGGAGCGGATTTACCGCCGATTTTCGGATTCCTTATGCAAACAGGGAATTTTGTTTGTAGGAAGCACTGAGCAGATTATTGGTGCGAAAAAGTATAATTTCCAGGGAATTCAGTCATTTTTTTATGAAAAACAGTAAGAAAACCACCTTCGGGTGGTTTTTTGATTGCTTTTTTTCTCATTTTCTAGTATATTTATAACGTATGAGTTTTTTTAGGAGGTAAAAAAGATGGAAAATAAAGTTGTAATTGCGTTAGATGCCATGGGTGGCGATTACGCACCGGTTGAAACAGTAAAAGGAGCCGTAGAGGCAGTAAATGAGAATAAAGGTATGAAAGTAATTCTTGTTGGCAGAGAAGAAGAAATAAAAAGTGAGCTTGCAAAATATACCTATGAGGAAGCAAGCATTGAAATTGTGAATGCAACAGAAATTATTGATATGGGTGAAGTCCCAACAAAGGCAATTCGTGAGAAGAAAGCTTCTTCTTTAGTTGTTGCCATGAAATTAGTACGCGATGGAAAGGCGGATGCGATTGTATCGGCAGGAAGTACAGGTGCCATTTTGGTTGGTGGACAACTTGTTGTTGGTCGAATCAAAGGAATCAAGCGTCCGGCACTTGCACCATTTTTACCTTCTAAAAACGGATTTTCTCTGTTAATCGACTGTGGAGCGAATGTAGACGCCCGTCCGGAACATCTGGTTCAGTTTGCTCAGATGGGTTCGGTTTATTTTGAAAACGTTATGGGCAAAAAAAATCCAACGGTTGGTATTGTAAATATTGGAACCGAAGAGGAAAAAGGAAATCAGCTTGTGAAAGAAACATATCCGTTGCTTCGTGACTGCAAAAACATTAATTTTGTCGGAAGTGTTGAGGCAAGAGATATTGCAAAAGGCGGCACAGATATCCTTGTCTGTGAAGCTTTTGTCGGCAATGTGATTTTGAAATTTTTTGAAGGTGTTGCTAAAACATTCTTAGGCTGCATCAAAGAGGGCATTATGAAGAGCCTCCGAACAAAAATCGGTGGTATGCTGATTAAACCGGCATTAAAAGGATTATTAAAGACATTTGATGTCAGCAGCCAGGGCGGTGCCCCATTGCTAGGATTAAAAGGGCTTGTGGTAAAGGCTCATGGAAATTCCAAGAGCGCGGAAATCAAAACGGCTTTGGGACAATGTATTACATTTAAAGAAAATAGTATTAATGAAAAAATACAGGACAAGATTCAGGCTTAAAGGAGGCTTTGTGCTGTGAAAGAAGACAAATTAATGCAGTTACAGGACAAAATTGGATATCACTTTCAAAATCTTTCGCTGCTTAACAATGCGCTGACACATAGTTCGTATGCTAATGAGAGGCATTGGAAATATGAGAGAAACAATGAGCGGCTGGAGTTTTTGGGAGATGCTGTTTTAGAATTGGTAAGCAGTGATTATATCTTCTCAAACCATAAGGATATGGTAGAAGGAAAAATGACGAAGCTGCGTGCTAGTTTAGTATGCGAGATGAGTCTTGCATCTTCTGCCAGGGAAATTAAATTAGGAGAATATCTGAAACTGGGACACGGCGAATGGGTTACCGGTGGCGGCAAGAGAGACTCGATTTTGTCTGACGCTTTTGAAGCTGTGATTGGCGCAATTTATCTGGATGGTGGATTGAATCCGGCAAGAGAGTTTATTTTGCAGTATGTTTTATCGGACATCGAAAAGAAACAGTTATTTTATGACAGTAAGACAATTTTGCAGGAAATTATCCAGAGCAAATTTCACGAAAAAACAAATCTTTCTTATGCACTTGAAAAAGAGGAAGGCCCCGACCACAATAAATCGTTTGAAGTGGTCTGCATGGTAAATGAGAAAGCCTATGGCCGTGGAAGAGGCCGTACGAAAAAGGCGGCTGAACAGAAGGCAGCATATGAAACAATATTATTATTGAGACAGGAGAAGTAGTCCATGTATTTGAAAAGTATAGAAGTTCAGGGTTTCAAATCCTTTGCAAAAAAACTTGTATTTGAATTTCATAATGGAATTACCGGAATTGTCGGACCAAACGGCAGTGGAAAAAGTAATGTTGCCGATGCGGTCCGCTGGGTATTAGGCGAACAAAGTGCTAAGCAGTTACGTGGTTCGAGCATGCAGGATGTTATCTTTTCGGGAACGGAGATGCGCAAACCACAAAGTTATGCATATGTTGCATTGACAATCAGCAATGAGGACCACAAATTAAATCTGCCTTATGAAGAGGTACAGGTAGCGAGAAGAGTGTACCGTTCCGGTGAAAGTGAATACTTGTTAAATGGTGTAACCTGCCGTCTCCGTGATGTACAGGAATTGTTTTTTGATACCGGTATCGGAAAAGAAGGTTATTCCATCATCGGGCAGGGACAGATTGACAAAATTCTTAGTGGTAAACCGGAAGAGCGAAGAGAATTATTTGACGAAGCTGCCGGTATCGTTAAATTCAAGAAAAGAAAGGCTGCTGCTGAGAAAAATCTGGAGACAGAACGTCAAAATCTTCTTCGTGTACAGGATATTTTGACAGAATTAGAAAAACAGGTTGGTCCACTGGAAGAACAGTCGAAAAAGGCGAAAGAATTCCTTCAGTTAAAAGAAGAGTTAAAACAGTTTGAAGTAGGACTGTTCTGCATGGATTATGAGACATTACAGCAGGAAACAGAAGAAATTGAGAAAAACCTTTCCCATACAAAAGAAGAATTGGAACAGGCAAAAGCGGATAAAGAAAAATCGCGTTCTGAATATGATTCGGTAGAGTCTGCAATTGCGGAGTTTGATCGTTCAGTTGAGAAGAAAAAGGAAAAAGTAAATCAGGATAAACTTTTGATTACGAATTTTGAAGGAGAAATTCGTATTACCAAGGAAAAAATTTCGTCTGCCGCACAGGGAAAAGAATATTACAAAGAGCGTACGGATGCATTGGAGGAATCCAAACAGGCAGCAAATGAGGAACTGGCTTCTTATACCGCTTCCCAGAAAGAGGCACTTTTAGAACTCGAGAAAATTACAGACGAAGAAAAATCGCTTAGCAGCCAGATGGAGCAGTTAGAGAAAGCAATTTTAGAAGATGAAATCGAGTTAAACGAACAGAATGAGCAGATTATGGATTCGATGAATGCTTCCAGTAAGATTACTGTGGAACAGCAGAAAGCGAAATCCATGCTGGAGCAGAATAAGATTCGTAAAGCAGAATTAAATCAGAAGATTTTAGCAAATAAAACACAATATTCTTCAGCGGAAGAAGAAATGAAAAGAGAAGAGGAACTTTTGAAGGCGGCAAAGAAAGAGTTAGACTCTGCTTATGTGGCGAAAAAAGAACTCTTACGAAATGCAGATATAAAACGGCAGGATATTTTATCTTTGCAGAAAAAGCAGCAGGAAAAACAAAAGAATTACCATATCATTGATTCTAAACTGGAAACGGTAAAAAACATGGCAGAGCGCTATGAGGGGTACAGTCAGAGTATCCGCCGTGTGATGGAGCAGAAGAAACAGGAACCAGGTGTGCTTGGTGTTGTTGCAGATATTATCCGGGTGAAAGAAAAATATATTACTGCTGTTGAGACAGCACTTGGCGGAAATATTCAAAATATCGTAACAGAGGATGAATATGTTGCAAAACGAATGATTCAGTATTTAAAAAAGAATCGTTTGGGGCGTGCTACATTTTTACCGCTGACGACAGTTACACCGAAAAAAGAAAAGCCATTCCGGGATGAAATTCTAGAGGAAGATGGTGTTCTTGGAAATGTAGCTTCCAAGGTAGACTGCGATGAAAAGTATAACTTAATTATCGAATATCTGTTAGGGCGTTTTCTTCTTGTGGATACGATTGATCATGCGATGCAGATTAGTAAAAAGTATCAGTACCGAGTGCGTATTGTAACATTAGAGGGTGAATTGTTCCATCCAGGCGGTTCTCTTTCCGGTGGAACCTTTAAGAATAATTCAAATCTGCTTGGACGCCGCAAGGAGCAGGAAGCATTAGAAAAAGAAAAACAGACGATTGAGAGTGCAATTGCTTCCGTGAAAGAAGAAATTCAGACAGCACAGAAACAGGTGGAAAACTTTGTTAAAGATGCCAATGCCAAAGAAGAGACGGTTAAAGAACTGGAATTAAAGAAAAATACGGCTCAGATTAAATATGAGCAGGCAGTATCGGTAAAAGAGCAGAAGGAAAAAGAATACCGCGCTATTGCCAATGATGGAAAAGAAATTGAAAACCAGAAGGCATTAATTGAAGATTCTCTTTCAAGAATCGACAGTGATTTGGAATTGTCGAAGCAGAAAGAGGAGCAGGCAAAAGAGCAGGTAAAACTTTTATCTGTCAAATTGGATGAAGAACGTGAAAAACAAGTGGAGTTACAAGAGAAAATTTCTCAAAACCGCTTAGAAGTTTCTTCGTTCCAGCAAAAGAACAATTATGTAGCTGAAAATATTCACCGAATTGAAGAATCACTTCATGATCTGGAAACAGAATACAACAAATTGATGCAGGAGCAGAAAAATTCGGATGATACGGTTTCTGAGATGGAACAGGCAATTGCTGGTTACGAAGAGAAAAACAAACAGTTACAGGAAGAAATTGTCCGCCTGACCAAAGAAATTGAAGAGGAAAGTAAGCAGAAAGAAGAAATGATGGCATCCCAGAAAGATATTTTTGAAAAGCGGGATGCACTGATGAATCATATGAGCGAACTCGACAAAGAGTCTTTCCGTTTAGAGTCGCGAAAGCAGAACATCGAAGAGAAGATGGAAGCAAAAGTCAATCATATGTGGAATGAATATGAGCTTACATACCGCAGTGCCAAAGAAATTGATATCGACCATTCCATTTCCTACACACGCATGAAGGCGAATGTAACGGATACGAAAAATAAAATTCGTGGTCTTGGCGATGTCAATGTGAATGCAATTGAAGACTTCAAATCCGTCAGTGAGCGTTATACACTTTTGAAAACGCAGCATGACGACTTGATTGAGTCGGAAGACGCACTGAAAAAGATTATTGCTGATTTAGATGAAGAAATGCGCAAACAGTTTACAGAAAAATTTGCGGATATTCAGAAACAGTTTGACAAGGTGTTCCGCGAGTTGTTTGGAGGCGGAAAAGGTACTTTGGAATTAGTCGAGGAAGAAGACGTATTGGAAGCCGGCATTACAATCAATGCGCAGCCGCCGGGAAAGAAACTTGGCAACATGATGCAGTTGTCCGGTGGAGAGAAGGCGTTAACAGCCATTGCACTTTTGTTTGCTATTCAAAATTTGAAACCTTCTCCGTTTTGTCTGCTTGATGAAATTGAGGCAGCACTTGACGATTCCAACGTAAAGCGGTATGCTAAATACTTGCATAAGCTTACAAAAAACACACAGTTTATTGTAATTACCCATCGAAAGGGCACGATGGAAGCAGCGGATGTTCTGTATGGTATTACCATGCAGGAAAAAGGCGTTTCTACGCTGGTATCCGTAAAACTCATTGAAGAGCAGTTAGACAACTAAAAGTAAGGAGACAGCAATGGAAGAAAAAGTTGGATTTTTCAAACGATTAAAAAATGGACTTTCCAAAACGAGAGATTCTTTCGTTTCCGGAATTGATTCTTTGTTTACCGGTTTTTCGGAGATTGATGATGATTTTTATGAAGAACTGGAAGAATTACTGGTAATGGGGGACATCGGTATTAATACTACAATGAGTATTATTGATGGACTCAAAGAACGTGTAAAAGAAGAAAAAATTAAAGAAGCTTCTGCCTGCAAACAGCTTTTGATTGATACCATTAAGGAGCAGATGCAAATTCATGAAGACGCTTATGAATTTGAACACAAAAAGTCTGTTTTATTATTGATTGGTGTAAATGGTGTTGGTAAGACGACCAGTGTCGGCAAACTGGCAGGACAGTTCAAAAATCAGGGTAAAAAGGTAATGCTTGCTGCCGCTGATACATTCCGTGCAGGTGCAATTGATCAGTTAAAAGAATGGGCAAATCGTGCCGGCGTAGATATTATTGCAGGACAGGAAGGTTCTGACCCGGCTGCGATTGTGTACGATGCGGTTGCTGCCGCAAAAGCATGCCGCCTGATCGTTCAGCTTGACAGGGTGGTTCATAAGGGGGATTTCAAGTCCGTATCCACCAAGGTGGCGCGGTAATCCAAGGAGCAGCGCAAGTGCGGTTTCTCGTGGAGAAGCGGATCCATCAGACATATAAAGAAGAGCTCGTCGTGCAAGGCGGGACCCGCGAAGGGAGGGGTTGCGTTTCAGGAAATCGCGAATACGTTGCGTCGATGTAAGCGCTTCGACCTCGTATTGGGTGGTTAGTCCCGTGCGCTCGGTTTGGTATGTGCTGCATAGTTCATAGCCCAACTCGAGCAGCCAAATAAAGTCGGCTCGTCTATCGGCGCATTGCACGAAAGCGAGTTCGGGTGAGCATACCAGGCAGCTCTTTGTCAGCTCGAAAAAGGAATCGGACGAAACTTGTGAGCCGAGCAGGTGCGCTTCGATATCTCCTTTGCGTCGACATTGCCTTTGCGAGGAGGTGACGAAATGGAGTGGAACGCAAATGCCTTCGCGCGAAAGGAACTCTAGCGCCTCGCTCGCGTTGCGAAATTCGCGCGAACCGATGGCGCGGTCTCGCAGGGCGTTTGCGAGGGCTGTCGCCGCGTCGTGTTTTGAAATCGACGTTTGCGGTGCGCTTCTGGTCCGACTGGGGTTGGCGAGGGCTGCGGCGAGATTGCGCTGCATGAAACGGTGAATCTGCAGGGCCGTGACGTGGCTGTATATAACGCGGTCGAGTTTGGGCATGGAAAATCCTCTCGTGCCCCGATTGAGAGGATCTTGCGGTCTTGAGTTGGAGGCGGGGCGTTGCCTCGGGTACTTTCAAAGAAAGCGCCGCACTGGCTCTTGCGCGTTAGGTTGTGCCTGGATGCGCGGGCTCTCTACGTTATTGGCTCTCGCGTTGCGAGAGCTGCTTGAGTGTGTGAAGCCCAGACGCAGCGGAGTTCGCCTTGTGCGCGCGAATTCCTGTTGCATTGCCAAAACACGCTGAATGACTGAATTATACCCAAATGGCTTTCTCCGCACGTCTTGTTTTCCGCAACGCTTTTCAGGTTTAATTGATTGTTCACTCGAATGGAAAACAGCATCGGCGTACAATAGCACGCTAACGTAAAAATGGGGAAGGCGGAAACGCATGGATATTGTCGGCATTCTTAATCAAATCGATGCCGTTGTATGGGGTCCTTTGATGATTTGCCTCCTGCTGGGATCGCACATCTTCTTGACCATCCGTACGGGCTTCATTCAGAGGAAGCTGCCCAAGGCAATCAAGATGTCCGTGGTCAACGACGAAGACAGCGAAGGCGATGTAAGCCAATTCGGCGCGTTGGTGACGGCGCTTGCGGGCACTATCGGCACGGGTTCCATCGTCGGCGTGGCGACGGCTATTATCGCGGGCGGCCCTGGTGCGGTGTTCTGGATGTGGCTCACAGGCGTGTTCGGCATTGCCACGAAATATTCCGAGGTCTACGCCGCCGTCAAATATCGCGTGAAAGACCATAAGGGCGAAATGCTCGGCGGTGCCATGTATGCGTGGGAGCGCGCCTTCAAGCGCAAGGACGGCTCTTTGCCCTGGTGGGCGAAGCTCGGCGCGGTGTCGTTTGCGCTGTTTGCCATCGTTGCCACTATCGGCACGGGTTCGGCAGTTCAATCCGCCGCTATGACGGGTATCATCGAATCCAACTTCCCGGGCATTCCCGAGTGGCTCATCGCCCTGGTTATCGCTATCCTGGTGTCCGTCGTCATCTTCGGCGGCGTAAAAACCGTTTCGGTTGTATGCGAAAAGCTCGTCCCGTTCATGGCCGTGGCGTATGCGGCGGGCTGCCTGGTCATCATGGCCATCAACTGGCAGTACATTGGCCCTGCGTTCGCGCTGATCTTCGAATGCGCATTCACCTCGAAGGCAGCGTTCGGCGGTGCTGTTGGATCGGGCATCATGGTCGCCTTGCAGTTCGGCTGCGCCCGCGGTTTGTTCTCAAACGAATCTGGCTTGGGCTCCGCTCCTATCGTTGCTGCAGCTGCAGCAACGAAGAACCCTGCTCGTCAGGCGCTGGTTGCCATGACGGGCACGTTCTGGTCGACCGTTGTTATCTGTGCCATCACGGGTATCGTCCTGGTATCTACTATGCTTGCCCATCCAGGCATTGTGGAGGGTGGTTCCATCAAGGAAGGTGCTGCGTTGGCAAGCGCCGCCTTCGCCACTATCCCCTATTTGGGCACGCCTATTCTGGTCATTGGCATGATCAGCTTTGCGTACTCCACTATTCTTGGCTGGAGCTATTACGGAAACCGTTGCGCAACGTATCTTTTCGGCCGTCGTGCCATTCTTCCGTACCAGATTCTCTACGTTATCGTCGGTTTCTTGGGCGCTATTGGTGTGGGCGATGTGGTTTGGGTTGTCTCCGACATCGGCAACGCGCTCATGGCCATTCCTAACATCATCATGGTGTTGTTGCTGTCTGGCATGATCGCTCGAGAGACCAAACATTATGTTTACGAAGGCCATCTCGACGAAGTCTACGAGGAGGATATTCCCGTTGTAGAGAGCAAATAGGCCCCTGCCGTTTCACATGGTGAAAACGCCCGCTGCAATTTCGCAGCGGGCGTTTTTGCTGTTGGCGCAATGCGGCTCTTGTCGTATTGCGGTGCCCCTAAAGCTCCAGGTAGATGCAGTTTTTTGCGTAGGACTTTGACAATCGGGGCATTCTTGTCACATTGACACTAATGTAACAAGTGCGTAATATCTTTTTACGATGTTCTAAAAAAGGTAACTCGGGGATAATGGAAGGGGATGAATTGGGCATGAAAGTCTGTTTCGTGCTTGAAAGATTCTCGCTTCCCTCTCTTCTGTGCGGCGGTTTTGCCGACGCTTCTCTCGCCGGTGCTCTGAAGAATACGTATCCGGGGGGGTCTTCCCTCTAAGGACTTCCGGTCTTCTGAATCATTGTTTCGCCGTCGTCAGATGGCATTTTTTATACGCGGCCACCATGGTGTGTTGTCGATGCGCCCTTCCGTGCTTGTAAGACGGGGGGGGTGGCGCATGATTGCTCGAATCTGGAACGTTCTCCTCACCGTATTTCTTCTGATTGCTGCCGCATTGGTTATTGCCTTCGCGGGCGTTCGCCTTGCGGGGCTTGCGCCTTATGTAGTTCTTTCCGGATCCATGGAGCCGGAGTATCCCGTTGGTTCCCTCATCTATGTCAAAGATGCCGACCCCTCCTCTGTCGAAGTGGGTCAGGCCATTACCTTCAGGCAGGGTTCGGGCACGCTGGTCACGCACCAGGTGTACGAAATCGACTCCGAGCAGCAGCTGTTTTACACCCAGGGCATTGCCAATGTGGATTCAAGCGGCGAAATCATGCACGATGCCGCCCCCACGCCTTGGTCTTCTCTTGTGGGTCAGCCTATCGCCTGCGTGCCGTATTTGGGTTACGTGAACGATTGGATTACCCATGCGCCGGGCATCTATGTGGTCGTGGCGTTCGTCGCGGTGGTCATGGCTATCTCCGTCGCCCTCGAACTTCGTCGTATGACGCTGGAAAAGCGTCGCGCAGAAGAGCTTGAACGGCATGACGAAGAACTGCGCCAGCGTTCGGGCTTTTATGGACACGGCCCGATTCAGAACACACCCTATGGAGCCGTGTATAACGACGGATATGCTCCAGGCTATGGCGCAGGCCACGATGCTTGCAACTCTGACTATGTTGCAGGTCGTGGTCCCGGCTACGTCGAGGATTTCCGTCGCGCTCCTTACGGCGGTGAGGCACCTAACGCTGATTCTTCTTCTCGCGCCCATCCCC
>OHAS01002734.1_pt1 | contig 12364 bp, 8 predicted proteins | sample 1577131 | NCBI WGS metagenome assembly OHAS01 (sample SAMEA3541566, study PRJEB24748) | human gut metagenome | biome: human gut; feature: human-associated habitat; material: faeces | place: China | collected 2012
CGACCACGACCACGACCACGACCACGACCACGACCACGACCACGACCACGACCACCGCGGTCTTGCCGAAATCTCCGCCGTCATAGAATCGGCCGACCTTTCCGAGCGCGCGCGATGCACAGCGCTGCGCATCTTCGACATCCTTGCCAAAGCCGAGGCCCAGGCTCATGGCGTGCCCATCGATCAGGTTCATTTCCACGAAGTAGGCGCGGTCGATTCTATCGTGGACATCGTCGCGGCGGCGGTATGCCTTGACGATTTGGGAATAGACGATGTCGTAATCACGGGGCTCGTCGAGGGCTGCGGCACCGTGCGCTGTCAGCATGGCGTTTTGCCCATTCCCGTTCCAGCGGTTGCGAACATCGTTGCAAACGAGGGGCTGCCCATAAGCATCTCGTCGGTGCGCGGCGAGCTTGTTACCCCTACAGGCGCCGCCATCGCTGCGGCGGTGCGTACGAAATCGGTTCTCCCCGCGCGTTTCGTTATCAAAAAAGTCGGCATAGGCGCGGGCAAGCGTTCCTATGAGCGACCGAGCCTGGTGCGTGCCATGCTGATTGAAGAAGCTGCCACATCCGCCAGCTCTGCTGATGTGGCAACGCCGCATGGCGGTCCGTTCGTGTGGAAGCTTGAGACCGAAGTGGACGATTGCTCGGGCGAAGCGCTCGGGTACGCGATGGGGCGTCTATTCGCGGCAGGTGCGCGCGAGGCGCATTACGCCCCCGTGTTCATGAAGAAAAATCGTCCCGCATATCAGATTCAGGTTTTGTGCGCCGAAGAGGACATTGCCGTGCTTGAGCAGGTGCTCTTCGAGGAGACGACTACCATCGGCGTCCGTCGCACCCCCATGCAGCGCACCGTTCTTCCGCGAGAAATTGTGCCGATCGAGACGGCATTTGGCCCTATGCGCGCAAAGCGGGTTGTTCTCCCGGACGGTGCCGTGCGTTTGTACCCCGAATACGAGGATCTGTCGCGAGTGTCGCGCGAGCGCAAAGTGGCGTATCAGGAAGTGTATCGCGAAGCGCTCTGTTCCTGCTCAGCCGCTTCTTCAAGCTCGCTTTCGTAGAACCAGACCCGTTTGTCGACGGGCGTTTTCTGCGGGTCTTCCTTCGAGACGCCCGTTTCTTCGCGCGCCTTCTCGAAGAGCTTTTCGAGAAGGGCTATCAACGGGGATTGGTCTTCTTCCATGACATAGCAGACGCCGCTTTCAATTATGTAGACGCCGTTGTTCCCTGAAGATTTATCTTGAACGCCTTCGGCGCGTTGGCTCGCCTGCGGTACTCCGGGGTCAAAATATCAGATTGTCGGATATCACGGGTTCGTGTGCGGGCTCGTCATTCCCGTTTTCGGTTAGGCTTGGGGCCTCTCGCGCAAGTATGAGGGCCGCTACACAGACTAGGGCGAACAACTCCGCTATTCCAATGGCGACCTTCGATGGTTTTGTCAGGTTTTCCGTGGCGGCCTCCGTTTGTAGGGGTGCCCAGGTGTGTAAAGTGGCTTTATGATAACAGCCCATTTCGATGAGGAGCGGCCTTTCTGGCAAGCGATCGCCTCGACGGCGGCTCTCGGATGGGCGTTCTTGTGCGGCGGAATCACAAAATGGCGAAGGAGGGCGGCGTGCGTAGCAAAGAGCTGGCGGATTTTGCCGGCGTCACCGTTCGTGCACTTCGTCATTATCATCAGATGGGGCTTCTGCCCGAGCCTCCGCGTTCAGCGAATGGATACCGTTCGTATAGCGCGGGCGATATTGTGCGCGTGCTCCGCATTAAGCGCATGACTTCTTTGGGAATGTCGTTGCAGCAAGTTGGCGAAATGCTCGAGGGGGAAGGCGCTGACGAAGATCTTTCGTTTACGGAGGCGCTTGATGCCCTTGATGCGGAATTGACGCAGGAGATTGAGCGCCTGCAAGAGAAGCGTCGTGTTTTGGCGATGCTTCGAGAGCGTAACCTCGATCCGGACGTTCCCCTCGCATTCGGCGACCACGTTGCGCGCCTTCGTGACGCGGGCGCGAGTCAGCATTTGGTGGAAATGGAGCGTTCGGGCTTGCTCCTCGTCGACCGTTTTTTCGCATCCGGCTCCGAAGAAGCAGAAGCGGTTTCGCGTTTTTTCTCCCTTATCGCAGAGACAGATTCCGTGGAGACATACGTGTCGCTGAACGAAAGGATGCTTGCTCTTTCACCTGCTTCGTCTGAGGGAGAGCGTGAGAAGCTGGCCGACGAGTTTGTCGGATTCATGCTTCCCATTCTGATGGAGGGGAAAAGGCTGTATGGCTGGGAGCTTGGCGTCGATTCTGTTTTAGCGATGTCGAGCGCATGCGATTCGGGCGATTTTCACGCGGAGGGGGCTGGTTTTTCTCCATCGTTTCCTTCTTCTGAGTCTCAAGACCTTGATACGCTTATGGATATGTACGATCGCGAAACGTTGAATGAGGCGCAGGTCGAGGTGAACGACAGGGTCGTCAAGGGGCTTTTGGCTGCACTGGGGGGTTAGCAGGGCTGTTGTTGCGCGGCGCATGCACCGCTTGCGGGCGTCTGCGTTGTCCCTCTTTCTGGGGGATCGATTTGCTGCGCGAGTGCATCCGTTGATTGTGGTGGCTTCGTGAATGAGGTCCGTCGCCAATTGCATATGTTGACTATGACGCAACGTCATAGTTTTTCATGGGGTTCGAACAATCAAAGGACTCTTCTTCTGAAAGGGAGCAACCCCATGAGAAAACTTCGCGCTACGCTACCGTTTGTCGCATCGAGCTCTTTTTCGCTGCTTGGCAACTCGATTGCTGGCGTCGTCCTCCCGCTGGTACTTCTTGCAAAAACCGGGGACGCGCTTGCGGCGGGGGCCCTGGCCATCATATGCGCAATACCCCAAGTGCTTGCGGGGGTGTTCGGCGGCGCGTTGCTCGACCGCTTCAACAGGAGGGACCTTTCGGTTGTTTCCGACCTTATCTCGGCGGCTTCGATTGCTGCCTTGCCGATTATCGATGCAACCGTGGGCCTGTCGTTTGGGTGGTTCGTGGTCTGCGGTATTGTTGGCGCCGTGGGGGATATCCCCGGCATGACCGCACGCGACACACTTCTTCCCACTGTAATCGAGCACGACAAGCTTGACCTGCAGCGTTTCATGGGGGTTTCGCAATCCATCGATAACCTTGTGGTCATTGTCGGTCCCGCGATAGCCTCGATGGGCATGGGCTTTCTCGGCGCGGCGAACACGCTGTGGCTGACGGCGGCTCTTTCGTTCGTTGCCGCCATGACCACGCTGTTCGTTCCTCGCGCCGTGGGCATTCCCCCGAAGGCGGGGCATATACAGGGGGCTGGCCTTGTGCGCACCGCCGTTCAATCCACCAAGGAAGGTATGCGCGTGTTGTTTAAGAGCGATGCCGTGTTGCGTGCGTCGGTGGTTCTGGGCATGCTGATCGTCATTGTGATGGGGAGCTATCGGGGCATGGTCTTGCCGGTGTTTTTCACGCAGGAAAACGCCCCAACACTTCTGGGTTATGTGCTTTCGGCCATGTCCGTGGGCGCGTTGGTCGGTTCGCTCGGTTATGCGAAGTTTGCGTATGCCATGAAGCGCCGTACGTGGTATGCGGTTTCTTTCGTCGGCATGGCGATCGGCGTTGCGGCGCTTGGCTCGCTTGCTTCGTACGGGGTCATTTTGGCGGGAGCGGCCATGCTCGGCTTGTTCTCCGGGCCGGTGTCCGCTCTGTTCGGGTACTTCGTCTACGGCTTGATTCCCGACGAGCACCGCGGCGCCGCGCTGGGCACGCAGAACTCCATGCTTCTGGTTGTCGCCCCGATTGCTGTGTTTGCGACGTCCATCGTCATCGAAATTGTTGGCGTGGGAATGACTTCGCTTGTGCTGGCGCTTGGCTGGATCTTGCTGACCGTGTATGCGCTGGCGATGAAAGCCATGCGCGAGATTTAGTCCGGCATGGCGTTTCCGAGTTTGGCGGGAGGGTGAACGTATCGCAAAACAAACGAAACGTATCAAACGAGCCGTACGACGGCAGTGTTTATGACTCGTTCGACCTGAGATAATACCCTATAGTATAGAAATCGTAGAATAATCAACAATGAATACTAGTGTCTGCATTGGCGGGTTGATACACTTCGTGCATTTTGCGAGTCCGAAGGTCTTGGTTGGTGCATTTTAGGCTTGGCAAGTGTTGCCGAAAGCGAATTGCACAAGAAAACGCGGTGGGCGCAAGCGAAATCTGGCTGCGATACGGGCTCGCAGCCAGATTCGGGGAGGGTGATATCGGTTTTACTGCCAGCGCCTCTCGGTTCCGACGCAGGCATTCGGTGGCAGCAGGGTCGAGCTGCCACCACCGAAGATGTCTATGCCTTGAGGTATTCCGCGGCGTGCTTCATAGCCAAGCGGCCGGAGTTGATCGCCCACGAAGCCTGGCTACCGGGCGCGGTGGCAACGTCGTAGGAATCGCCGTACAGGCTGCCGGTGTCGCATCCGCCCACATAAAGGCCGGGGATGACGTTGTTGTCGTTGTCGAGCGCTTCGGCGTTTTCGGAAATCTCAAGTCCGCCAACGGTGGTGTAGTAGCCATCGGCGACTTCCAGGATATAGAAGGGCCCCTCTTCGACGGGATGGAGGTATTCTGCCGCCTTGCCGAAGTCGTCGTCGGCTCCGGCCTTACAGTATGCGTTGTAGGTGTCCACCGTTTCCTGCAGCGCAGCGGCATCGAGCCCGACCGATTCGGCGAGTTCCTTGATGCTGTCAGCCTTATGGCACGAATCGAGGCTTTCGAGCTGCTGGCGCGCTTCGGACATGGGAACGCCCGGGGTGCCGAAGGTGAACACGGTGCCGTACGGGCCGTTCTCTTCCCAGGATTTCAGGTCGTTCTCCGTGAAGATGACGTAGGTGAGTTTTTGGTCGCGTGCAGCAATGCCGCCTGCGGCGAAGTTGCCGATCCACAGGTCTTCGGCGATGTAGCGCTCTGCATGTTGGTTGACCCACAGGGTGGGCTGAACGCTTGCAGAGTAGGCGTCGGTTGCCCAGTTTGCGCCGATCGCGCACGGGCCGCACCACATTACGGTGCCGTAACCTTCGGAAAGAGCGACGCCAGCGTCGACTCCCATCTTGATTCCGTCGCCATCGCGGCCGGGAGTGCCCAGAGAGACAAGGTTTTCGTTGGCGGTAAAGGGTGAAACGGCATGCAGGAAGTCCATGTTCGAGGAATATCCGCCGGAGGCGATCATGACAACGGGAGCGTTTACCTGAATGACCTTGCCGTCCTGCATGAGAATCTTTTTGACGGTCGTCGACATGATGATTTGAGCGTCGGTCGCCTTCGTGGCGTCGGCGAGGCTTGCCGTGAAATAGGAGCCAGGGCTCGTGGCGTTTTCGTCGTAATAGTAGACATGCCATGCGAGGTTTCCGCCGTAGTCGACGACAGCCCTGAACTGGCAGCCATGCTCCTCAAGCCAGTCGATGGTTTCGGCGGTCTGGCTGAAGAAGTTCTTGTACAGTTTGGTGGAAGGAATGTAGTGATGGTACTGAACGCAGCGCTGCACGGCCTCCTGAACCGTTCCGTGTTCGCCGGCCTCCTCCTGCCAGTGCGATCCGACGCCGAACATTCCCTCGGTTGCGACGAAGGCTCCGCCGAGTTCGCCGGCCTTCTCGATGAGCACAGTGTTCAGGCCGAGCTCGGTTGCCTCGATGGCGGCGGCCATGCCCGTCCCGCCTCCTCCGATGATTACGACGTCGGCTTCTACGGTTTCGGTGGGCTCGCCCACTTCGTCCAAAGCCCAGATGCTTGCGGGCATGTTGGCTTTCGCGGGAATTGTTCCCGTCGTCTCGGCCTCGGCTGCTGCGCTGCCGCTCGTGCTGGGCGATCCGCACCCTGCAAGGGCTGTAGCGCCGGCGCCCGCGACGGCCGCGACTCCTACTCCCTTGAGAAAGTTTCTACGCGAAACGTCAAACGTGTTCTTCATGATGCTCCCTCCTTGATGGCATCGCATGTTGACGACGAATCCCTCTTTCGTCGTTCTTGCTTGACGAACTCTTTTGTCGTCTTGCTATGATGGCAATCCTAAACACGTCCGTGATCAGGGACAACAGTTCGCTGGCCAGCGAAAAGTTACAAGAACGACTCTGAAAGATGCAGCCCGTGCAAAATGGTGACGCTGTTGTTGCTGAGGAAAACGTGAGATAATTCGCGCGGAAAAGGGCTTGCAGAAAGGTCTGATTTCCTGGGAGGTTGCCGAGGGGCGATTCGGGAATTGCGGGCTGAAGGGAAGATCTGCTCGAAGCCCTAGAGCTAGCGTTGCTTTATGTAATGGCTTCAGGAGGGGCGCCATGAACACGGAGCAATTCAGGAATTTTGCCGTAGCGTATCGAACTCATAATTTCTCTGCGGCGGCGCGCGCTATACCTATGTCGGCTCAGGGCTTTACGAAGTCGATTCGCACCCTGGAAAACGAGCTTGGCGTGCCACTGTTCGTGCGTGATGAAGCTACGGGTTCCCATGTTCCCACGGCGTATGCGGATGAGTTCATCGCGTATGTAAATGCCGTCGAGTCGCAGTACCAATCGGTGAAAAAGGCGTTCAGGCGCATTCAAGCGGAGGAAAACGGAAATGTGCTTCTGGGGTCATCCTTGGGAATCATAGGCTTTCTGGGCAGGAGCTTTTTTGAGGGCTTTGAGTCCGACAACCCCGGGATAACGCTTCATTACACGGAAATGAACGATATCCAGTGCGACGAGCATCTGCTCGAGGAAGATTTCGGGCTGGCGTTTTCTCTCGCTCCGTATCACTGCGATTTCGAGACGGTGGAGCTGTATTCGACGCCCGTGTGCCTTTGGGTCAACGAAGAAGACGAGCTTGGGAAGAAAGAAGTCATTTCTCTGTCCGACCTTGATGGGCGTTCGCTCGCCATGCCCGGCGTCGGTTTCAAGTGCTATTCGAACATCCTTGATCGATGCCGCGTGCAAGGCGTGACGCCCAAGACCGTCCTGCAGTCGTCGGAGATGTTTTGGCTCTATAATTTCGCCTACGAAGGGCGAGGTCTTGCTTTCAGTGCGGAGCATCTCGGTCAACTGCCGTTTTTCTCCGAGCGGGGCGTTCGCTGCATTCCCCTTGAAGGGGTTACGTAGCGTTTCGGGATTTCGTCGCTGCCGAAGCATCGATTCACGGAGCCCGAGCGGCTTTTCAGAAAATACTGCATCGAATACTTCTCCGGCCTTTCAAAAGGTGGTTCTGACGCGCGGCAGCACTTTTGAGCGCCCGATACGCATGGGGACGAGGCTATCGCAAAGCGTACGAAACTACCGATTGAATCACGCGGTGGTGGCGTTTAGATATCGTTTGTCTTGCGATAATGCCATACTAAAAGGATTGTTTGTTTCGCCGAAAGTAACCGGCGTGCGGCGATATGCGGATGCTGCGGGAAAGGAGCCAGGATGTCAGTCTCGTTCTCAACGGATGATCGCGAAGAAGTCGCTCTGGCTGAGCTTTCGCTCGACGATGCTCAAAAGGCCGAAAGAGGAATAGCTCTCGCATCGTCGGTTGTGGCCTACAAAGACCTGATGATGACGTATTCTTGTGCGGCTAAAATTGTGCGGACGAAGTTTGAGATTCTTGACGAAGAATTCAGGATGCGCCGCCTGCGCAACCCCATACACTCCATCGACACGCGCTTGAAAAGCACGGCGAGCATCATGGACAAGCTTCGCGCGAAGGGTCTAGAACCTACGGAGGAAAACATCATCGAGCACGTGCGCGACGTAGCGGGCGTGCGCGTCGTCTGCTCGTACGTGGACGACATATACATGCTGGCCGAAGCGGTCGGGCGTCTTTCGGGGATTGAGGTCCTAGAAACGAAGGATTACATATCCCATCCGAAGCCAAGCGGATACCGATCGCTTCATCTGGTGCTTGACGTGCCGGTTTCTTTTTCCGATTACGAGCAGAAGGTGAAGGTGGAGGTGCAGATTCGCACCATCGCCATGGATTTCTGGGCAAGCTTGGAGCATCAGCTTCAATATAAACGCGGCCTTGCCGACGAAGACGGCCTTGTCGCCGAGCTTGCGCGCTGCGCTTCCGATATTGCGCGCACGGACGAAAGCATGATGGAAATACGCCGCAGAATAGAGGCGGAGGCTGACATGGACGGCCTGGACGTCCTTGCCGAACACGTGCGAAGGCTCGATCGGCCGTTTTAGGTTTTGCGGGCAGCGCATTGTCTTGCATTCGTACGCGGCGGCGCCTTCGGTGAAGATACCTCGTTTCTTACGCGATGCGCTTGATTTGCCGCAGGCGCGGTCTGCTTCCTGCGCTATGATGCCAGCGAAAAAAGATGACAAAGCGGGATTTCGCGCGGCGGACAGATTCGCTTGCGCCGCATCCCGCGCCAGAGGTGATAGCATGCCGCGTTTCTTTCCCAATTCTACACTGGTCTTTTCCGGCTTAGGGTATGGTTCGGACGGCCCTTACCTGCAGATGAACGACCTTGAGGCGAAAAAGCAGATGCGCCTTCCTGTGCTGGGGCGCACGTTTACCATGAGAAAACTCCCTCAGCGATACTGCATAGGCCCTTTCGACCTGAAGACGTATGAATCTTCCGCGTGCGATTTGGCGGCGGAGCTTCCCGACGAATCCACGTACAAAGACGATATGTGCCCGGCGTGTCGCGAAAAAACGGGCTTCAATCCCGCGTTCTACAACGCGGAAAGCATCTCGCCCCAGCAGCGCGCTTACAACCTGACGCCGCATTTCGTGTACATGGCGTACTTCTCGCCGGCGCATCTAAAAGTGGGCATTTCTTCAGAGACGCGCGGCATAGAGCGTCTGCTTGAGCAGGGCGCGCGCGTCGCCGGCATTCTTAAACGCTATCCCAATGCGGACGAAGCTCGAGCCCTGGAGGCGCATCTTTGCTCGCAGGACGGCATCCTGGAAACCATGCGCCTCGGCACGAAGAGCAAACTACTCAGCGAACCCTTCGACGCGCAAGCCGCAATGGAGTGCGTGTATGAAACGGCGCGCCGCTTCGACATAGAGCCCGAATGCGGCGTGCTCGATTTGACGCCGTATTATTTCGGCAAGGTCGACGCGATTCCCGATCTTATTCAAGTTCCCGACGGAAGCCCTGAAGATGTTTGCGGGGGTCTCTGCGTCGGCATGATCGGCGGAACGCTCGCGTTTGAGCAAGAGGGCAATGTATTCGTTGTCCCGGTGAAGGATTGGGAGACGTACGCGGTCGAAATCACCGTGGGCGAGGTGCTGTGCGAATACGAATACGAGCCGCAGCAGATGGGATTGTGGTAATGGCGCGCGAAAACATGACGCTTGATGCGCTTGGGCAGGGTAAGGATGCGATCATTGCTTCGGTCGAATGCGAAGAGGCTTCGCTGCGCAAGCATATTCTGGATATGGGTCTCACGCCGGGAACCGAAGTGACGTTTGTCAAGTGCGCCCCTATGGGCGATCCCATGGAGGTGCGCCTTCGCGGTTACGAGCTTACGCTTCGCAAGGAAGACGCCGCCCATATTTACGTGCGCGACGTGCATGATGCGCACGATGTCCGCCGCGTTAATCCGGGCCAGACACAGACCGACCATCCCGGCAAGGGCGAGTCGCGTTCTTTTCGCCCTCGGGCTACGGGTCGCGTCCATGCGGACGACGCCCCGCTCACCTTTGCACTTGCCGGTAATCAGAACTGCGGCAAAACCACGCTGTTCAACCAGCTGACGGGCTCGAACCAGCATGTGGGCAACTTTCCCGGCGTAACGGTCAGCCGCAAGGACGGCGCTATCCGCAAGCACGAAAACGCAATGGTAACCGATCTTCCGGGTATCTACTCGCTTTCTCCCTACACGGGCGAGGAAGTGGTGACGCGCGAATTTCTGCTGCGCGACAAACCCGACGGAATCATCAACATCGTCGATGCGACAAATATAGAACGCAACCTCTACCTGACGCTACAGCTCATTGACCTGGATATTCCCATGGTGCTAGCGCTCAACATGATGGACGAAGTGAGCGCGAACGGCGGCACGATTGATATCAACGCGCTCGAGCACGAGCTCGGAATTCCCGTGGTGCCCATTTCCGCCTCGAAAGGGGAAGGCATCGATGAGCTGGTGGAGCATGCGCTTCATGTCGCCCGCTTCGACGAACGTCCTGGCCGTCAAGACTTCTGCCGCCCCGACGCGGCCGACGGCGGTGCGCTGCACCGGTGCATCCACGGTATTTCAGAGCTTGTCGAAGACCATGCCTCACGCATGAAGGTGCCCCTGCGTTTCGCCGCGACCAAGCTTGTCGAAGGCGATGCCCTGGTGCTTGAATCGTTGCATTTCGACGAAAACGAGAAAGACGCGATCGAGCACATCATCGTTCAAATGGAGGAAGAAGGCGGAACCGATCGCATGGCGGCTCTTGCCGATATGCGCTTCCGCTTCATCGAGGACGTGTGCGACGCCACGGTGGTCAAGCCCGCAGTAAGCCGCGAGCATAAACGCTCTGCGGCCATCGACCGCGTTCTGACGGGCAAATTCACGGCCTTGCCCGTGTTCGTGCTGATCATGGCCGTGGTGTTTTGGCTGACGTTCGGCGTGATCGGCGCCGTGTTGCAAGAATGGATGGATGCCGCCGTATCGTGGGTCACCGACCTCGTTGATGCGGGGCTTTCCGCCTGGGGTGTCAACGAAGTGGTGCATTCCCTGGTGATCGACGGCGCGTTCGCGGGCGTTGGCAGTGTCTTGAGCTTCCTGCCTATTATCGTGGTGCTGTTCTTTTTCCTGTCGCTGCTTGAGGATTCGGGCTACATGGCGCGTGTGGCATTCGTGATGGACAAGCTGCTGCGCAAGATCGGCCTTTCGGGCAGAAGCTTCGTCCCTATGCTGATCGGCTTCGGATGCTCGGTACCCGCCATCATGGCGACGCGCACGCTTCCGTCTGAGCATGACCGCAAGATGACGATCATGCTGACGCCGTTTATGAGCTGTTCGGCGAAGCTTCCTATCTACGCCCTGTTCACGGCGGTGTTTTTCCCCGACCATGCAGCGCTTGTGATGGTGCTGCTGTACGTGATGGGCATGGTTGTGGGCGTGCTTGTGGCGCTGGTGCTCAAACGCACGGCGTTTAAGGGCGACCCCGTGCCGTTCGTCATGGAGCTTCCCAACTACCGCCTGCCTTCTCTTGGCAACATGGGTCGCTTGGTATGGGACAAGGCGAAAGACTTCATCACGCGCGCGTTTACGATTATCTTTTTGGCGTCGGTTGTCATCTGGTTCCTGCAGACGTTTGACATGCGCCTGAACGTGATCGAGAACTCTGCGGATAGTCTGCTTGCCGCGCTCGGCGGGCTGATTTCTCCTGTGTTTGCCCCGCTCGGTTTTGCCGATTGGCGTGCGTCCACGGCGCTTGTCACGGGCTTTATCGCCAAGGAAAGCGTGGTCAGCACCCTGACCGTTCTGCTGGGCAGCGCTTCTGCCATTACAAGCCTGTTCACGCCGCTGACGGCATTTGCCTTCCTGACGTTCGCGCTGCTCTATACGCCGTGCGTTGCCGCTATTGCCGCGGTGAAAAACGAACTCGGCATGAAGAGCGCTCTTATCGTGGCCGCCATGCAGTGCGGCGTGGCGTGGATCGTGGCGTTTATCGTGCGTCTGGCCGGCATGGCGCTCGGTTTGGGGTAGGCGTTCGCAGTCAGTTTTGTTCGCAACAATCCTGGCCGTAGTACGGTCTTGCTTATGAAAGAAGAGCGATGCGCTTGTCTCCGAAAGGGGTCGGGCGCGTTTTGCTGTAGGGCATCAGGAATGCAACGGTCGTCGCATTGTTGCAGCGGTACAAGCCCCCATGGGTATAATGAGGAAAACGAGGGGCTTTTCGACGCTGCCCAAGCTCTGTGTCGCATGTATTTCGCGGTGCTGCAAAAGCAAAGGTTTGCGCCGTCTTGCCTTGGTGCAGGCAATAGGATACGGAGCGTGCTGCCATGGCTTTTGTCGAATTTCGCGATGTGCGCAAGGTGTACACCATGGGTGAGGTGAAGGTGGCGGCCGTCGACGGCATGACCTTCGACATCGAGCAGGGCGAACTCGTCGTGGTTGTGGGCCCGTCCGGATCCGGCAAAACCACGCTGCTCAACATGCTCGGCGGCATGGACTCGTGCACGTCCGGCTCTATCAAGCTCGACGGACGCGAAATTAGCCAGTTCAGCGCGAAGGAACTCACCGACTATCGCCGTTACGACATCGGCTTCGTTTTTCAGTTCTACAACCTGGTGCAAAATCTTACTGCGCTTGAAAACGTGGAGCTGGCATCCCAGATTTGCAAAGACCCCCTTCCTGCCGCCGATGTGCTGGCCCAGGTGGGGCTTGCGCATCGTATGGATAATTTTCCGGCGCAGCTTTCTGG
>OHAS01002736.1_pt1 | contig 12361 bp, 14 predicted proteins | sample 1577131 | NCBI WGS metagenome assembly OHAS01 (sample SAMEA3541566, study PRJEB24748) | human gut metagenome | biome: human gut; feature: human-associated habitat; material: faeces | place: China | collected 2012
ATCACGTCGTTTTGCAAAGTAAGAATCATAAACAACTCCGTTTATTTCTGTCCATGTATGAAAACTCTGCTGTTTCGTTCCCCTGGAACAGATGTAGACATCTTTATAACCTATTACCTTTGCCATATAGGCCATCGCACATGCATACGGAATACAGTTTCCTCTTCTTCGCATAAAAAGTTGATTTGCATTGAACGCATACCAGAATTTTCCACCGGAACTGAGCCTTCCCTGAGTGGCAAATCCATTCGTCTGCATCCATGTAAAGCATCTCTGTAGTTTTTCTGCATCCGTCATGTCACTGGTTGTAATCCGGGCTACAACTTTACGCGCATTTTGATATGCCCGTAACTCTGCTGTCTGTTTTTTATTGAGCTTTCTTCCGTCAGGAGCCATATATCGGGAACCTTTTCTGCATCCCAGAACATGCCCGTTTCTTTCTATAAAATATGTGACACCATGAGAAGTTATATCCTGTGTCTTCATAACACCTTTCGGCCCGAAATAATAATAATTTTTTTCTATTTTTTTGCAGCCTTTAAGATATTGTCCTTTTTTATAGTACTTTTTCTCACCATTCTGTACCGTGACCCAGCCGGATATTTTGGCTTTTGCAGTTCTGTTTGTTGCCACAGCAGCACTTGCACTTTCTGTCGTGACCGGAACAGCAATCAGCAGTGCACACATTAACATAATAAATATTTTTTTACATCTTTTCATTTTTATATCTTATCCCCCCAATTTATATCTTAGGCAATCTTCACACGCATCACCGGAGACAGTGGGTACACACCATATCTCACTCCGTAATTTCTGCTGTAACTTTTGGCTTCCGCAAAAAGCGGGTCATAAACACGGCCGTTGATTTCCGCCCATCCATGAGAGTTTTCATCATTTCTGTGACCATCTGTACACACATATACATTTTTGTATCCAAGTGCTTTTGCAAGATATGCAAATGCAGAAGCATCAGCAATGCAGTCACCACAACCGCGTTCAAAATGATCATTCGCATTTACGGCATACCATGCTTTTCCACCCTGACTGAAGCGTCTCCATGTACGATAGTATCTTTTCATCACCCAGCGAAAACAAGTTTCAAGTTTTTGACTTTTTGACATACTTTTTCTTGTATTCTTTGCTACAACTTTTCGTGCATTCTGGTATGCCCGAAATTCCACCGTCTTCGTACTATTCATACGTTTTCCCGTGGCTGTATAATATTTCCTGCCCTTTTTCCATCCTGATACATGTCCATTTGATTCGATATAATACTTGATTTTATTAATCGTAATGTCTCTTTTTATCATGTTTCCATATTTACTGAACATATAAACATATTTTCCGATTTTTTGCTGTCCGGTCACATATTGACCGTCACGATAGTATTTCTTTTTTCCATTTTTCTGTGTGTACCAACCCGTTCGTGCTGCTGATCCTACACTTTTTTGCGACACAGTAGTTCGTGCTGCAAAAACAGTTTCCGGCATTATCAGTGTTGTAACCAGCATTACACACAGGCAAACAGTTAACAAACGTTTCATTTCTCTCATTTTTCCATCCCCGAAGTTAATATTATATTGCCGAAGTCTTTGCTTCTATTTCATACTTTCTTTTCGCGCAATCTTACGTTTACTTTCATTGCGTACCTCATCCCGAAGTGCTGTAAGATATTTTGAGAATGCAACTTTGTCATTTCCATACGTCATCTGCAGATCATATTCCAGCGGAATCCATGTACTGATATCCGACTCATTATGCTGGATCAGAGCTTCCAGATTATCCAGTGCCTTATAGATTCTGGCTTCCAGCGTCTTCCGCTCTTCCATTTCTCTGTAAAGCTCCTGCATTTCACTGACAAAAGGTTCCGGCAGCTGCATCACCCATTCGTTTAAAAGTGATGCTTCTTTTTCTTCATCTTTTTCTGACTTTTCAAAGGTTGGTATGTCCCCGGTAAATGCCTCTCCAAGGTCATGAATCAAGCACATTTTCATTAATTTTTCCAGAGCTGCTTCCGGAAACTCATCACTGACAAGATATGCCATCAACGTAATTCTCCAGGAATGCTCCGCCACACTTTCCCTGCGGCCTCTGGATGTATAACAGTGCCTGGTGGCATCTTTCAAACGCTCCGCCACAGCTAATGTTTCTATCAGTTTCTCAGGTTCCATCTATCTGCTCAGTCCCCTTTTTGTATTTTAAGTTGTTTTATTATAACACTTTTTAATCAGTGTCGTCTATAAATAATCTTTTTCATACTCAGGCAAAAGCCTTTGGTACCTGGCAGAAATCTCGAATTTCAAACAAAAACGATCTCCGCAATTGCTCACGGAGATCGCCTCTTACACTTTATTTGTTGCTGCGAACAGTAACCTTCATTTTATTATTTCACAGTCACTTTGCATGTCATTTTCTTAGAACCACTCTGAACTGTGATCGTTGCTGTTCCCTTTTTCAGACCTTTGACTACACCCTTAGATGTTACAGTTGCAACTTTTTTGTTAGATGATTTAAAAGTAATTTTTTCATCTGTGTTCTTTGGTGTTGCTGCTGCTTTGATCTTAAAGGATTTTCCTTTTGCGATCTTCTTGGTTGCCGGAACACCGGAAAGTTTTGTTGTCTTTACGCCGGTAACCTTTACAGTTACAACAACTTTCTTCTTACCGGATTTAACAGTAATTTTAGTGGTACCGGCTTTTTTCGCTTTGATCACACCTTTGGAGCTGACGGTAGCTACCTTCTTATTTGAAGAAGAATATGTAACTTTCTCTTTGCTTGTTACTGGTGTAACTGCAATAGAAGAAGCCAATTTCTTGTAGGTAGCTCCTTTTGCAAGTGTCAGTGATTTCGTCGTTGTTGTGATCTTTGTAGTTTTTACTGCTGCCTTCTGAACAGTTACCTTGAAGCTTGCTGTCTTTTTGCTTGCAAGAGTAACAGTGACTACAGCACTTCCCTTCTTCTTGCCGGCAGTCAGCTTGAATGTTCCATTTTTGTTTACATTTGTTACTTTTACAGTTCTCGGTTTATTTGAAGTAACTGCTGTAACATAGTCTCCTTCTGAAAATCCCGTTGCTTTGAATGCAGTTGTGGACTGACCTGTTTTCATTTTCAATGAAGAAGCTGTCAGATAAATGGTACCTGGAACTTTTGCTATTGTATTCTGCTTCTCAAGGACTGTACCACATACAGAACAATGACTTCCTTCGGTCTTTCCGTCTGCAAATACAGTCGGAGCTACTGCTGCATCTTTCACTACTGTGTGACCTTTTGCAGGGATTGTTACGGTTCTCGTTGCATCACAGGAAGCGCAATTCTCAACCTTGCTTCCCGCTGCTGTACATGTAGCTTTTTTTATAACATTCTTGGTAATCCAGCTGTGACTATGTACTTTATCTGTGGCATCAAAGTCATATCTTTTTTCATCGAACTGCACCCAATTCTCTGAACCCGGATTTTTACCCAAAGCCTTAAAAACAATCCATGTGGAATTTTTAGTCTTTCGGGTCATGGTCGGAACATCCCAGCCTTCCGTATACTGTACGCTCCAGTCATTCTTGTCATACACAGTTTCAATTTTTAATGTCTCCGGATCTCCAACACCTGTTAATTTTCCCCCTACATAATGATACAGAGCAACGCCCTTCTTCGCATAATCAATTACTTCTCCAACCTGCGGATTCAGTTTATTTCCATTTGCATCTGTAAGAACATCCGGTCCCAGCATCGGTGTATTATTACCATGGTCTCCGTTATCTCCATCATCCCCGTCATCTCCATCATCATGTAAAGAATCTACCTGATAATCACGTCTTGCGATATAATTCCATCTTCCGTCTTCATCTTTCTCCAGAGCTGTCAGAGCAAAGCTGGTACCGTTTTCCGTTATTCTCTCCAATATCGGAAGTTCCTGCCCGGAAACTTCAATCCATTTCCATCCTTCTGTATCGTAGTCATTATCAGGTTCACCTGTTTCCTCATCTGTCCCTCTATAAATAATAATCTTATAATTATCTCCTGTTACAGGACTAAGCTTCTTCGTATCTTTTTCATAACGGAAAAGCTGTGGTTGCATATCTTTGGCAATATCAATCTGTTCTCCCACCTTAGGATTAAGTACATTTCCATCTGCATCCGTGGCATTTTCCGGCATGATCACATATTCACTGATTTCAAAATAAACTTTACTGGTAAATGTTTTAAAAGCATCTGAGCTGACTGTCACATAAATACCAAAAGCTCCTGTTACCCCATGAGAATTTATAACAATATTATTATCATCTACAGAGACATCTACCTTTCCGGTATAGTCCCAATCATCTTCCATTGGTTTAAGTTCTAATTTGTATGCTTCTGAAATTGTCTCATCGCCATCTTCATCAGAATGATACACGCTGGTTGAAATCGTCATCTGGCTGTTTGGAAGCATAGTACCATTTCCTGTATGCCCGTCCATAAAATCATACATCAGACTATATTTGGATTCTTCTTCCCCTACAGCCTCTATGCTTTCATCTCCGGCTGTAAAATCCACATTCTGCGTTTCTTCCGCTTCTTCCTGGATTTCTGCATCCTCACCGTCTCCTACGGAAAACTCATCCTCCTGAATATTTACTTCTGCATCCTCTGAAGCAGCCCCTTCTGATTCTACTGCAACTTCTGCGTCAGCATCATCCTGAGCCATTTCCACTTCCTGACTGGCATCTGCTGTCAGTTCCTCTGCTGCTACCGGTACGGCTACACTCTGTGTAACAGTAAGTGCCATTGCCAGAAGCATTGCGATTTTGTTTCTTTTCATATAAACCCCATTCCCTTCTTTTTTATTGTCTGTAAACAGACTGATAAATCATTATAAAATGAAAAAGAAACAAAACCCATTACCTCGCAGCATAGTTTATGTTTTTATTTACAAAAAAGCTCCTGCAAATTATATCGCAGAAGCTTTCAGACTGTTCTTTATTCAAATGTCGCTTTCGCTGTATCTACTGCATGATCTGCTTTATTCTCAATATCCGTATCATTTCCCGAGAACACGCTTCCGGCAAAATCAATAACCTCATTTCCCGGCAGATTGTCAATGCAGACAGCAGTTCCATTATCCGCAAATGTATTATTCACATAGTTTGGCGCAGTACCGTAAGCCATAGAGGTATTAAATTTCAAACCAACCGTATTATTCGCAAACGTACATTCCATTGCATTAACCCATGCACCATTCTGTGCAACAGCAGCCGTATCCCAACCCGTGAAGTTGCAATCGGTAAGAAGCACCAGACAATACGCATCCAGTCCGATTCCACCCTCACCTTCAAAATTAATCCCCGACAGATCTGCATAGTTGCCATCATGTCCCTTTATACTGACAGTTCCGGTAAAAGTAGTCACCGCATCACCGTCTTTGCTTCCTGAAATGCCCCAGACATGATCGCCAAAAGTGATATCTCCGTCATAGGTCACTGCCGGAAGATGCAGATATACCGGAGTATCTGAGGGTACCTCTTCTTCAATGGAAGCAAGCAGGGCATTCAACTCTTCGGTGGTCTCCATCGGTGTATCTTCCGGATAATAGCTGACTGCCGGCTGTTTTTCAATCGTAAGTCTCGTACTGAGAAAAATTGTATCTCCATTCTTCATGGTAAGTGTCCACTGGATATCATTCGTTCCACTGTCAGATACATAATTGATATCAGAAACATACGCTGCATTTGGGAAGCTTTCATTGTATACCGGTTCTACATATTCCATTTTCTGCGATCCCTCTGATGGCTTTGTATCTACTTTACAGGACTCTACCTCTTTGGAAAAATCTTCTCCAGCCAGTTCTCCTGTATCTTTGTTTAATACATACAGCTGACATGGAAGTGCACTGTTCATGCCTTCCGACAGCGTATCTGTGCGCTCACCCTGGGCATGTCCAGTCATACCGCCTTCCTCAGAAAAACTCAGCAGAACTTTGTATGATTTTCCCTTATCCGTATAAGTGATCTGAGCACCGCCTTCATATGTTTTTGGTCTGTGATAGATAGAAAAAGCGATTCCGATAACCGCAGCTACGGCCAGAACTGCCACTCCTATCACCGCTTTCTTTCTCCACTTTCTTGGCGTCTTTATCTCTTTCTTTTCTGTCTGAACTGTTGTACAGTGCGGGCAGAAAGACGCGTCATCCGGCAGTATCTCCCCACATTTTATACACTTTTTACTCATTGACTTTCCCCTTTATCTCTTTTTGTTTTCTTCTCTATTTTTATAGAAAATTTGCTACAGAACCTCCAGCAGATGAAGAATATTCTTGTATCTTTTTGATGGATTAACCATTGTACAGCGTTGAACAATTCTTCCCATTCTGCCACCTGCAAGTTTCCTGGAAGGATGTTCGCCGGTCAGCATAATATTAAGTAAAACACCAAGCGCATAGATATCTGCCCGTCCATCCGACTGCGAAAGGCCATACTGCTCCGGTGCTGCAAATCCAGTTGTTCCCAGAATCTGCGTATCTTCCTGAATTGTGCTTTTATATATTCTTGATGCATCAAAATCGATCAGAACAGCTTCTTTTCCACGTATAATAACATTATCCGGCTTCACATCTCTGTGCACCACACCCATAGAATGAAATACCCACAATGCAGAACAAAGCTGTCTTGCAATCTGTTTCGACTCCGCAATTGTCAGAAGACCGCCTTCTAGGATCTCGCTAAGCGTATCGCCCTGCACATATTCTTCCAGCAGAGCTGTCTTTCCATCTTTTTCTCCGACTTCCATTATTTGCGGCAGATTTGGACAGGAAACATTCAGAAGTTTCTGATAAACTTCACTGTTTCCATAAAAATGCCGAAAAATATAACGGGTGCCGCTGTCTCTGTGACGTACAAGTGAGACCTCGCCCCGTTCACTTTTTTTGATCAGCATGAGCACATCATATTCGCTATGAACTGCATCCAAAAGACTGTCGTAAATATTCATATTTCTCATCCTTACTCGTTACTGTTGTAACTGATATTCCTTTTTACTATGCGGTCTGCATATTGTTTTTCAGAACTGTTTATAGTATATTTTAATTTATGTATACTATTTAAAATATTATAACTTATTAGTAATTATTCAGCAAGTAATATAATAAATAGAATATTTGTATTACTATTGATACTATTCGTAAAGCAGAACGAATAGCAATATATTGTTCAAAAATAACGATGAGTAAAGGCGCGGATTATGAAAAAGAAAAATACAGATGGTTTACAGCAGGAACTTATGGATTCACCAGATCTGACTCAGTTTCTGTCACAAAACCAGGAACAGTTTGTAAATAAAAATGTGGCAAAATTATTAAACCATCTGTTTGAAAAGAAAAATATCTCAAAAGCGGCTCTCGCCAAACAGTCAGGCATGAGCGAAATCTATCTGCACCAGATTTTTGCCGGTCGCCGAAATCCTTCCCGAAACCGTCTGCTGTGTCTGTGTTACGGTCTGGATGCAAGCGTAGAAGAAACTCAGGAATTATTGAAACGTTGCGGAAAAGCCCAATTATATCCCAAGCTGAAACGTGATGCAATTATATATTACGGACTTCTGCACAAACTTGATCTTTTGAGATCAACGACAAACTGTTTGATGAAAACGAAGAAACTTTATTCTGAAACTACATCTTTTCATTTATCACATAATAGAGCAAAATCCCCTTTAAAACATGATATACTGTCAGTACCCTGGAGATATCAATGTTTCAAGGGGATTTTTCTGTCTGTCACTAACAAATGATTGAAAGTCTGTTGCAATACCAAACATTTTCCCAAATGTTCTTTCATATTATAGAAAAAGTGCGTATACTAAAATTATATATATCTGAAACAATCTCTCAAACAATAAAAAGGAAGTGTCATTTATGAGCGTAATGAATACATACAGTGGGCGAAAATTTGATCCCATGAAGATCGCCCCGGAAGATGTTTATCTGGAAGATATTGCGCATGCTTTAAGTCTTGTCTGCCGCGGTGGCGGGCAGATCCGGTGGTTTTATTCTGTAGGACAGCATTCCATTAACTGTGCTCATGAAGCTCTGGCGCGTGGATGGTCGGACCGAATGGCTCTTGCCTGTCTTCTGCACGATGCAAGTGAATGTTACATTTCCGATGTCATCCGCCCGGTTAAAGTCCATCTGCAGAACTACCTGGAAATCGAATCTATGATCATGGATGCGATCTGGGAAAAATTTCATCTTGATGACCTAACTGATGAAGAGAATCAAAAATGGAAACAGATTGATAATGAAATCCTGGAGCTGGAATTAAAAACTCTTATGAAAGGTGAAAAAGACAGGGAGATCATCCCCCTGTCTTCTACTCCTGACCTGTCTGAGCGCACTTTCAGTTCTGTAGAAAAAGAATTCAAAGAACTTGCACTTGAACTGTTTCAGAAACTTTCTTAATTTCGTCCAAAACTTCGTATCTCCTGCCGCACATTATCTTCCATACAATACAGAGGATGACTCACCCAGCCGGTTATACAATTTTACTGCATCATCAATATGCGGATTACCTGTGCCCGGTGCACCAGCTGTTACAAGAATGTATTCTACTCCATCAATTTCTGCAAAACTTGCGAGGCAATGACCTGCCTGACTCGTGTACCCGGTCTTGCCTCCTTTGATCTCTCCATCGATCACAGAAGTATCCGACAAATTCTTAAACATCGTACTGTAAAATGTGATTCCATCCGGATGAATATTTGTTCCTGATGTAGAATGATATGGACTTTCAATGATCTCACGGAAAGTGTCATTTTTTATCGCATAACGAAGCAACAGTGCAATGTCTTTTGCTGTGCTGTAATGATCTTCCCTGTGCAGTCCTGAAATGGAACTGAAATGAGTACCTGTCATTCCAAGCTTCTCTGCTTTTTCATTCATAAGAGTTACAAAATCACTCACCGAACCCGCAACGGTGTCTGCCAACGCTACGCAGCACTCTGCGCCGGACGGAAGCATGACTCCGTAGAGAAGATCAATTGCCTTCACTGTCTCATTCGGCTGAAATCCAGCCTGCATTGCATCCTGCACATAAAGATCCGCTACCATATCGTTTGTAATCGTAATCTCCTGATTCAGATCCTTGAGATTTTCAATCGCAAGGATTGTAGTCATGATCTTTGTCATAGAAGCCGGATACATCTGTTCTTCACCATTAATATCACCGATGACTTTGCCACTCTTTGCATTCATGAGCACCGCATAAGGGCTGTTGATTCCCGTAATATCCAGTTCCTCGACTGCAGGTTTACGGATACTGTTTACGAAGTTGGTGATTCCTGTTCCCAGTCCCAGATTATGCCCCACGATCATTACAAGAACGACAACTACGATCAGTTCTGCAGCGATCAGACCCTTGAGCCTGCCCTTCTTTTTTCTTCGACCGTTATTTCTTTTATTTCCTGTATTTGAAGTATTTCTACGTTTCTTATCAGCCATACCGCCCCTTCTTTTCTATTGAAGTTTCTTATTATTGTATCATATTACCACAGAATCCTGTAAAAAACTTTATTGTTTTCTTAAGAAAAGAAGGGAACCCTGTGAGGAGATATGTGTTAGAACGCAGGGGCGGGGGAAGGTGTGTATCCGGAGTGGGAAAATTCATCGGTTCTAAAGTACTAAGACTCTGATATTTTGTTAAGAACGATCATAAAAATGTCAAACTCGCTTCGCTCAAACAGTGCCATTTTTATGCTCAACACAAAATCCCAGAGCCTAAGTACTTTCACGAACCTCTTCAGGCTTCCCCCTCCCGATGACTCCCTCCCCGCCTCCAACATACTCCACAAACTCACTCACCAACCCTTTGAAATAAATTGTCGCTCCACCACATCGCAACCATTCCTAAAAAGTATCCACCATATTATATCTCTATTATCCATTTCTTCCCCAGCAAACTCAGCCTTTTTGTTTTTCAGCGTGGCCGACAAGGGGGAGTCCGAGGGGGAACAGCGGCCTTCGCAACTGTGAGCGAGTTCCCCCTCGGATTTTTTCCCATTTGCCAAATAGCGGGACCTCGGGCAGTACCCGACAAAATTAGGGAAATAAAAAAGACACCCTTTTAAAGGATGTCCTTTTGTCATTTATTTAGGCGAATTTAGCCGGGTTAACCTTCACACCAGGTCCCATAGTAGGTGTAAGAACGATACTCTTCATGTACTGTCCTTTCAGTGTGCTTGGTCTAGCTTTAACGATCGCCTCAATCAGCGTCTGGAAGTTGTCGCTTAACTGTTCCTCAGTAAAGGAAGCTTTACCGATCGGAACATGGATGATATTGGTTTTGTCAAGACGGTATTCAATCTTACCTGCTTTGATATCATTGATCGCTTTTGTAACGTCCATAGTTACTGTTCCAGCTTTCGGGTTTGGCATAAGACCTTTTGGTCCAAGTACACGACCAAGACGTCCTACAACACCCATCATGTCTGGTGTAGCAACAACAACGTCGAAATCCAGCCATCCTTCGTTCTGAATTCTCGGGATGAGATCTTCTGCTCCTACGTAATCAGCTCCAGCTGCTTTAGCTTCTTCAGCTTTAGCGTCTTTTGCGAATACAAGAACACGAACTTTTTTACCAGTTCCATGAGGCAGAACTACTGCACCACGGATCTGCTGATCTGCATGACGTCCATCGCAGCCTGTACGGATGTGAACTTCGATAGTTTCGTCAAATTTAGCAACTGCGGATTTCTTTACAAGGCTGATAGCCTCAGCGGTATCATATAATGTTGCGCGGTCTACTGCTTTTGCAGCTTCCACGTATTTCTTTCCTCGTTTCATTTCTATAACCTCCTGTGGTAATTGCGGGAATTTCCCTCCCACTCACTTCAATTAATTTTTTCTCAGTCTACGACTTCGATTCCCATACTTCTAGCAGTACCAGAGATCATGCTCATAGCTGCTTCAAGGGATGCTGCATTCAGGTCTTTCATTTTCAGTTCAGCGATTTCCTGAATCTGAGCTTTTGTTACTTTTGCAACCTTTGTTTTGTTCGGTACGCCGGAACCTGATTTGATGTTAGCTGCTTTCTTAAGAAGAACAGCTGCCGGCGGAGTTTTGGTTATGAAGCTGAAACTTCTGTCTGCATAAACAGTGATAACTACAGGAATGATAAGATCTCCCTGATCTGCTGTTCTTGCATTAAACTCTTTTGTGAACTGTACAATGTTTACACCGTGCTGTCCAAGAGCCGGACCAACCGGTGGTGCTGGAGTTGCTTTACCAGCAGGAATCTGTAATTTAATATAACCTGTTACTTTTTTTGCCATTTTTCGGCACCTCCTATGTGGTATTGGCGGGGGTTCTTCCCTCCCACTTGAATGTGTTACGCCTTCTTAATATCTGCGAAACTTATTTCTACCGGCGTTTCGCGGCCAAACAATTCAACATTGATAGTAACCGTCTGCTTCTGAGTGCTGATTGCAGTAATAACACCTGCAGTATCTTTCCATGCTCCAGCTGTTACAACAACCATATCACCCTCTGCAAAGTCTACCTGAATGTCATCATTCTTGATTCCTAACGGGAGCATTTCTTCTTCCGTAAGCGGAACCGGTTTGGATCCCGGTCCTACGAATCCGGTAACACCTCTGGTGTTGCGGACAACATACCAGGTATCATCATTCATGACCATGTTGAGAAGCACATAACCAGGAAACATCTTTTTCTGGACCTGCTTGGCAGCACCGTTACGCATTTCCACAACTTCCTGCAGCGGAACGCGAACCTCCAGAATCTGGTCTTCCAGGTGTCTGTTTTCGATTGTTTTTTCAATGTTGGCTTTTACTTTGTTTTCATACCCTGAATAAGTATGAACAACATACCATTTCGCTTCTGACATACAATCACCGTTATCCTTATTTCACTAAAAGATTTATTCCTTCCAGAATAGCTGAGTCAAATACACTGATGATCACAGCAAGTACAACTGTAATAATTGTAACTGCTATAGTCTGTTTTACAAGTGTAGCCTTGTCAACCCAGACAATCTTTTTGAATTCCGATTGAAGTCCCTGAAACCAATTTCTCTTCTGACCTTTGCCAGCAGATTTTTCTTTCTCTTGCATAGTCTAACCTCACAATCGTTTGTGATTATTTTGTTTCCTTGTGCAGAGTATGGGTACGGCAGAACTTACAATATTTCTTTGTTTCAAGACGCTCAGGATGATTCTTTTTCTCCTTGGTCATATTGTAGTTACGCTGCTTGCACTCCGTACATGCCAATGTAATCTTAACGCGCACAACTTCCACCTCCAGTGTTTTCATTTGCGTGGGCCTTTTTGCCTTTTTCGGGCATAAAAAAAAGACCTAACTTCCATGTCGCTCGTCAATTTTATCACA
>OHAS01002741.1_pt1 | contig 12346 bp, 9 predicted proteins | sample 1577131 | NCBI WGS metagenome assembly OHAS01 (sample SAMEA3541566, study PRJEB24748) | human gut metagenome | biome: human gut; feature: human-associated habitat; material: faeces | place: China | collected 2012
GGTAACCGTCAGCAGATTTCCATTCTCATCGTATGCTTGTGTCAAGTAGGGACGTAAAAAAATCTGAGATATTTTTGAACTGCCATCAAATCACATCGTTCTATTCCCTGACTGCCCTCATTATACCGTACCTACTACATTTTTGAAAGAAAAAAGGGCGGTAGCCACAGGTGCCATCCCCTGTGGGCTACCGCCCTTGGCTCAACCTTTCATGTTCTTTGCAATTCCTGCAATCCTTGCATAGAAATCAGCTTCCGGCAGTCCTACCACACCCGAAGTTGGTGTCAGTATTTCAACGCCGTATCCATTCAATTTCTTAACACAATATAAAAACTCGCTTATCTTTCTTGTAATCCTGGCAGGATTGACCACAAGCAAAATATCTATCCGCCGTTTAGAAGCAGCGGAAAACACATCGGCCATGCCGCGCCTTTTGATGGACGCGCCATGTGCTATCTCGGCGGTAATACCGACAACCTCAAAACCCTTTTGTTCAGAATAATCCACCAGTAAACGCTTCTGATTTTCCAATTCTATGGTATCAGTATTTGCCACCCTGCAATAGATCCAAACTCTTTTATGCTGGTTCATTTTTCTCTCCTTTTTCCGAAAAGCTCCACTCGATATGAATGGATTTGTCGTTGTAAACATAAACGCAGTCCACAAAGTCAACTACCATCTGCCGTGTAAGGGCATCTGCCTGTAAATAGCGTATGAGCCTTGGTTCCCCCTGCCTGGCGGCGGCCAGCTTGCTCCGCAGTTCTGTGAGTTCTGCTTCTGCCGCTTCAGCCCGCTGTGCCATCTCTGCCTGCCCCCGTGACAGCTTATCCCGTTCCTGCCGGTACTTCTCCCGGCTGATTTTTTCCTCTGCCATCGCATCGTACAGTTCAGCTTTCTGCTCATCAATCTTGGCACAGGCGCTCTGATAGGAAGTGACCTGTTTTTGCAGGCTGGCAAGCGTATCCGTGTTCCCGGCCTTTAGCAGCAATTCCTTCTCGTCCATCAGGGTTTTTATATAAGCTTGGATGGCAGCCAGCACAACGTCTGCAATTTCACTTTCCCTGACGCTGCCCTCCATACATCCAAAACCGGTAGTCCTGTATCTTGTCCTGCAAAAATATTGTGGTTTGAAACGTGACCGTCTGATAAGGGCATAGCCGCAATGACCGCACCGCAGTTTATCCGTAAAAAGGTATATCCCTGCCTGCCCTAAGTCCCGTTCCACAAATTCAGCCAAATGTTCCTGCGCTTTCTGAAACTCATCTGCACTGACGAGCGGTTCATGCCGTTCCTCTGCAATGATCCAATCCGACCTGCTGTTTTTAAGGGTTTTTCTATTCCCAATCTGTGGGCGGTATCGCTTGCCGTAGATGGTCTTACCTAAATACCGTTCATCCCGCAGAATACTTGTGATTGCGCTCTCATTCCAGAGGTCGGCACCTTTCACCCCAATCCACCATTTATGATAATATCCCTGCCTGTTCTTGATGGCGCTGGGGGTAGGCACTTTCTCTGCATTGAACAGACGGGTGATTTCCACCACGGTCATCCCTGCGCCAGCCAGTTCAAAAATGCGCCGGACAATCCCTGCACTGTCCTTATCAGCGACAAGACGGTTTTTGTCCTTTTCGTCTTTGCGGTAGCCTATGGGGGCAAAGGAGCTTAAAAAATCACCTTTGCGCGCCTTTGTCTGTAAGCCGCTTTTTACTTTCATGGACAAGTCCTTGCTGTAATAGCTGTAAATCACGTTGCGGAAAGCAATATCCACACCGCTGGTCTTGCCGTTCATTTTTGCGCTGTCATAGCCATCGTTGACCGAAATAAAGCGGATGCCGAGAAACGGGAATATCTGATCCACATAGTCGCTGACCGTGATATAATCCCTGCCAAACCGCGAAAAGTCCTTTACGATGATACAGTCGATTTCCTTTGCCTTGGCTTTCTGCAAAAGTTTCTGCATGTTGGGCCGTTCCATGCTGGTGCCGGAAAATCCGTCATCACACAGTTCCATGACCTCGCAACCCTCAAACTCCGGGGACTGCCCGATAAAGCGCCGTAGCAGGTCACGCTGGTTGGAGACGCTGTTGCTCTCGTCCCTGATCCCTTCACGGCTGTCCCCGTCCTCCACAGAAACACGGATATACAAAACGATAACGAAGGTTTTATTCACTGGCTGCCACCCCCATCGGAGGGAACAGCCGTTCCTTCATGCACTCATATTCGTCCTCAAATCGGAGCCGCACGGCGATGTTGGAGCTGCTGTATACAATAATCCGGTCAATCAGTTCCAGCACCATGCCCCGTGTCAGTTCCGACGTCTCATGGATAGACAGAAGCGCCCGGAGCCATGCCGGTTCGCCGGTTCCCGGTTCCATGACGGCCGCATTCTGTGATTCCAGTTCTTCCAGCAGCGCTCTCTGTTCTTCTTCCTGTTCTATGTAACGGTTTCTGGCATAAAGATAGTCGTGCTCATCCATCAGGTGGTCTAAATAATCGTCATAAAGGGTCTCCCGCAGACGGGCAATCCGGTCAAGCTGTTCCTCTGCCTGCATGATACGGTGGAGGATTTCCTGTTTTTTAGAAAGAGCAAGCGCTTTTCTGCCCGCACTTTTTATCAGCCTTTCCATATCCAGTGCCGTTGCAAAATGGGACCGAATCACTTGGGAAACAGTTTCTAAAAGGGTATCCTCCGGCACCCTGATACCGACACAACGGCTGGAGTCCTCCGCGTGGGTATGGCAGTAAAAAAAATACCGCACATGGATTCCGGGGTTCTTAACTTTGCTTTCGTGAACACTTCTCTGACGTACAAGTTTTCTCCCACAGTCCCCACAATAAACAAGCCCTTTTAAGATGTTTTCAGGATTAATGATTTCCGGGAAAGCCCCCTGTCTGTCATCAAACGTCTGCTTATCCTGTTCCGCCATCCTCTGTACCTCGTCAAAGGTCTGCCGGTCAATAATCGCTTCGTGGGTGTTTTTTACGACCGTCCACTTTTCTCTCGGCTGGGTAGTGCGTTTCTGTCCTTTCCAAAGCGCCTTGCGGGTCTTACCCTGCACCACATGGCCTAAGTAAACCTCACTTCGGACCATGTTTTTAATGACCTGTCCCGTCCAGACGGAAGCCGCAAAGCGTTTGGACTTCACCATCCCTTTTTCAAAACGGTAACGGCTGGGGGATGGAATCCCCAGCTCGGTCAGCCTTTTTGCGATTTCCTGATAGTCCATACCGATTAAGCGCCACTGAAAGATGTCGCGGACAACCGGGGCTGTTTCTTCGTCCACCACAAGGCGGTGCTTATCCTCCGCCGATTTCAGGTAGCCATATGCCGCCCAGTTGCCGATAAACTCCCCCCGTTCCTGCTTCTCTTGCAGCACGGGGCAGATTTTCTGTGAGATGTCACGGGCATATACATCGTTCACCAGATTTTTTAAGTGCATGGAAAGACTGTCCGAGGCCGCTGGGTCAATGCTGTCATAACCGTCATTCACCGCTATGAAACGGACTCCCATAAAGGGAAATATCTTCTCTAAATACTCACCGGCCTCTATGTAATTCCGTCCAAAACGGGAAAGGTCTTTGACGATGACGCAATCCACCTTGCCCGCCCGTATATCATCAAGCAAGCGTTCAAAATCATCCCGTTCAAAATCCACCCCTGTTTCCCCATTGTCTGAATAGACGGAGAAGAGGGAAAGGCTGGGGTCACTTTCGACATATGCCCGGACAAGGGCTTCCTGATTTTCAATGGAATCGCTGTCGCACTGATGGCCGTCCAGCACGGAAAGACGCACATACGCCCCTGTGCTATACACCCGCAGTTTCGGTTTTTCCTGCACGGGCGCCCTGAATCTGCTTTTCCTTGCCATGTCACACCGCCTCCCTTCCGGATGATACGGTCAGAGCCGGATTGATACGCTCCACGCTCTGTATAAGTGACATCGCACTGTCATACTCAAACTGAAATTTGAACTTGATGTTTATCCGCTGATTTTCAAAGACTAAGATGCGGTCAATCAGTTCCACCGCCAGCTTACGGTTCAGTTCCTCAATATCCTGATACTGTTTGAAATAGGCAATCCATTTCTGTTCCTCGGATTTCCCCTCCACAAGCCGGTCTATTTCCTGTTCCAGAGAAAGGATTGCTTCTCCGGCGTTCTGTGCTTTCAGGTCATACCGTTTGCCAAAAGCGATATAATCCTCACGGGAAATGATGCCATCCATGTAGTCCTCGTGGAGTTTCATGCGGTAGAGCTGGTATTTTTCCACCTCGTCCCGCTTGGCTTTGAGCCGTTCATCCATCTTTTTAATCTGACGGCTGGTATAGGGCAGCTTTGCAATGGCGGTAAGTATCTGTTCCACATCAAGGACAGAACGGATATGCTCCCGCACAGCCGCAAAAACTGCCTGCTCCAGCAGAATGTCACGGATGCTGTGGCTTTTACAGCCGCTCTTTTCCTTGCTGCCTGAACAGATATAGTAATAATAGGGCTTATCTGCGGTGGAGTTGTTCTTTCGCACCATGCTCCGCCCGCAGTCAGCACAGTAGAGAAGCCCTCCCAACGGGAAAACCGTTTCCTCACCGGGTGCCGTCCGGGTGTCTGTGCGCAGGATTTTTGCCACATTCTCAAAGGTATCACGGCTGACCGCCGGTTCGTGGGTGTTTTCCTTTACCGCCCACTGCTCCTCCGGCACGGCAAACTGCTTTTTTACTTTGTAATTGGGACTGCTGCGTTTCCCCTGTTCCAGCGTTCCGATATAGACGGGGTTTTTCAAAATGCGGAGAACGGCAGTTGCTGTCCACACCGCTTTGGGATTACGCCGGAAGGGTGTCTTATATGTGCTCCCCAGCAGCCTCTTATATTCAAGGGGAGAGGGGATGCCTTGTTCGTTCAGGCGGTCGGCAATCGCTTCCGAGGAATATCCCTCCAGTATCAGATGGAACATATCCTGCACCACGCCTGCCGCAAACTCATCAATAATGAGATGGTGCTTATCCTCCGGGTCTTTCAGGTAGCCAAACATAGCGAAGGGTGCGATAAACTGCCCTTTCCTGCGCTTAATGTCCTGATGGCTCCGTATCTTGATGGAAATATCCCGGCAGTAGGCATCATTCATCAGATTTTTTACCGGCACTATCAGATTGTCCGATGCGGTTCGCGGCTTTGCGCTGTCATAATCATCATTGACAGAAATGAACCGCACACCCATGAACGGAAAGATTTTTTCGATATATTTTCCCGTTTCGATAAAGTTTCTGCCAAGCCTTGAAAAGTCCTTGACGATGATGCAGTTGGTTTTCTTATTTCTGACCGATTCCATCATACGGATAAAATCAGGCCGGTCGAAATTGACTCCGGTATACCCATCATCAACCCATACTTTGCGAAGGGTGATTTCAGGGTGTTTTTCCAAAAAGGCTGTAATCAAATCCCGCTGGTTTGCGATACTGTCACTTTCGGCTTTGTCGCCGTCCTCATGGGAAATACGGAGGTACATATCTCCGTCGTATTGCTGTAAAAGTTCCTGTGTATCCATTCGGTATTCTCCTAATCGCTTCTGAATTTCAGAAAATGGATTGGGAGTTTTACCGCAAGTCCTGTATCACAGGGTTTTACCCAGCCCCTGCGATCTGTGACTCAGCTTACCACAAAATTTTCTCCGCGTCCAGACAAATTTCTGAAATCCAAAAGCCTGATTTGCTATATTCATTTTGATTCCTCACAGAGTTTGCAGATAGTGTTCCATCCGCTGTTCAAAGGTAGCGCCGCCCTCTGCGTAACCCACGCTGACGGCGACCTTTCCCACCCGAAAGCAGTACGGATTCCTGATCTGCCGGATAAATTCCTGTATCCGCTCTCCTTTGGGAAGTGTCCTGTCAATTTCGATTTCTTTTATATCCACAAGCGTGTCGGGATTGACCGTCCGCACATCCACCTGTTTTAATTCCTGTAAATCCATTTCGGATAAATCATAACCGCCCATGGTCTCCTCCTCTTTTCCATCCCGTTTTGCAAAAGCGGGATGTCCGCTCACTGAAAGTAGGCATCCGACTTTTTCTCCAAAAGAAACCGCCCCACGTCATCGATCCGGTCAGTAACCGGCATATCAGGCAGGGCGTCCAATATATCGCTTCGATACCGTCCTCTGGCACGGCTGTCGAGGATGGAGAACACACAGGTGTCCGTTTCCCGGCGTATGCCGCGTCCGATCCACTGGCGCAATTTAATCAACATACTCGGCACAATGTTCTCGGATAAATAACTGTGAAAGTCATCATGGAGGGAACGTTCATATTCCGATACCGGGTCAGGCATGGGGAACGGCAGCTTCACCACCACAAGGGAGGATAAAATATCCCCTGCAAGGTCGATACCCTCACCGGCGCTGTCGCTTGCCAGCAGCACGCCGTTTCCGCTCTTTCGGAAGGCAGACAGTGCTGCCAGCCGCCCCCTGCCCATGCAGAACAGCGGATAATCCACCGCCTGCGGCTTAGACAACTCCTGATATACAATCTCCATCATCCGGTAAGACGTGAACAGCACCAGCGTATGTCCATGGCTCTGCCGGATCAGTTCCGTGAGCTGCTTAAGTACCGCTGTCATGTAGACGCTGTTTTTTGTGTCCGGGAACGGCATACAATCCGGCAGATACAGCAGGGCATGGTTTTCATAATCAAAGGGGGACGCTTTGCTGGTCATCAGGAGCCGGTTCTGTTCCAACAGGTCAATCCCCGTCTGGTGCATGAAATGGCTGAAATCGCCGCCGATGGACAGAGTAGCCGAGGTCAGGAGATGCTGGAGGAGTTTTTTTAACGTTCGTTTAATAAACCAAATATCCTCGTAAAGCAGATAATCCAGTTCCTTGGGCAGCGCACAGACCTGACAGGAGGTAACGCCGGTATGCTCCAGCCAGCAGATTGACTGTGCGTGTTCCAGCAGGACCATGAGTTTTTCCTGTTTCTGGTCGATACGGCTGGCAAGCAGCGTATAGCGCTTTGCGGTCTGGAAACAGGATGACAGCCTGCCTAACACCACTGCCAGCGCCCGTAGGATCCGTGTGACAGCCGGAGTAAAGCGGACTGCCTGACTGGTTTTATCGTATTTGGCTCCGGCCTCCTGCTTCAGTGTTTCAAAGAGCAGGGTGTTCAGCCGCAGCATTTCCCCGCGTAAGTGCAGGATTTCCTTTTTGTCAGTACTGGAAACAGCCGCACGGCACACACTGGCCGCAACCTGTTCCAGCTCCGTGCTGCAAAACACCATGCCGTACATCTTCCTTGCGGCGTCCAGCAGCTTATGGGCCTCGTCAAAAACCATCAGGCCGCTGGGCGGGAGCAGTCTGCTTCTTCCCCCTTTTTGGCTTAATATATCCGCCAGCACAAGGTTGTGGTTGACGATCTGAAAATCATAGCCCGCCGTTCTTGTCCGCCGCAGGAAACTGCGGTAAGGGCAGAGTGCGGAAAGATTACAATGGTAATGGCAGCGTTCCACACAGATACGTTCCTTGACGTAATTGGTCAGGGTCAGGGCGTCTAAATCAAAAGTACTGTTCCCGGCGACAAGCGCCGTCAGGGTTTCCATCAGCTCCCAATCCTCCGGGCGGTCATTATGCCGGAGGGAGGACAGGTAGTTCCTCACCCGGTCAAAACAGGCATAGTGGGCTTTCCCCTTGCGCACCGCAAAGGTCAGCGGCCGGTCGATAATCCGGTGTTCCATGAGGATGCCGGATATCTGCGGGATATATTCCTCGGTCAGCGCCCGTTGCAGGGCAATGGTTGATGTGGAAATGAGTACGGCCTGCGCACCGGGGTTGAAAAGGCGGTACACCGTGGCCGAAAGGATATAGGCATGGGTCTTTCCGGTTCCCACCTCTGCCTCGCACAATGCCACCTTACCGTCCCAGATCGCGCCCAGCATAGACAGGGCAAGGGAAAGCTGGTTTTCCCTGAGAGCCATTCCATGCCGGGGCAATATGTCTGTGAACACATGGGCCAGGAGCGTTTCGGCTCTTTCCCGCTTGTCCTCCTGTACCGGCGTTTCCGGCGCCAGTGCCAGCATTTTCTCGATTGCCCGTTCATAGCCCTCCTGTGTGAGTGGCTTTTGGCGGGAAAACAGGCGTTTTGCCTTTAAGGTCGTTAAATCCACCATGCGGTAGCTGTATGTCTTGCCTGTGAAATGCTCCAGCAGCACACAGCCTTTGGTGGCAAGCACTACCTTTTCCTCCGGGCGGAATAAGCCAGCCTCATAAATCTTATTTTGAAGGTCTGCCGTGCAGCGGATGATTTCTTCTTCCATGTAATTTTATGCCTCCTTTGAAGCCTAAAGGAGCGACACAAGAATGCGGCGGGGCAGGGTTGGTTTGGATGTCTGATGACATAAATGCCTGAGCCGCCGCATGGTTTCTATCGCCCCAATAGGGGTTTATATCATTCAAAGGTGTGGCAAACGTTCCGTGGCCGGGTAACCCGACTCCGCGTATTGCGGAAGTATACGGCGGCATGCTCAATGCCATTGGTCTGCAGAATCCGGGGATTGATGTGTTTGTCTCCAGAGACATTCCGTTTTTGAAAAAATATGATACAAAGATCATTGTAAATGTATGTGGAAAATCCACCGAAGATTACTGTGAGGTTGTAGAGCGTCTGGCAGATCAGCCGGTCGATATGCTGGAGATCAACATTTCCTGCCCGAATGTCAAAGAGGGCGGAATCGCGTTCGGTCAGGATCCGAAAGCTGTTGAGGCAATCACAAGAGAAGTGAAAAAACATGCAAAACAGCCGGTGATCATGAAATTAAGCCCGAATGTTACAGACATTACTGTGATGGCAAAGGCAGCAGAGGCAGGCGGCGCAGATGCGCTGTCACTGATCAATACTCTGACAGGTATGAAGATTGATGTCAACAAACGTACTTTTGCGATTGCAAATAAAACCGGTGGTCTGTCCGGCCCGGCGGTACATCCGATTGCCGTACGTATGGTATATCAGGTGGCAAATGCTGTAAAACTTCCGATCATTGGAATGGGAGGTATCCAGAATACAGAGGATGCGCTGGAGCTGATGCTGGCTGGTGCAACTGCTGTCAGTGTTGGAACTGCTAATTTTGCAAATCCGATGGTGACGATGGAGATCGTGGATGGTATTGAGCAGTATATGCAGATGCATGGTATTGTGGATATCAATGAACTTATTGGTTCTGTAAAATAAAATCTTGTTTGTCGTTTAAGGAACAAGATGAAAAAACTCCAATGCAGGCACGCCGGATTTCCTATCTTCGCTGCGCCGCTTATTTCCGACCGCTTCCGCGAACTCACCAACAGCAAAAACAGCTGTTGGCTCAGACACACTCACGCGGTCGGACTATGCTCGCTTCGATAACGGAAATCCGTCTACCGCCTTGCCTTGGAGTTTTTCCATCTTTGTTCCATTTACGCGCCGGCACCGCGTGCCACGCATGCACACAAGCTGATGACAAAATATTCGTTATGTCGCATGCGCAGATTTACATAGAGTAAAGAATGGCTGATTATTTCACAGCGTAAATAGAGAAAACGAAAAATCCTGTCAGGAAAAGCGGTTCAGTGAGCGACTGATTTTCACAAGGTTTTGCGCGAACGTGAACCGACCAGCTTTTATAGGAGGTGGGAGTGAGCGCGATGAAACTGCAGTGAAATGAAGGTAGCGAACGTCTAGCTTTCTGACAGGATTCTTCGTTTTCTTAATTATATTAAAATTTTAGCCAAAACAATGACAAACAGGAATTTAAAGGCTAAATGAACCGGGAAATTAGGTATTCTGCCATTTCTGATGGTTCGTTCAAATCAAAAACTGGAAGATTTTTTAGTACGGGTTCATACGGAAAATCGGAAACATAGGCAATGGTATTTTCAAGATTGCCAACCGGTGTCTCATTATAATCTTTGCGTAGTAACTGGATTTTTGGTTGGGAGCCAAATTTGTAGCCTTCAATTAAAATGAGGTCTACATCGTGGATCTCAGAAAGCAACTGTTTCAGAGAAGGTTCTCCGGTAGCATGTGTCTGTATCTGTACAGTTTGCTCCGGACCACTTAAAATCATAGTATCCACACCTGCTTTTCGCAGACGATAACTGTCTTTACCAGGCTGATCAATTTCAAAACCGTGAGCATCATGCTTGATCAGTGCAATACGAAGCCCTTTTTCTTTCAGGCAGGCAACCAGTTTTTCCAGATAAGTTGTCTTTCCAGTTCCTGATTTTGCAGAGAATGAGACATAAGGAATTGTCTGTTCTGTTTGTGGGACAAAATCCGCAGGAAACAGTGCAGGCTGTTTTTCTGCCAGCATCTGCAGGGCATGATAGTAGGATGGCATGTCGTTCATATTATAAAAATGCTCCTGTGGAACAAGAATATCAGCGATGATAGTGTGCTCCGGTGTCAGAAGCTGACGCAGACGGTAGTTTTCCATCTGTATCATGCATTCAATGTTTGGAAGACATGTTTTTGCATAGGCAGCGGTAAGCGGCTGTTTGCCACGGGTTGGATGAACAAGCACGCAGGCATATTTTTCAGGAACTGTGTCAATAGACTGTTCCAACGTCTGGCATAATGTAAGGGCGGCATCCGTGTTTGTAAACGGTGCATCTACCGGTGTGAAAAACAACAAATCTTCAGAAACAGCAGAAAGACAGCTGTACAATCCTCCCAGCGGACCAATTTTTTCAATGCGGTCAGGAATTGCCTGACAATCCAGTTTTTCTGCCAGATTCATCCAGAAATCCGTCATTTTCGGAACGGATAAATATATTTTTTCAAAATTCGGGCGAAAGCGGCGGACCTGATATTCAATCAGAGTGTATTCACCAAAAGGCAGAAAAGCCTTGTTTGTGCCCATACGTGTGCTGAGTCCTCCGCAGAGAAGGACAAGTGCATGTGTCATATAATTATCTCCTTAATTTTCAAGACGCGAATGTGTCTGACTGATTCTTTATGCAGACATGAGCGTTGGCTGTATATAATAAATGTACGAGGTAAAAATAAATTGAAATAAAAAAATAGCTGCAACGTCTATTCTTTTGTGTTATCCTAAATGCACACAGTTATGATTCTGCATAACGGTACAAGTATCTTAATAACCATCAGGTTTCAGAAATTCGGAAGCTCATATATCGAGTATATTCCAAATGATGAACAAAAAGCAATAGAAAAAGGGGAGAAAATATTATGCGTCTTACAACTTTATGTTACATAGAAAAAGATGAAAAATACCTGATGCTTCACCGCACGAAAAAGAAAAAAGATGAAAATCACGACAAGTGGATTGGTGTCGGTGGGAAGTTTGAAGCGGGAGAATCACCGGATGAGTGTGTGATCCGTGAAGTAAAAGAAGAAACAGGACTGACTTTGACAAAGTACCAGTTTCGTGGGATTGTGACGTTTTGTTCTGATGAATGGGAAGATGAATACATGCATCTTTTTACGGCAACGGAATTTGAGGGCAATTTAATTGAGTGTAACGAGGGAACGTTGGAATGGGTGGACAAGGAAAAAGTGTTATCACTTCCAACCTGGGAAGGTGACCATTTGTTTTTAGAACGTCTGCTATCCGGAAATCCATCATTCTTTTCATTAAAAGTCGAATATGAGGGGGACAGACTGGCGAAATGGAAGTTCTTTACATAAAAATGATTTACAGAGACTAAAAAATAATGCAGAACATAATGAGTCTGGTATTTAAGTGCGTACAGGATACGTAAAAGTTTGCATGTCAAATTACAGATAGGTTTAAATTGGAAAAATAGTAAAAAGACAGATTTATTTCCGTATATGACTATGAAGAAAAGTCATCTATATAGAAACAAATCTGTCTTTTAATTATTAATTTATGAGATATTTAATATTCACATTTCCAGAAAAATGCACTGTACGGAGGAAGTTCACTGCCACCACCAAAATCATGTTTATTTCCGGTAATCAGGTCGATGGCGGTACCACATCCGGCATCAAAATGAGCGGTATACGGTTCGCCATCTGCATTGATGGCAACGAAAACACGTTCAGAATCTGTTTTTCGCTCAAAAATGCACTGGCGGTTTGTCAGTACGACAGAACGGAAATCACCGTAATTTAAGGCGTTGCTTGCCTTTTTTGCAGTAGCAAGTTTGGAAATCCATGCGGTCAGATCATTTTCAACCGGTGCATCGAAGCAGGCGCGTAAAGCCGGATCGCCTTCGCTTTTGTTTGCTTTTGCACCCCATTCACTTCCGTAGTAAACGCATGGAATACCCGGCATACCAAAACAGAGGGCATAGATCAGCGGCAGATGATGCTCATTGGTCAGATTGCTGGCAATACGGCTGACATCGTGAT
>OHAS01002759.1_pt1 | contig 12299 bp, 7 predicted proteins | sample 1577131 | NCBI WGS metagenome assembly OHAS01 (sample SAMEA3541566, study PRJEB24748) | human gut metagenome | biome: human gut; feature: human-associated habitat; material: faeces | place: China | collected 2012
TAAAAAGCTCTATAATCTCTACAGTGGTTTTACCCACTACAGAAATTATAGAGCCTTTTTTATTTGGGAATGTTGAGGTGGTAGACATTTCTTACTGTATGTCCCATGCTCCAAAGGCTGTTAAAGAAGTAGCAATTTACGTTTCTGATAACTTTGCAGATGCCGTTACACATTTGGAAAACTTGTTAGATTTATGATATTAACATTCAATATCTGGAATGAAAATTGAAGTTGAATAGCATAGATTTAAAAGAAGATATGTTGGAAAACCATTTTGATAAGAACGGTGACACAGGTTCACCTGTTGATAGCATAACTAATATTAAGATGAGGGTAAAGTCCCTAAACACAAGACGACAATTAATCTCTCAAATGAGGAAAAAGCAAACAAAGGTAAATGAGAAAACTATCAATATCTCAGACTTCATCGTATCGTTAACAGGTCTAGAACTTGGCCGTAACGGATGTAAGAAGAATAAAAAGATCACAAAGGTCAAACAAGGAAAATAATCAAAATACCTGAAACACTCAGGCATGCCCAGACAGAAAGAAAATCTCAAGTTGTATAGAGCACTTGGAATTTTTTTGTTGATAAACGGTCTGAATGTTACGGAAATTGCTAAATATGATAAAAGTATCTGGTGAGAACGGATCTTGTATGAAATGCCCATATTGCGTATGGATTACTGCCGTATAAGGAATCTTTCTTGTACGGAGCACTTCTTCATTAGACCAGTTTGCAATGGTATTAATATTCCAACTCTTTAACCGTCGGTTTGCCTTATCAATCATTTTGGTTTTATAATCAGCACCCCATTTCCGATACATATTCAGTTTCCAATAAGAAAGCTCTTTCCTGTCGTTACGCTCAGAAACAAACAAAGATGAATCCACCGAAGCCGGGAGATTCAAGGGACGATAAAACTTCTCACGCCCTTTGACATTCGTCTCGTCTCCTCCACCTACGCAAGTGATGCCATGCGACCAAAACAGATATCCCTGCGGGTCAACCAACCACCATTTACCCTGATATTTCTCTACGCGAAAATGTCCGGTAGTAGCCAATTGAGGTCCCTTTGCCCAACCCCCATAAATATCCCAGCTTTTATTGCCCGGATAATTTTTCATATCCTGTTCCTCTCTTTTATCCGCTTTCACTATTTCTCCGACACCAGATATCTTACCAGGATAACGACTATGAACATATTGCCCGAATTCATCCACAAATGGAAGTAAATCTTCATATTCCTTGCCTGAGTATTCTTTATAAGGAATGGTCAGCATCACATTCTTCACCACGACCTCATCTCCCGACTGAATACGGGGAAAGTCCAAGGAAAAACGATAGATAGATTCCGGACGATAACCACACCACAATCTTGTAGCACCACCGGGTAACCCATTCATTTTGGGAAACAATTCCAATTGCTGCTTTGAATATTCTTTGCGTAAAATCAGAGTTTCAATCTTTTTCGTACTCCGTGCAGGTACATACCCCGCACCTGTACTCCAATAATCGCCATCCAAATGGCACTCCACGAATAACTCATGATCTGCCAGGTTCTGGACTTCACAAACTAAATGTACAAAAGGGGAGAAGTCCCAGGCCGTTTCTCCCGAAGAAAAAGTCACGCTCGCCCCTTGCCGGGTTGCCGTCCAATGCAACGTCTTGCCTCCGGAAACTTTTTCAAGCCCATACGTATCAATACTACCTTCTTTTAATAATTCGGGAAGTAGTTTTCTGTTATTCTGTCCTACTGCCCATACAGAGCAGGTGAATACTATTACAATTGATAATAAGAATGTTTTCATGGTTATTCTTTCAATATTCTGTTTTTAATCAAGTTTAGTTCAACCCATCAGATAAGTAGAAATCAAAAGGGGCATTTCTATCGCTTCCCATTATTCCGTTTCTGTCTACCTTCAATTCAGCTACTTGTATCGACGAACGACGATAGATATAAGGCAACACACCAGCTTCATCCAGCTTTCCGGTCTCGTCGCCCCAGCCTCCCTCTTTCTCCCATCCCGGATGGGTGAAATAAAAGACATACGCCTTATCTCCGGTCACCACCACTCCCGGATGACTGGCACGGACATTGTCATCTTTGCGCTCCCCTCTGCTTCCCAATATAACGCTTTGCTTCTCCCACTTCTCAGCATCCTTTGAGCGGTACACTCCAAAGCCATTCCACTGGTCTATCAGCATCCAGTAATATTCTTTATAATAGAACACAAAAGGCGCTTCGTGAGGAACATCACCAATCGTAATGCCCGGTACGTTCGTCCAATGATACAAATCGTCGCTTACAGCTTCCACCGTATAGCCTATACGCGAATTCTTATACCACATCCCCCATTTTCCATCCGGTTTCTTATAAACCGTGGCATCCAGCAACGGGTCTGCATCGGCCAAAGGTATCAATCCGCAGAAGTCCCAGTTCCACAAATTACGACTTGAATAATGAGCTATCTTGCCTATCCCCGACCATGACTCGTGCACTCCCCGGATATAGGTGACAAACAAATGGTATACTCCTTTATCATACACTACATGAGGAGCCCAAAACGTATTTCTTCCGCGCTCGAATTCAAGATCCAATGCACCTACATAATTCCAGTTCTTTCCGTGATCCGTGCTGACTGCCACGCCGATCCTGGTTCCATAACACCAATTGGTTCCTTGCGTAGGGACATTAGCCCGCCGGTTGGTGTAGAACATATACCATGCCTTCTCCTGTTCGTTATATATCACCATCGGATCTGCTGCCCCGTCATGAATGGGATCTCTGAACAAAGGGGCTTTAGCGACTCTCATCTCTTCTTTAGCCGCTGATTGAGCTTTCAGATCCATATCAGTCCCCAATATCAGACCACCTACTACTATGAGTAGTAACAATAATCGTTTCATCTATATAGCGTTTTTATAATTCCTTATTGGTTCTGAAAGAGGTTGCGGGCAATCCCTCTTTATTATAGAGATTAACTGCCGGATTGGAGTCCCACGCATGCCGCGCTGATAAAGGCTTCTTCACTGCATCGCTCCAAACCAGCACATCATTACCCTCGATAACCGCCTTTGCCGGAACATACTTACCATCCTCACCCGCAACTTCAAATGTGCGTAAATCTTTGCCGTCTTTACTCATCAGACCGCTTCCCGTACTTTTAAACTTCAAGCGTATCTTGTTTCCTTCTATCCGGAATGAATCATAAACCGGACCTTGGAAGACACCCACACTATCTTTGTAAACCATCTCTTTGGCACGCAGATAAAGGCGCTCGCCTACAGGTTTCTTGTTATTCGGATGGATATCATAAGGATCGCCTACATCTATGGAAACAGCCATCCCGACATTAGGCAATTGCAAAGATTCTGCCTGCGCCTCCCGGAAATACTGGCAACTGCCTCCGCTGATATTAGGCAATTGTACAAACAGGAACGGAAGATAGCCTTGTTCAAAACGTATGCGCCAATCGGTAATCATAGTTGGCTGCAACTGTTTATACAACTCCGGCTGACCGGAATTCCCTTCACCCTGGTACCATAGAAAACCACGGATACCATAAGGCAGCAGAGGGGCAATCTTTGTATTATACATACAAGTGATATTATTGGAATAACCCCTTCCCACCGGAAGCTTCGGCTCTATCTCACCATTGTACTTCCATTGTCCTTTCAAAGAAATGCGTACCTGGTTATCAGCAGAATGTAAATACGGATCACTGGCCTCATCACCCAAACGTCCATTTCCCCATTCGGACAACAGCCGTACGGCAATCACATTCTTACCCTTTCTGAGCAGTTTGGCAGGAACACGGTAACTTCTCACACCATCCCATCTTTCACGGCCTACTTCCACTCCGTTGAAGTAAGTGACGTCTCCCGTCATAACTTTCCCTAAATGCAGAATCAAGTCTTCACCCAGTGCCTCCTTCGAAAGTGTGACTTCTTTTCTTAGCCAAAGCAGTTGATAACCGCCCAAACCTACACGCGGAGGATATACCGGATAAGCCTCCTCTTTCCATGCCTTGTCATTAAAAGAAAGTTTATGAGCACCTTGTTTCAGCCCCACTTGTGTAGTCTGAACAATCTTCTCACGTTCTCTATCCTTCTCAACTCCCAACTGGTGGAGAGCTGCCCAATCTTCATCACTCTTATAAATCTCTTCAATCACCCGGTTCTTAAAAGCGGGAATCGTATAAAGCATTTCCGCACTAATCCATGCTTCGCAGATAGTACCGCTCCAGGAGGTATGAATGATCCCTACCGGTACTTTCTTATCCAAATGTAGAGCACGTGCAAAGAAATAGGCTACTGCCGAAAATCCCTTCACCGTCTCCGGGGTACATACCTTCCACTCTCCACCCATCAAATCAGCATGAGGAGTTCTGCTTACAACTTCGGGAGTACAGAACTCACGGATATCCGCATAATTGGCATCCTTAATCACTTCATCGGCAGACAAGACAGCACCAACCCTGTAATTCATATTCGACTGCCCCGATGCCAGCCATACCTCGCCAATCATTACATTCTTGAACACCTCCTTCTGTCCACCGCAACTCACACTCAATGTATAAGGACCTCCTGCCGGCAGTGGTTCCATCTTAACCAACCATTTACCTGTATCATCAGCAACAGTTTCATACTCTTTTTCACTCATGCTGATTCGGACTGTTGCTCCGGAATCGGCCCACCCCCAGACCGGTGCATATATCCCCTGCTGAAGCACCATATTATCTGAGAAGATACGAGCTACGCGCATAGAATTGCTTTGGCTGTACGCCTTCGGGCAGACCAATAGCATCCACACGATGGAAAAGAATAAAGCTGAGCTTACACGTTTGTATACCATAATTCTATTTTTATTTATTTTACCTATCTTATCTTTAAAAGAAGTATTCGAAGAGGCACATCCTTTTACCTTAGTTCATTGACTGTACTTCCCGACTTATACAAATCCCATACTGAGACGCTTCGTTGTTCCAACAAGGAGAAACTTTTGTTTCAACAAGGTGGAACTATAGTTTCTTCATGATGAAACCTTTGTTTCTCCTTGTTGAAACTAAAGTTCTTCCCTGTTGAAACTGAGTGAGACTCTTACTCCTGATTCACTCCATACTAAAAGCCTCTTCGAATACCACTATTTCCAACCGGGATTCTGAACAAGTTTGGGATTTTTATAGATCTCCGACTGTGGAATCGGATAGAAATACATCTTGTCATTCCAAATACGATCCGCAGTCACACTATATTCGAAAGAATACTTGTCACCAGCCTTACTGATAGAAACACGCTTGATTTTCGTTGTCTCCTCCCCTATCTTCCATCTGCGGATATCCCAGAAGCGATGATCCTCAAAAGCTAATTCAGCCATCCTTTCTTTACGCAAAGTCTGGCGGAACTCCTTTTTCGAAGATACATCCTCAGAAGTCAGTGCAGCAATCCCCAAACCACTTCTGCCACGTACCATGTTGATCGCGTCACGGGCTGAAAGATTTAACTCATCCGTAACCCCTTCCGGACCATAAGCTTCATTCATAGCTTCCGCATAAATCAGCAGTATCTCAGCATATCTGAACAAAGGCATGGAATGCTTAGCTGTAGTAGTGCTATTGGCAGTCAGACTTACACTGATATTCACGAACTTACTCAGATAGTATCCCGTTTTGGTTGCACCTTCCTGCGGAAGGCCGTTAAGGCCGTTCGGAAGTACGTCAACTTGTTTGCCATAAGCCGTTTTCCCGCCATGATAGAGTACGGTATATGCCAATCGGGGGTCTCTGTTGGCATAAGGTTCCGATTCATTCATCTCCTGCCCTTCCTTCATATCGTATGCATCAACCAGATTCTGAGTAGGGCAATTGCCACTCTTTCCACCCTCCAGGCCGATTGGGAAATTCAATTTCTCCAGTTCGTTGGTATCACCAATTCTTTTAATCAGAATCATTTCCGGTTCTTTATAATTATCGGCCCCCAGCAGTCTGTCAAATGACACTAAAGACAAATTCCAACTTCCGGCAGCATCTATAATCTTCTTGGCAGCTTTAGCTGTTTCTATCCATTTTGCAGGGTTAGTCTCGGCATCCGGATTATTCAACGGGCTTGCAGCATATAATAAAGTTCTCGCTTTCAATGCCAATGCAAAGATTTTAGATACACGTCCGGTTTCATTATCATAGTCTGCATTGTAGACTGCCGGCAACCTTCCATCCTCGGTAACCTCGTCACACTCTCTCACGATAAAATCAACAATAGTTTGGTAATCAACCGGAACCTGATTGTTTGCTTCTTCCTCTGTCAGGACTTTCGTTATCAACGGAATCCGGTTATAGCGCTTTACCAATTCAAAATAGTAATATGCACGCAGAGCCTTAACTTCCCATTCCAGATTTCGGTATTTACGCATCATCTTGGCATAGTCTTTCTTAAACTCAAACTCTTTCCAGTCCTTGCCCGTACCATTTTCCAAGTAGTCATTGCAAGCCCGGATGGCTTTATAGTAATGCCCCCATTTATCATCTACAGTACGTATTGCACTCCAGCTTCCGTCATAAAAGCGGTGAATAGTTGAAGTGGGCCATACATACTCCGCTTCATCACAAGCTGCCGAACGCAAAGCACCGTCTACATCATTTAAGGCACCCGGAAGATAGGCATAGATGCCGGTCACAAAGTCTGTATTGGACCAAGTGGTATTGAAGAGTTTATTCTGATCGTAATCTGAATTCTCATTGTAATCCAGAAAGTCGCTGCATGAGGAGAGCAACATCACCAGAACTCCTGCTAAAAATATATGCTTTTTCATAATCTATATCTTTTTAGTTACATTAAAAACCAACTGAGAAACCAACCTGAATAGATGCCGGAATAGGATGAGAAATACCCATTGCTTCAGGATCGCACACATCTACGTGATCGAACAGAATGAAGTCGGAAGCCCTGACATAAAGCTTTGCCGATTGCAAAGGTGTGGAGGCTAATGTCTTTTTAGAGAACTTATAGTAAAGCTCGGCATGACGCAATTTCAAGAAAGATTTATTGGTCAGCCACAATGTATTGTCATTAAAGTTATTGGCATTCGTTCCTTGTGACAGTCTCGGAAACTTGGCGTTCGGTGTCTCAGGTGTCCAACGGTTATTGTAATAATATTCAGAGATAGAAGTATTGCCCGTCAAGGGACGGAACAAACTTGCCGTAGATGCAATAGCGGAATAGTTCCCGGTTCCCTGTATCAAAGCATCGATACCAATTCCTTTATATTCCACTCCAAGATTAACAGAGTAATAGATCTCAGGTATCTGGCTACTATAACCGATAGCTTTCTTGTCGAACTCATCAATAATTTTATCACCGTTCAAGTCTTTGAACTTGATATCTCCCGGCTTCACCGTGGACATATTCTGTTTCGGACTGTTGGCTATGTCCTGTTCATCCTTAAAGAAACCGATTGCCTCATAACCGAAAATCTGTCCAACAGGTCTTCCCGTAGCTTTCATCCATTCGTAAGGGGCATATTCTTCACCCATTTCTATGATCTTATTACGGTTGAAAGTAAAATTAGCACCTGCGTTGAAACGGAAAGCTTTTAATTCCTTATGATAATTCGCTCCGATTTCAATCCCTTTATTCTCTACCTTTCCGATATTCTGATAGGCATTAGTAGCGCCCAGCACAGCAGAGATATCACCAGGGGTTACCAGCATATCCGTTCTCTTTTCCTTGAACAGTTCTACTGTTAAATCAACTGACTTTACAAAAGACATATCTAAACCCAGATTTGCCTTAGCAACTTTCTCATACAGCATATCCGTCGTTGGCAATCTACCTTCTCCCAATCCACTGGCACCATTGTATTCACCGCCCAGAATATAGCCATTAGCCCAACCATACTTACGATTCCACATCAAAGCCTCAGGCATAATATCCGTACCGGTAAGCCCCCAGGAAGCGCGCACCTTTAAAAGATCCAAGAAAGCAACATCTTTCAGGAAGTTTTCATTAGAAACTATCCAGGCAGCCGAGACAGCCGGAAAATTTCCGAAACGCTGAGAAGGAGCCAGTAAATTAGAGCCATTACGCGAAAAGGCCAAGTCGGCTACGTATTTATCAGCATACACATAATGTACATGTCCCAGCATATTGATACGGTTACGGGTATTGTGCTGTCCGTTCAAGATAGTCTGCTCTCTTGAAGCCGCAAGAGTCACATTCAGTTTATGGTCGTCCCAGGTATTAGCATAATTTACTCTTCCCCATAAGTTAAAGCGGCTCCACTGGTTACCTAAAGAAGAACTGAACGAAGCGGCAGTACTCTCTCCCTTCAATGTATAATCTTCGGAAGATGAGGGATTGGAAACATTAGGCACTGCATAGGCATAGTTCATACCATAGTTATCCCAATACTCACAAAAGTTATCATAGGCAATACGCGCATCAACCGAAAGTCCTTTTAAGAACATACCAAGGTCTTGCCTGATGGCCATATCAGCAAACAAAAGCCGTTGATGACTCCTCGCATATCCTTTGGCTGCTACTTCAGCTACCGGGTTCCGGGTCCACACGTTGCTTCCACCCCAGTCACCATAAGGAGTCTTAACGGGAAAAGCCGCCGCCGGAGTATTATACAGCATTGACATCAGATCTCCGGTCAAAGGGTTCGGCCTGTTATGTTCGGACAACATACCACTCATCTTGAATGATAACAAGGTGGATTTAGTCAGATCTACATCTACATTGGTTCTTATGCTCAACTTCGAATACTTAAGTTGGGAGGAATACTCATCAACAATATTCTCCGGCTTAATGAAACCTTTGTAGGAGAGATAATCCACAGAAGAGAAGTATCTGACAATTTTTCCGCCACCACTCAATGTTACGAAAACATTATCCGTAGAACCTGATTTGCTCAAAACTTCATCCATCCAGTTCACATTACCATAGTGAGGATCATTATTCTTAATTCCATCCAATTGTGTCTGATCGTACATCGGACTCAAACCGTCATTTTTCATCGCTTCATTCATTGCCAATGCATAGGTATAACCATCTGCAAACTTCGGCAAGCGATTCAGCATATTAAAATGATGTTCATAATTCACACTGACATCAATCTTCTTCTTAGAACCGGTCTTGGTCGTAACCAACATGACTCCATTAGCACCACGCAAACCATATAAAGCCGTAGCCGCCGCATCCTTTAATATCTGAACGCTCTCTATTTCTTCTTTTGTAATCATGCTCAAATCTCTTTCAAAGCCATCTATCAGCACCAGAATAGAATTATCACGTGTGGAATTCAAACCGCGAATCATCGTAGTCGGTACACTTTCCCATACAGTACCTCCATTTTGCAATACAGTAAGTCCCAATCCCTTACCATACAATGCGTTCAGAGGATTGGTCGCCGCACTTTTCATGATCTCTTCTCCCGTAACTTCCGATATTGCAGCAGAAGACTCTTTTGCCTTCACCGTTACGCCATAGCCCAAATTCAGAAGTCTTTCCCCTTTAGCAACAATAGCGCTATCTTGTTGTGCATATGCGCTTAGACAAGAGAACATCAATGCACACGATAATTTATATATATTTCTCATAATCTTTTACTTCTTTAATTGTGATTTACAAGTAGCATATTACCATCCGGGATTCTGAGTTAAATATCCCTTGTTCATCTCTACAAAAGGGAAGGGAGACAAATACCATTTCGGAGTGAAGAAAATGGTTCCATCCTCACCATCCTGAATAAATCTCTTCTTAATAGAAAATTTCTCATAAGAATAAGTACTATTATCTCCACGGCGTATACGGATTCCGTGCAATATCTTACGGAAGTCTTTTGCTTGTTTCCATCTGATCATATCATAGTAGCGCACTTCCTCAACGCCAAACTCTCTGGCACGCTCATCCAGAATTTCTTTACGCATCTCATCCTGAGTAAGCCCCGACTTCAACCCCGGCAGTCTGACACGTGTGCGTACATAGTTTACGTACTGATAGGCATCGCTCGTACGTCCCACTTCATTCAGGGCTTCCGCATAGCTCAGATAGATTTCAGGTAAACGCAAATAGGGCCATTGGTCTTGTTTACCCGCCATGTGTTCTTTATCCAAAATGTATTTGTAAACGGCAAAGCCTGTAAATGCCGCACCATCACTGGCAAGGTCATTGGCAGGACCCTCACGTCCACCAATCCATAACTCTGCCACATGGTCCATACCGAATTCCGCATTATTCACCAGGCAGTTTTCGTACAACCGGGGATCTCTGTTCGCAAACGGGTCTTCTGCTATGTAATGGTCTTTACTTTGTCTATCCCAGAAAGAAGCATCGAATGGAGTACCATCTGCATATGGAAAGAGATTCACATACTCCAGTGTAGGGGTCATTGCGCCATACGAACCGTAAGACTGCAAATAGTAACAATCCGCATCCCAGTACCAAGAAACCGTAGCACGGGCACGCGTATCGATCAGCAGCTCACCATTCGCCCTTCTATAATATGCATCCTGATAAGCCTGGCGGGGATTAGATGGATTCTGAACTAAATCCCAAGGATTTCCTTCCTGCTGATTACGTGTCATAAACAGGTCACAGGCATCTACCACATCATCCCACAAAGACATATCTTTACCACCGAACCAGACATGCTGTTCAGCAACTGACGGAGCAGAGGATGCTTCCGGATGATAAGGTTCGCTATCATTGAACAAAGGACTTGCACCAAACAACAAGATCCTAATCTTCAGACCAAGGGCAGCAGCAGCTGTAAAGCGTCCGGCCCATTGTTCTTGTTCACCGGATTGTAAGGCCCAAGGCAATACTGCATAGGCCTGGTCACACAAATCTGTTATAAAGTTCATCGTTTCACGAGCGGTAGCACGTGGTAATTTAAAATCGTCATTCGGATCGAAAGCCTTGGTTACTAACGGAAGGCCTCCATAATTGCGGAACATATCAGCATAATGGCAAGCGATAATCATTTTTGCCTCTCCTTTTAAACGTTCTTTCTCACTATCGTCAATATTAGGAGTCTGACCGATATTCTCAATAAATAACCAGGCTTTACGAATCCCGGTCCACTGTTCCTCACCGTTAGAATAAGAATAAACGGCAGCCGAATAATCAGAGGTAGCATTGAACTGACCGGAATAGTACAGGCTACTTACGCCGTCCCAACTCAAACCACTGGTGAAACAATCTGTCAAGGCATCCACAGCCCCCATATTCATTCTATTTCCCTTCGCACTCCAGTTCAAAGGACGTCCATAATAAAGTGAAGTATAGGCGTTCCATAAGAATGCACGGGCATAATTAGCATCATTAAACACCACATCTTTATCCACATCCACGCTCGGCGCCTTTTCCAGAAAAGCATCTCCTACCTTGAATTCATCCGCACAAGATACCAGTGCAGCGAATAATATAAGGATTAATCCATTAAATATCTTTTTCATGTCAGTCATAGTTTTAGAAGCTTACATTTAAACCAAAATTAATCACACGCATTACCGGATATTGCGGTACGCCACTGGACATAGATTCCGGATCTGATATTTTCAGCTTATCAAATGTCAGCAGATTATAACCGGTCATAAATACACGCATCTTTTCCATCCCTATCTTTGGCATAAACGGGAGGCGGAAGTTATAACCGATTTCAATGTTCTTCAAACGCAGGTAACTTGCATCCTTCACCCACAACTCGGAATCCCGATAGTTATTCTTCACACCGTCAATCGTGGCACGTGGCAATTTAGCCGTAGCTGCCGTTTCCGGAGTCCAACGATCAGCAAATTGATGACTCATCAGAGACCTGTCGTAAGTTTCTCCAAGAGGTTTACGGAAAGTTTCTTCCAGAACACGGGATGTCTTTGTAGCTCCTACCCACAGCATACTGAAGTCAAAACCTTTATATTCAAAACCTAAAGTAAGACCGGCGTTCAGTAATGGATAACTGGGATATCCTATAGCCGTTTTATCATTATCATCAATCTTACCATCATGATTTAGATCCTCATACACTACATCTCCTTCTTTCAGGACATAGCTATGATCCGCCACATCTTCCATACCTTCGTAGTAGAACCCCCGGACTTTTAACCCAAAAGGTTGCCCCACAGGATGACCTGTTTTCAAAGTATATGTATATTCAGAAGGAACTTCATCCTGATAAACGATCTTGTTCTTCGCATAAGAAACATTCAAGTTGGTCCAATAACGAAAACTATTGATTTTATGATTCCATTTTAAGTTCAACTCAACACCTTTGTTGGAAACAATACCCAAATAGATC
>OHAS01002761.1_pt1 | contig 12288 bp, 10 predicted proteins | sample 1577131 | NCBI WGS metagenome assembly OHAS01 (sample SAMEA3541566, study PRJEB24748) | human gut metagenome | biome: human gut; feature: human-associated habitat; material: faeces | place: China | collected 2012
CGTTTGCGATCACAAAGAAAGATTTTCGCCTGAACCCACAGTGCCGGAAATTCCTGAAGATCGGTCTTCCGCTTGCACTGCAGGAATTTCTGACACAGATTTCTTTCCTGGCACTCTGTGCATTTGTCAACCGACTTGGACTGGAAGCTTCGTCCGGTTACGGAGTTGCATGTAAAATTGTAAACTTTGCAATGCTCGTACCAAGTTCACTGATGCAGTCCATGGCGTCCTTTGTATCCCAAAATGTAGGTGCAGGAAAGAAAAAACGTGCAAAACAGTCCATGTTTACCGGAATCGGAGTGGGACTGGTGGTTGGATGCCTGGTATTTGTGCTTGTGATGTTTAAAGGGGATGTAGTCGCAGGTATTTTCTCAACCGATGCCTCAGTTATCCAGAATGCCTTTGACTATCTGAAAGGTTTTGCACCGGAGACAATCGTAACTGCGATTTTGTTCAGCATGGTTGGTTATTTCAATGGAAATAATAAGACCGTCTGGGTTATGATCCAGGGACTGGTCCAGACACTTCTGGTTCGATTGCCGTTGGCATACTATATGAGTATCCAGCCAAATGCAAGCCTGACCAAGATCGGTCTGGCCGCACCGGTGGCAACTGTGACAGGAATTATTTTGAATGTGGGATTCTTTATTTATCTGAATCGCAAAGAGAAAGCAGTTACTTCTCCATCTTTTTAAGCTCTGGCAGCACGGTACAGAGCATGGTCACAAAGCAGATGCTTCCGCCGATTACATTTGATACAGGTTCTGCGAGGAATACGCCTTTGGTTCCCATGTGCAGGGCATATGGCATCAGGTAGGTAAGCGGAACAACTATAAATACCTTGCGGAGCAAAGAGAAAAAAATTGCAAATTTCTTCTTATTTAATGACTTAAATACAGTCTGTCCGATATACTGCAGATCCATAAAAATAAAGGCAGCGAAATACTGTTTTAATGCAATTACGGCATCCTTTAATAAAATCTTATCGGAGCTGAAAATGCGGATCAGTACTTCCGGGATCAAAATGATCATACTCCATGTAACAGCGGTATAGATGAGAACCATGACTGACAGTATAACACCGGCTTTGCGTACGTGTTTTGGGCGGCATGCACCATAATTATAGCTCAGGATTGGAGATGCTCCTTCGTTTATAGCATGAAGAGGTGTTTCTACCAGCTGGCGTACACTGGATATAATGGTCATAACAGAGATATAAATATCGCCACCCGTGACAGAGAGTACATTGTTGCAGCAGATTGTTACCAGGCTGTTTGTCAGCTGCATGATAAAGCCGGCAGAGCCAAGACTTACAATATCTTTGGCGTAACCGGTACATTGTGGAACTTCATTTTTCCTGAGAAGACGGACTCTTAATTCTGATTTTCTGGTAAGGAAAAACAGTACAAAAGTTGCGGATAAAGTCTGAGAGAGTATGGTGGCAATCGCAGCTCCTTGTACTCCAAAACCAAGGACAAAGATAAACAAAGGATCCAGCAGAAGGTTTGCAACAGCTCCGATGGCAACAGAAAGCATGCCGATGGTTGAATATCCCTGGGCGTTGATAAAAGGATTCATCCCGATGGAAATCATGGAAGGAATCGTTCCGATCAGGTAGATCATTATGTAAGGATATGCATAGGTAAGTGCATTCTGAGAAGCACCGAATACGACCAGTATCGGGCGGGCAAACAGAAAGCCGATGAGCATCAGGAAAACACCGAAGATGCAGAGCATGGAAAAAGAAGTATCCATGATCTGGACGGCAGTGTTTTCCTGTTTTTTTCCTCTGTAAATGGAGAACAGCGGCGCACCGCCACTTCCGAACAGATTAGAGAAGGCCGTGATGATCACGATGATGGGGAAACAAAGTCCTACTGCGCCAAGTGCAGTAGTTCCTACTTTGGGGATTCGTGCGATATAGACACGGTCAACGATGTTATACAATAAATTTAAAATCTGAGCGACTAGCATGGGCAGAGTTGCACCTAAAATATTTCCGGTCACGCTTCCGTTTTCAAAGTCAATTCTTTTCATTTTATTCATGTCCTTAGAGTTATTATTGTAACTGAGTATAGCATTTTATTAAATATATGTAAAACGCAGTGAAGTGGTGAATGTAGTGAATTAAGTAATCATTGACAGCGTTTTTTTTACGTGTTATGATGAATTCGATTTTGAGAGACGAAGATGCAGAGTAACAGACAGAGTCTTTTCAAAGCAATTGTTTTGGATCACCCGTCAGGGTTAAGGCCATACGGACAGCCGGGTCCACTGCCGATTATGGTAACTTTGGTTACCTTATTGATTGAGTTAAAAGCTCAAATTTTATAAGTAGGTTCCTTTGATAACCGAGATGCGCCCAAAGCGCAGACTTGTGAAACGATCAATAAGAGTAGTAAAAGTATGATTGCTATATAGACTCTGATACGCATGCGGATATAGATCAAACGCAGGTTTGTGGCTTAGTGCCCTGACCTGCTTTTTTTATTCAGTCTGTGGAATGTAGATTAAGGGTTGATACAAAGGAAACTGGAATTGGAGGAATGATGAAAGGAAGTCGTTTTAAATTAAACCAGAATCATGCACCAATACATGAAGCTCTGGAGACTTTCCGTCGTATGAGGGTTGTACCATTTGATGTACCTGGCCATAAACGAGGAAGAGGCAATCCGGAACTGACAGAATTTCTGGGACAAAAATGTGTAGGTGTCGATGTTAACAGTATGAAGCCACTGGATAATCTCTGCCATCCGGTATCAGTAATACGGGAGGCAGAAGAACTGGCAGCAGATGCCTTTGGAGCAGCACATGCATTTCTGATGGTAGGAGGCACGACAAGTTCCGTACAGACGATGGTCCTGACTGCCTGCAAACGTGGAGATGAGATTATACTGCCTCGTAATGTCCACAGGAGTGTTTTGAATGCACTTGTTTTATGCGGTGCGATTCCTGTTTATGTAAACCCGGAGGTGGATCAGCGGCTCGGAATTTCCCTTGGAATGAAAAGGGAACAAGTGGAGAAAGCAATAAAAGAACATCCAAAGGCAGTTGCAGTACTGGTAAACAATCCGACTTATTATGGAATATGCAGTGACCTGCGTGCAATCGTCAAGATGGCCCATGATGCAGGAATGCTTTGCCTGGCAGATGAGGCACATGGAACGCATTTTTATTTTGGAGGAGGTCTTCCGGTTTCTGCCATGGCAGCAGGTGCAGATATGGCAGCTGTGTCCATGCATAAGAGTGGAGGAAGTCTTACACAGTCAAGCCTTCTTCTTACTGGTCCGGACGTACACGCAGGATATGTGCGCCAGATCATCAACTTGACACAGACGACCTCAGGAAGCTATCTTCTTATGTCAAGCCTTGATATTTCAAGAAGAAACCTTGCACAGCGCGGCCGTCAGATTTTTCACCAGGTAGCCGATATGGCAGAATACGCCAGAGAGGAAATCAATGCGATCGGCGGTTATTATGCGTTTGGCAAAGAACTGGTAAACGGAGATTCCGTTTTTGATTTTGATATAACGAAACTGAGTGTACATACGCTGGATATCGGACTTGCAGGAATTGAAGTGTACGATATTCTGCGTGACGAATATGATATTCAGATAGAGTTTGGAGATATCGGTAATATTCTTGCGTATCTTTCCATTGGAGACCGTGCGCAGGAAGTAGAGCGGCTTGTGAGCGCGCTCGCAGAGATCCGCAGACGTTTTCAGACAGATGGTTCAGGACTTCTGAGCCAGGAATATATTGATCCACAGGTAGTGACCAGCCCGCAGGATGCTTTTTATGCGGATAAATGCAGCCTGCCGCTTCGTGAAACCGAGGGCAAGGTCTGCAGTGAATTTGTAATGTGCTACCCGCCTGGAATTCCGATTCTTGCACCGGGAGAACGTATCACAGCAGAGATCCTGGATTATATTGAGTATGCCAAAGCAAAGGGCTGTAATATGACAGGACCGGAAGATCCGGATATTTTGAGACTGAATGTTCTGACAGGGAGGGAATGACAATGGAAATGTGGTTTTCAGAATTTCATACACCAGATGTGAAACACAGCATCCGTGTAAACCGCCAGCTTTATTCCAGACAGAGTGAGTATCAGAGAATTGATATTTTTGAGACACCGGAATTCGGTCGAGTGCTGACTCTGGACGGAAATGTAATGCTGACAGAGCGTGACGAATTTATTTATGATGAGATGATCACGCATGTGCCGATGTCGGTCCATAAAGAGGCAAGAGACATTCTGGTAATCGGTGCCGGAGATGGCGGCGTTGTCCGTGAACTGACCAGATATGACAGAGTGCGTCACATTGATCTGGTAGAAATGGATCCGATGGTTGTTGAGGCCTGTCGTGCCTATCTTCCGGGAAATGCCTGCAGACTGGATGACAGAAGAGTACATCTTCATTATGAAAATGCGCTGAGATTTATCCGAAGATGTGAAGCAAGATATGATCTTATCATCGTGGATTCCTCTGATCCGTTTGGTCCGTCTGAAGGATTGTTTACCCGTGAATTTTACGGAAATTGTTACAATGCGCTGAAGGATGACGGGATTATGGTAAACCAGCAGGGAAGCCCGTTCTACGCAGAAGATGCACATGCAATGCAGCGCAGTCATAAAAGGATTGCCAGCACCTTCCAGATCAGCCGTGTTTACCAGGCACATATCCCAACCTTTGCTGCAGGTTACTGGCTGTTCGGATTTGCAAGTAAAAAATATCATCCGGTGGATGACCTGGATGCAGAGGCATGGAATGCATTAAATCTCCGTACACGTTACTATACGACCAGACTCCATAAAGGGGCATTTTATCTTCCGGCTTTTCTGGAAGACATGCTGAAAGAAGTGGAGGATTAATTTATGATCTTACCTAATATAGAGACTTTTATCGGCTGCGAAAGCAGTTTTAAGGAAGCATCCATTGTTCTTTATGGTGCGCCGTTTGATTCTACAACAAGTTTTCGTCCGGGTGCTCGCTTTGGCCCATCAGCCATGCGCCATGAGAGTTTTGGCCTGGAGACCTACAGTCCGTATCAGGATAAAGACCTTATAGACATCAGCGTATTTGACAGCGGAGATCTGGAGCTTTGCTTTGGAAGCAGTGAAATAGCACTTTCAGACATTCAAAAGAGAGCAGAAGAAATTTTGAAAGCAGGAAAATTCCCACTGCTTCTGGGAGGAGAACATCTGGTAACATTGGGAGCAGTGCGTGCCGCAGCTGCAAAATATCCGGATCTTCATATTATTCATTTTGATGCTCATGCAGATCTGAGAGATGATTATCTCGGAGCAAAATTAAGTCACGCCTGTGTTCTTCGAAGATGCCATGAAATTGTGGGAGACGGCCATATCCATCAGTTCTGTATCCGAAGTGGAGAGAGAGAAGAATTTCAGTTTGCTTCCAGACACACAGATTTTCATCCGTTTACTTTTGAAGGACTGGAAGAGACTGTCAGAGAACTGAAAGAGAAACAGGTTCCGGTATATTTAACAATTGATCTGGACTGCCTGGATCCGTCTGCATTTCCGGGGACAGGAACTCCGGAGGCGGGTGGCGTGAGCTTTTTAGAGCTTCTTAAAGCAATCCGTACCGTTTCTCAGGCAAATCTGGTAGGGGCAGATGTCAATGAACTGGCTCCTATGCTGGATGCGAGCGGTGTTTCAACTGCAACAGCCTGCAAGGTCCTTCGTGAACTGCTTCTGGCGATTGCAAAATAATATTAATAGAAAACAGTAATATATCAACATAAAAAAGGAGAAAAATTATGAGTAGAGTATTAGTGATCGGCTGCGGAGGAGTAGCCAGTGTGGCAATTCAGAAATGCTGCCAGGTTGATGAGGTATTCACAGAAATGTGTATTGCAAGCCGTACAAAGGAAAAATGTGATGCACTTGTAGAAAAACTGAAAGGAAAGACAAAAACCGTTCTTACTACAGCTAAGGTGGATGCAGATGATGTGGATCAGCTGATCGAACTGATCAACAGCTACAAACCAGATCTGGTAATGAACATCGCACTTCCTTATCAGGACCTGACGATCATGGATGCATGTCTGGCATGTGGTGTAAACTATATGGATACAGCAAACTATGAGCCGGAAGATACTGACGATCCGGAGTGGCGTGCAATTTATGAAAAACGCTGCAAAGAAGAAGGATTTTCTGCATACTTTGATTATTCCTGGCAGTGGGCATACCGTAAAAAATTCGAAGATGCAGGACTTACAGCACTTCTTGGATGTGGATTTGACCCGGGTGTTACACAGGCTTACTGTGCCTATGCATTAAAGCATGAATTTGATCAGATTGATACAATTGATATCCTGGACTGCAACGGCGGTGATCATGGATATGCATTTGCAACAAACTTTAACCCGGAGATCAATCTTCGTGAAGTAAGTGCACCGGGAAGTTACTGGGAAAACGGACACTGGGTAGAAATCCCGCCGATGGATATCAAGAGAGAATATAACTTTGACCAGGTTGGAGACAAGGATATGTATCTGCTCCACCATGAGGAAATTGAGTCTCTTGCAAAAACAATCCCGGGTGTAAAACGTATTCGTTTCTTCATGACTTTTGGACAGAGTTATCTGGATCATATGCGTTGCCTTGAAGATGTAGGAATGCTTTCCACAACACCGATTCAGTACAATGGACAGGAAATCGTTCCGATCCAGTTTTTGAAAGCACTGCTTCCGGATCCTGCAAGCCTTGGACCACGTACAAAAGGAAAAACAAATATTGGATGTATCTTTACAGGTGTAAAAGATGGAAAAGAAAAAACCTACTATATCTACAATGTATGTGATCATCAGGAATGCTACCACGAAGTAGGAAGCCAGGCAATCAGCTATACAACAGGTGTTCCGGCAATGTGCGGAGCGCTTATGATGCTGACAGGAAAATGGATCAGACCAGGTGTATATACCGTGGAAGAATTTGATCCGGATCCGTTCCTGGATGCTCTTGACCGTTATGGTCTGCCACGCAGTGAAAGTTATGATCCGAAGCTGGTAGACTGATGGAAGGATTGGATAAAAGAGCTCCGTTTACAGCCACCGGCGGAATTATTCCGCCGGAATTCCAGAATGTAAAAACACCCTGCTACATCCTAGATGAAAAAGCACTCATAAAAAATGCAAAACTGCTCGGTGAAGTGTCTGAGCGAACAGGCTGTAAGATGCTCCTGGCACAGAAAGCGTTCAGCAATTATGACTGCTATCGATTTTTTGAGCCATATCTTGCAGGCACAGAGGCCAGTGGATTATTTGAGGCACGACTTGGAGCAGAGGAAATGCCGGGAAAAGAGGTTCATGTATTCTGTGCAGGCTACAGGACTGATGAATTTGAAGAACTTCTTCAATATGCGGATCATATCGTGTTTAATTCACCATCGCAGCTCCTTCGTTTTGGTGCAAAGGCAAAAGTAGCAGGAAAGAGTGTGGGACTGCGGATCAATCCGGAATGTTCTACTCAGGAAGGACATGATATCTATGATCCCTGTGCTCCGGGAAGCCGTATGGGTACGACAAGAGCACAGTGGGATGAAGCATTTCAGAAAAATCCGGAACTTCTGGATTTACTCGATGGCCTTCACTTCCATACTCTCTGCGAGCAGGACTCCGATGACCTGGAGACAACTCTTGTTTCAGTAAAGAAGCATTTTGGTGATCTTGCGACCAGAGTAAAGTGGATCAATTTTGGCGGTGGCCATCATATCACAAGACCAGGTTATGATATTGAACGACTGGAACGCTGTATCCGGATGGTGCAAGAGGAATGGAAGACAGAGGTTTACCTTGAACCCGGAGAAGCGTGGGCGTTAAATGCAGGATTTTTGCTGACCAGTGTGCTGGATGTTCTGAAAAACGGAGAGACACAGATTGCAATCGTAGATGCCAGCGCAGCCTGTCATATGCCGGATGTACTGGAAATGCCTTATCTTCCACCGCTTTTGGGAACAGATGAGACAGAAGAGGATGGAATCACTGTTCGCCTTGGAGGGCCGACCTGCCTGTCAGGAGATGTGATCGGAGAGTATAAATTCCGACAGCTTCCGGAATACGGAGATCTTCTTATGTTTGGAGATATGGCAATCTATACTACCTGTAAAAACAATACCTTTAACGGGATGCCATTGCCGGATATCTGGCTCAGACATGGTGACAATACTATGCAGCAGCTTACAGATTTTGGTTATATGGATTTTAAGGAAAGACTTGGAAGTCGTGAATAACGGCTTCCTTTTTTTATGTCGAGAGCATGTCATTGGATTAAATATGTTGAAATGGAATATGTACGTCATAAATAGGAATACCTCAATATCCCCCTACAGGGCTTATGGAAGGTAGACCGTTTTGGTATCATTGAGTAAGTTACTAAATTAAAAAAAGCGAGGGAACAAATAATGAAAAAGGGTCTATTGACAATGGCAGGAATGCTTCTGACTGTATCACTGGTCAGCGCCGGAACCACAGTGCCTGTACTGGCAGATGAAGAAACAACACTGGTATACGGAAGCGGAGATTATACCAGAATCAACCCGGCCATGGACGAACATGGCGAGATCAATATTCTGATCTTCAATGGATTAACTGCACATGACGGAGACAATCAGGTAGTTCCGGGACTGGCAGAAAGCTGGGAATTTGATGATGCAACAAATACCTACACATTCCACATGGCAGAAGATGCTAAATGGCAGGATGGCGAACCTGTTACAGCAGACGATGTTAAATTTACGATCGAAGCTATCATGGATCCGGAAAATGGTTCTGAGAATGCACCAAACTACGAAGACGTAGAAGAGATCAACGTGGTTGATGACCATACAGTTGAATTCAAACTCGAGGACAAAAACGTTGCATTTCTTGACTATATGACAATGGCAGTTCTTCCTAAACACCTGCTTGAGGGCGAGGATATGCAGACATCTGATTTCTTCCGTAACCCGGTTGGAACAGGCCCATACAAAATTGAGTCCTGGGATGAAGGACAGGCGATCACACTTGTTAAAAATGAAGATTACTTCAAAGGTGAGCCTTCTATCGATAAAATTGTATTTAAGATCGTACCGGATGACAATGCAAAAGCGCTTCAGCTAAAATCCGGAGAACTGGATCTGGCTCTTTTAACTCCAAAGGATGCAGCTTCTTTTGCTGATGATGATGCTTATACATGTTATGATATGAAGACTGCTGATTATCGTGGAATCATGTTCAACTTTGGAAACGAATACTGGCAGAAAAACCGTGACCTGATCCCGGCTGTATGCTACGGACTTGACCGTCAGGCAATCATCGATGCAGTGCTCCTGGGACAGGGAATGCCTGCTTATGGTCCTCTTCAGAGAAATGTTTACAACTGTGAAGACGTTGAACACTATGATTATAATCCGGAAAAATCAAAAGAAATCCTTGAAGCAGCCGGATGTGAAATGGGTGATGACGGATTCTACTACCGCGACGGCGAAAAAGTTGGTTTTGTTATCAGCGTAAGCGCCGGAGACCAGGTACGTATTGACATGGCTCAGATCGCAGCACAGGAACTGAAGGAAATCGGTATGGATGTATCCGTAGAAATCCCGGCACAGACAGACTGGGCTGGACAGATGGCGTTCCTGATCGGATGGGGAAGCCCGTTTGATGCTGACGACCATACATACAAGGTATTCGGAACAGATAAGGGAGCAAACTACTCCAGCTACTCTAACGAAGACGTTGACAAATATCTGACAGAAGCAGGCCCGATGGTTTCGATATGGGAACCAAGTAACCTGCAACTGCCCACCGGACAGCCCGCAATTGCAGGACGAAGTTTTAGAGTAAGCATAAGAATATTTATCCTAAGCCAAAAGCACAAAAACGACAGACTATCTGCACATTTCTCTGCCTTGTTTTGGCTTTCAATCACTTAAGAAGAACAGTATTAACCCTTTAAACAGAAACAAAAAACAATGGCAGCACAGTATGACTTCCAAAGAAGACCTAACCCGAAGGGTGACGGTGAATTACAACCCTTGTATCCCCGCATCGTGAACAAGGGTACGATTGACACAGAGCGTTTGGTTAGTGACATTTCCCGAATGTCCAGTTTCAGCCCCGGTGACATCCATGGTTTGTTGGCGGCGATAGAGGATCGGGTTTCATATTATTTATCCGAAGGACATCATGTCCAGTTGGGCAATATGGGATACTTCTCGGCAGGCCTGAAGGGACGTCCGGTAATGGACCCGAAAGAAATCCACGCGCAGACTATCTTTTTCGGTAAAGTACATTTCCGTGTATCACCCGATTTCCGCAAGCGGTGTGCCGGTTCCGTGGAGCGTGCTAAATATGGTTTCCGTAAGAGTGCGGAGCTTGGCGGTGCCGAGCGTTACCGCCGTTTACTGATGTTTTTGGAGACGCATCCCTTCATTACACGCAAGGATTACAGCAGTATCACGGGACTTTTGAAGAATAAAGCACTGGATGACCTCAATTTGCTTGTGGAAAAGGGATATTTGAACACAATCGGGCGTGGTTCGCATAAAGTATATGTACGTGCTGAACCACAGGTGGTTAAATCGGAAAATCCGTAGAGATATCGAAAAAAGCAGTGCTGATAAACAGTCTGTCAGCACTGGTTGCAACGGTTGCCAGCACAAGGCAACCGTTTGCTTTATTGTATATTAGCTGTCTTAGTGCTGGAGTGCTGACAATTATCGAAAAACTTTCATTGTGCAGAAATTCCTCTTGTTTGTTTTCTGGGGGGTGACAAACTTATTGCCCACCGTTCGGTTTTCCGGATTTTATTGCGTACGGTGAGTACTTCCCATTGCGGAGCTTTTTTCAAAATTTCACAGATGTGTTCTATATAGAGATTTTTACGTTCTTCCATGATACTGTCCGGACGAATTATGTGAACTTCTATACTATCGATGCTGCCGTCCGCTTTGGGCAGTACTGCGCATGATATTACCACTTTTGTATTTGCCAGTTCCGGAAAATAATCTCTATTGAACTGTGTCTTAATTAAATTCATGGCATCTTTTATAGATGTTCCCTTTTTTATAGAATTCCGGTAGCTGGTTTTAGAAATGATTCTGCCTTGTTCCACCTGGTAGTCCGTTTCATTTTCATATTCCCTGTTAAAGCCCGTGTGGACATAATAGATCTGTTCACCGGACACAACCTTCAACTCTCCATTGAACCAAGAGGCTACTATCCGGCCTCGTTTGTCCTGATACTGATCGAAGATGCCATTTAAATCAACGGTAACTTCCGGCACTGTGTCGGGGTGGGCGAAAAGGCTTTTGCTGTCTTCGATTCTTTTCAGAATTAGCTTATCATCTTCTATTTGCCACGTGGCCTGGTATCCTCTCCAGCAGGCTGTACAGAAATTCTCGTTGGAGAGACGTTCGCGCACCTGTCTGCTAATGATTGAATCGTGCTCTATCGGGCACGTTTCCAACATAAAAGTGTCTTTTCCGATAATGATGAGATCGGATATCTGTCCGGTTGCTTGGGCTGAAAGGAGGCAACAGAAGCACAGGAGGTGGAGGAGGAAAAGCTTTCGTGTCATAGTAGAAAAAGTTATATCTGCAAAAATAATTGTTTTTGTGTATAAGAAGGGATTTTTATATAAGAAATTTGTTTTCATCCCCTTGACTTGGGGAGAGAATAGTTTCTGTTTCATCTATAAAAACTTCCTCTTAGTCGATTTTCTTGCTAGCGGGATTAAACTGTTTCATGTGAAAAGAGTCATAGATGCATATTTGGTGAATTCAATGAAAATATAACTCACTTTTAAATGCATTAGAATTATGAAGAAGCAAATTTTAGGTTTGGCCGTTGTTCTGTTTATGGGCTCGGCAGTATGTATGGCTCAGGATAACAGAGGTGGACGTCCTGACATGTCAAAGCGTATTGAACAGATGGTGACGGATCTGGGACTGAATGAAACTCAGGCTAAAGAATTTAAGGCGGTAATGGAGGAAATGAGATCAAACAGAAATGCTTCGGGCGAAAGACCTTCACGCGAAGAAATGGAGAAAAAACGTAATGAGGCAGATGCAAAACTCAAAAAGATTCTGACGGACGAACAGTATAAAAAGTATCAGAGCATGAGACCTCAGAGAGGACAGAGAAGAGGGAAATAAGAAACTGCTTTGCAATGATAAATTAGTTGATGAGGGGAGAGGGGTAAGGCAGGGTATCTGTCATGCTGAGCGCAGTCGAAGCATCTCTTCTCTTTTTGCATGAAGAAGAGATGCTTCGACTGCGCTC
>OHAS01002768.1_pt1 | contig 12259 bp, 8 predicted proteins | sample 1577131 | NCBI WGS metagenome assembly OHAS01 (sample SAMEA3541566, study PRJEB24748) | human gut metagenome | biome: human gut; feature: human-associated habitat; material: faeces | place: China | collected 2012
GCCTGACGAGCTAGTTTTGGTGAAGGATGGCCCTCTGACAGATGAGTTAGAAAAGGTGATTACGCGTTATCAGGGCTATTTTACAAATTTTAAAACTGTACCTCTCGATACAAATGTAGGATTAGGTTTAGCGCTTAGAGAAGGCCTAGAACATTGTAGTTATGAGTTGGTTGCACGAATGGATTCGGATGATATTGCTAAGCCCAATCGTTTTGAGGAGCAGTTGAACTATTTTCAAGAGCATCCCGAAATAGATATCTTAGGAAGTGCGGTAACAGAGATTAATTCAGGGATTGATGAGGTCATTTCTGAAAAGAAAATGCCTTTATCACATGAATCTATTTTAACCTATATGAAGCGACGGAATCCCTTTTGTCATATGACGGTTGTTTTCAAAAAATCTGCAGTCCAAAAATCAGGTAGTTATCAATCACTAGACTTGGTAGAAGATTATTATCTATGGGTTCGCATGGCTGCACAAGGTTGCTGTTTTGCCAATATGGAACAGTCATTAGTGTATGCTCGTATTGGAAATGGGATGCATTTACGAAGAAGTCAGCCAACACAGATTGCTAGTTGGAAGGTAATTAATGACTTTATGTTGAAAGAAAAGATGATTGACAGAAGAGATTGGATAAAAAATCTATTGTTGGTCATTGCCTTTGTCTATATGCCTCTGGGGTTGAAAAAAAGAGTTTATAAAAGAATATTAAGGAAACAAAAATGATTAGCGTTTTAATGGCCACTTATAATGGAAGAAGGTTTATCGAGCAACAGTTAGATTCCATTAGACTTCAAAATTTAGTACCAGACGCGGTCATAATATGTGATGATTGTTCATCGGATGGAACCTATGAGTTTGTCCAAGACTATATCAGTCAACATAATCTGACGGCTTGGAAAGTGACTCAAAATAGGGAGAATCTTGGCCATTATAAAACATTTTTACATCTTGTCAATCAAGTTCAAGAAGGGCTTGTCTTTTTTTCAGATCAAGATGATATCTGGCTTCCAGATAAAATTTCCACTTTGTCGTCATTTTTTCTAAACTCAGATGTGGCTATGGTTTATAATCAGTCAGAAATTATTGATGAGGGGAATCGAGTATCTAAGAGGCCAGCATTATCTGGCGGGAGTCAGGCTAAAGATTTGGCCTTTCTTTTAAAAAAATGGCCTTCAGGATATCAGACGGCTTTTAGACAGGAAGTGTTGCAGGATATTTTAACTAAGTCTTATCAAGAATTGCCAGGATTTGACTACCATGATGTTTTATTTGGAATGTTAGCATCACTCTATGGTCAAGTTATTGATGTCAATCAAGTTTTAGATAAACATCGGATCCATTCCAACAATGTGACACAATCAATAGCGAGTAAAAGTTTTAATAAAACACGTCAATATCGAATTACCTATTTGGAAAAGGTACTGAATCGTTACCAATCTGTTAAAGAAGTTATTTTAAAAATGCATAGAAAAGATCTAGAGCCGACGGTAAATGAAGCTATCCAGTTAACCAAATGTCGGATAGAATTTTTGAAGCGGAGAAAACTGTCCTTGCTTGTTAGTTTATGGAAAAACAGGAAGATCTATGCAGGAAGAAAGGATCTAGTCAGCGATGTGGTCTATGCTTTTTCATTAAATAGGTTAGCGAGATTACTATTGAAAATCATAAAAAGGTAAGAAAATGCGAAGTACAAGCAAAATAGAATGGGAGTTAGCATTAAGTGAACGCTTCAGCTCGATGTATCAAAAGATTTCAGATGAAAAATTAAAGGCCTTGCAGGTAGCCTATTTGGAAATGTATAAACAATTTGACAAGATCTGCAAAGAGCATGGCCTGATTTCCTATATGGTTGCGGGTACTCTTATAGGATCTTTGCGACATGGTGGCTATATTCCTTGGGATGATGATATCGACTTAGTCATGTTTCGAGAAGATTACAATCGTTTAAAAGAAGTTTTTACAGATAATCAGTATTTTGAACTGATTTCTCCAGCCGAAACAAAGGATAGTGTTTTTAAAGTGATGAAATTGCAGAGCAAATCCTGGACTTATTACGACGTTCTAGGTGAGGGATTTAGTCAGAAGAAATATCTTTATCTGGATATGCTACCGATTGATTTCGTTCCTGAAAATGATATAGTTCGTAAGTTGAAGGGTTTGCTATTCAGAGCACTGGATCTGTCTCATAATAGTTCTCGGTGCTACACAAAGTATACACCTCATCTAACTTATATGTCTAAAGAATCAAAGGAGCTCAAAAAAAACCTTTGGATCAGACGGATTGTGGGTTTTCCTGCGTACATCATTGGTCCTTCTAATATGTACAAGTTAATGGAATGGCTTATCCAATCTAAGAAGAAGACTTCAAAAGTTACGATTGCCTATGGAGTTAAGGGCTATTTGGGTGAAACAGTAGATTACAAGACTTTTTTCCCAGCCCGAAAGTATCCCTTTGAAGGCCTGGAATTTGATGGGCCAAATGACGCAGACACTTACTTAACCAATCGTTATGGAGACTATATGACACCTCCAGAGAAAAAAGAGCAGACAGAGCGTCATGTCAGACTAAAAGATAATTGGGTAGATTTGATAGAGAGAAGATAATGGTTTATTTACTAATTTTAGGAAGTCTCCTCTTATTGTTTTTTGCAACAAGGACAGTAAAGAGAGATTATGCTAATCCCGGATTTATATATTTAGCAGTGTGGTTGATAGCTAGCGTTTCAACTGCTCTTTATTCTTCAAAATGGGGAGAAGAGATTTCACTGGTGACAGTCATTATCATTCTCCTTGGGAATGCCATTTTTTTAATGGGAGTTTTGTCATCTTCAACCTTATTTCCGGCTAGACAGACTCCAATAAAGCTAGCACGTGTTCGGGTAAATAACATTTGTATTATTTTAGTGCTTTTATTCCTGGCTTTTTCGGTTAAGACCGTTTATTCCGAGTTGGTATATCTGGCTACTCAGAGTGGGCAACCTATAAGTGGTATTTTTAAAACGATTGAGCTAGCTCGACACATGACAACCAACTATGATTTCGCCATCAGCCGTTTAAGCTTAAATTTATTGCGCATCAATTTCGCGGTGGGTATCGTTTTCTTCTATTTCTTTTGTGAATCAGTTTTCTCTGGTGAGAAAGGAATTTTTTACAAAGGAAAATTACTACTGATTAGTCTAATTTCTTTAGGGATTTCTCTTTTATCTACTGGGAGAACTGAGATGCTGGGACTTGTTTCCGGATATGCTGTTCTCTATATTTTGTTTTATTCAAAATATTATGCGTGGGCAAACAGTCATTACAGCAGGAAGTTGTTCAGAACGCTTTTGACCATAGGGTTTCTATTTATTGTGCTCTTTATGGTAGTTGGGACATTTGTATTGAATCGAGTAGATAGTCAATCAGAACTAGGCTTTTTGGATAACCTTATTAAATACATGGGATCGCCCATTCAAGCCTTTGATTATTTCCTAAAGAACCCTTCTCTTTATGCTAACAATCAAGTTTTTGGAGAAAATACCTTGATTGCTATTTACGGAAGCCTGAAATCTTTAGGATTATCCAATTATGACTTAACCCCCTTTTTGCCAGTTATAAATTTTAATGGTGATAAAACAAATGTTTATACCATCTACTATTACTTTGTAAAAGATTTTGGATATCTTTCCATTTTGATTATGCAACTTTCATATGGTTTCTTCTTTGGAAGTTTCTATTATTCTATCAAGAGACGTGGCTTTAGTCCTCTAAAGGTAATTATATACTCCTTGTTTGCTTATCCTTTGGTCATTTCATTTTTTCAGGAGACTCTCTTATCACTCTTGACGACCCACATTAATAGGATAATTTATGCTATTGCCATCTATTTTGGGGTTCAATTCTTAAGTAGAGTTAGATTTAAATTAAGAGAAAGGAAGATATAGATATGACAGTATCAGCGTTGATATTTGCGGGTGGAACTGGCAAACGAATGAACACTAAAACCTTGCCTAAACAGTTTTTAGAGTTACATGGAAAGCCAATAATTATCCATACAATTGAGCATTTTGAGTCTCATCCCGAAATAAAGGATATTGTAGTTGTTTGTGTAGATGATTGGCTGGACTACTGCAAAGATCTATTAGCTAAATTTAATATCAAAAAAGTAAATCAGGTTGTTCCCGGAGGGGAAACTGGACAAATGTCTATTTTCAATGGATTAGAAGCTCTGCGAGAAAAATACCAAGGAAATAATGATTACGTTCTGATTCATGATGGAGTTCGTCCCTTGATTGATGAGGAGATAATTTCTAAGAATATAGAATCAGTTAAAAAGTATGGAACAGCTATTACTGTTAAACCAGTCATTGAAACTGTAGTTCAAGTGGATGAAGAAGATATCATTAACAACGTAATTGAGCGTTCTACTTGTCAAACTGCTGTAGCTCCCCAGTCTTTTGTTCTTTCTGAGATTTATTCTTTGCATATGAGGGCACAAGCTGAGAAACTTTTTGATATGACAGATTCAGCTACGCTGGCTCGTTATTTTGGACTCCCTCTGCATACAGTCATGGGGGGCAGTGAAAATATCAAAATTACGACTCCATCTGATTTCTATATTTTTAGAGCGATTTACGAAGCGCGTGAAAATGCACAAATTTTTGGTTGATATGGGAAAAAATACGATTTTACAAAAAGATATGGAAGACCTAGCTGCTGTCAGTCCTATTCTGAGAGAATTGAGAAACGTTACAGTCTTGGTAACCGGAGCAACTGGTCTTATAGGTAGACATTGTATTTCCGCTTTGATGGCCTTAAACGATTTGTACGATGCCAATGTCAGAGTAGTGGCCTTAGCACGAAATCAGAAAAAAACGGAAGAGCTATTTTCGGATTTGTTACATAGTGAGAATCTGAAGCTAGTGTATGCTGACTTGCTGTCAGATTGGCAGATAGAGGAGGATTTGGATTATATTATCCATGGAGCCAGCGCGACGGACTCCTCTTTTTTCGTTGAGCATCCTGTGGAGACAATTGATCTAGCCGTAAATGGAACGAAAAAAATGCTTGAACTGGCTAAAAATAAGAAAGTTCACAGTATGGTCTATCTCTCTTCTCTGGAAGTCTATGGAATGACAAATCCGGAAGCTTCCAGCATTAGCGAGAAAGATTACGGTTATTTGGATCCAACCAGTGTCCGTAGCAGTTATTCGGAAAGCAAGCGCATGGCAGAGTCCTTGTGTGTAGGCTATTGTCATCAGTATCAGGTGCCGGTTAGAATGGCTCGTTTGTCACAAACCTTTGGCCCAGGTGTGAGCTATGAAGACAACAGAGTTTTTGCGCAGTTTGCGCGTGCTGTCCTTGAAAAGAGCGATATTATCCTCCGGACTAAAGGGAAAACTGTTCGGAACTACTGCTATACCAAAGATGCTATTGAAGCCATTTTTTACATTCTGCTGAAAGGCCAAGCAGGTCAAGCTTATAATGTCGCCAATAAAGAGACGGCTATTTCCATTCGTGAGATGGCGGAGATGGTTATTGAACTCAGCGGTAGCAATGAAACGAAGTTGGTCTTTGATTTGGCAGAGGATGTGGAAAAGCTAGGCTATAATCCGACAGTCAAGATTCGTCTCAACACGGACAAGCTTGAAAGTCTTGGCTGGCAAGCTCATACTGATTTAGAAACCATGTTTTTATATTTGATTGAGAGCATGGCAGCAGATAGGAAGGAATAGGAGGGCAAACTTGTCTGGTGGATTTAAAAAAATAGTAGCTAATTTTTCCTATGTTGTCTTGTCCAATTTGCTGACAGTAATAGTTTCTTCTCTGGTTGTCTTAATTTTGCCTAAGATTATGGGTGTAGAGGAGTATGGTTACTGGCAACTCTATATTTTCTATTTATCTTATGCCGGTTTTGTTCATCTGGGCTGGGTGGATGGAATCTACCTTCGCTACGGTGGTTTGGAGTATGATGATCTGGATAAAGAGAAGTTTTTCTCTCAATTTCTCATGCTTTTAATCTATCTGACAGGGATTGGAATTTTATTTTTATTAGGGATTTCTGCCTTTATTAGAGATGATAGCAGTCGGTTTGTTTTTACACTTTTGGTTTATACCATGTTGGTCACCAATCTGCGCTTTCTCTTTGTTTACGTTCTGCAGATGACTAATCGACTAAAGGAGAGTTCCTATGTTGTCAGTGGAGACCGACTCCTCTATTTACTGCTTTTGCTGGTCTTTATTTTTGTAGGTTTCCGAGACTTCAAAATTATGGTCTATGCAGATTTGATTGGTAGAGTTGTTTCTCTTTTTTATGCCATGTATCTATGCCGAGATATGGCCCTGCGACCTCTCAATCAATTTAAGCTTGATATACGGGAAACGGTTCGCAATATTGCTGTCGGGATTAATCTGATGCTATCAAATGTAGCCAGTATGCTCATTATCGGGACGGTTCGAATGGGGATTCAAAAGGTATGGAACATTGCTACATTTGGGAAAGTGTCCCTGACCCTGAGCATTTCCAATCTGCTGATGACCTTTATCAATGCTATCGGTTTGGTCATTTTTCCAATTTTGAAACGGACGGATGAAAGCAAGTTGCCTAAGATTTACAATCAGTTGCGGAATGTCCTTATGGTTGTTATGTTTGGGGTGCTTTTGCTGTATTATCCCCTGAAAATAGCTTTGGACAGCTGGTTGCCGGCTTACAGAGAGTCCTTGATATTTATGGCTCTAGTCTTCCCTATGTCTGTCTACGAGGGCAAGATGGCACTGCTCATTAATACCTACTTAAAAGCCTTGCGAATGGAGAGGCAGATTTTTAAAGTAAATGTTATTGCTATGCTCTTAAGTTTTGCTACTACCTTGATTTTTGCAGTTTTTCTGCACAATCTGAATGCTACAGTGCTGTCTATCGTGCTATTGCTGGCGACTAGGAGTATACTTGCAGAGCTAATCTTAGCCAAGAGGATGCAGATTGAGGTCGTCAAAGATATCTGGGTTGAGTTGCTAATGACACTTGTATTTATTGCTTCGAATTGGTTTTTATCAGTTTATCTTGCTGCAGTAGCCTATGGTTTTGTCTATCTGACCTACAGCATTTTCAAGTTCCAAAGTTTGAAAGGCCTGCTCCAGCAATTGCGAACTCGTTGATACTTGATAAATTATAAATAATTTAACAATTTAAATGGGATCTTTGTCAACTGTAGTGGCTTATTAAAAAGTCATATCCTGGAGAGGACTAATTTAGTCCTCTCCTTTTTGATATCCCAAGCGATTGAGGGAAATTCTACAAAAGTAAAGAGCTTTTAATGATATCGAAGTAGGTGCCAACATATCCATGGTAATGACTTTAACACCGTTTCGGATCTGTCTGGAATAGCGCAGAAAGTGATTACGAATAGTAGCTTGAGTCTGTCCATATAAGGTAGCTATGATTTTTCTTGAATCGAAATCCTTCGTAATAAAGCTTATTTTCTCCTTCTTAAAGCTATATTCCGCCTAGATTATAGGCACAGGAAGCTAGGTCTGATCAGTCTTGGTCTTCGATTCATGTGACGTTTAAAGCTTGTACAGCAAATTTTTAGCGCTGGCAGTTATAGGGACTTTCTCGATTAGTTTTTTGAGTGATTTGTTGGTTGACGATAGTTGCTAATTGGTGATTTTTTTTGACCAAGGAAGTCTCAGCGACAGCCATTTTGCTACAGATTTTACAATAAAGCCACCATTTCTAAAGTGATTTTATACACTACAGAAACGATAGAAGCATTATTAGTAATTTCCCTTTTCAGCTCAAGTTTCTTGTGCTACAATGGAGGTATACTGAAATTCGTGTTAAAGAGGGAGTTATATGAAAAAGAAGGATTTTATTTATTATGCTAGTGCAGCATTGCTACTAGCTGTTTCAGTTCAGCCTGCCTATGCAGATGAACAAGAGTCTGCTCTACAGCCTATCCAAGTAAAAGCGGAACAGGCTCAAGATACAGTGGCAAAGACAGCTTCAGACGATTCAGAAAGGGTCGAGTCAAAGGGAGAGACCAGAACAGATCGTCAGGAAGAGCAAGAAAAATTACAAGCTGAACAAAAGACTGAAAGTAGTCAGTCAGTACCAGCTTCTCTTCCAAAACAGTCGGAAACTAAGGTTGAGAACCAGTCGGCTAGTATTGAAGAAACTGCCCAAAGAGAAGAAGCTAGCAAGGTTGATGAGGTCGCATCGAAAAAGGGAGCTGTTGGGAACACAACCTTCTATAGCACTGGACATGCTGGGCCGGCTAGTCGTTCAAGTGATGTGGCAGTTCAACCCAAAACATTTGTCGATGTCAGCAGTCATAACGGAAGCATAAGCGTCAATGACTATCGCACTCTTGCCAACAAGGGAGTTGGTGGGGTTGTCGTGAAACTGACAGAAGGCACCACCTATAGGAACCCTTACGCAGGAGAACAAGCTCGCAATGCCCAGTTGGCTGGTTTGCAAGTGTCTGCCTATGCTTTTTCACATTATACTAGTGAAGAGCAGGCAAGAGCAGAAGCTCGCCACTTTATCTCAGAAGCTAGAAATCTTAATCTTCCAAAGAATACGGTCATGGTTAATGACATGGAAGATGCCAAAATGAAGGATAACATCAACCGTAATACCCTTGCATGGGCTGATGAAATGCGTAAGAACGGCTATACAAATCTTATGTATTATACCAGTGCTAGCTGGATCGATGAAAATAATCTAAGAGGGAAAGGGCCTGTCAAGACAGCCCAGTTTGGTTTGGAAAATTTCTGGGTAGCTCAATACCCAACAGCTAAACTTTCAACTAACGATGCGAAGACTCTCCGCTATAATGGGCGGGCAGGGGCTTGGCAGTTTACCTCCCAGGCTGAATTGTTGCCAGGTAAGCATGTTTTTGACCATAGTGTAGACTACACTGGCCGTTTCACTTCTCAAGCTAAACCAGCGCCAGAAGTACCCAAAGGACCTCTGAGCGGGAAGATTACCATTGAAAATAACGATTCTCTTGCAGGTCGTTTTGACGTTGTTATTTCAAATGTCTTGGCTCCTCAAGGTGTAGCCAGTGTTTCTGTACCAGTTTGGTCGGATGATAAAGGCCAGGATGATTTGGTTTGGTATCATGCCACGCGTCAGCAAGATGGTCGCTATCGCGTAACGGTGAAAGCCAGTGACCATAAGAATTCTACAGGTAAGTATCACGTTCATCTCTACTATACTCAACTAAATGGTGAGCAGATAGGAGTAACTGCAACAACTACTGAAGTTTCTATTGGAAAGACAGCAAATAAAGAGAAACCTAGTGGAAGAGTCACGATTGAAAATAATAACCCTACCACTGGCACTTTTGATGCGGTTATTCGCGATGTCGTTTCTCCAAATGGACTTAAGGAAGTACTAGTTCCAACCTGGTCAGAAGTCAATGGTCAGGATGATCTGGTTTGGCACAAGGCAGTAAAACAAGTAGACGGTAGCTACCGAGCGACGATTAAAGCTAGCGATCATAAAAATTCCCAAGGGAAGTATCTGTCTCATGTCTATTATGTCACAGCGACAGGAACAAAAGAATTTGTAACGGGTACAGCTACTACTGTTCATCACAAACATTCAGCTGGGACTCTTACAATTGAAAATAATAACTCTACCACTGGTACTATTGACGCGGTCATTCGTGATGTAGTCGCTCCCAATGGTCTCAAGGAAGTCTTGGTTCCAACCTGGTCAGAAGTCAACGGTCAGGATGATCTGGTTTGGCACAAGGCGGTAAAACAAGCAGATGGTAGCTACCGAGCGACGATTAAAGCTAGTGACCATAAAAATTCCCAAGGGAAGTATTTAGCTCATGTCTATTATGTCACAGCGACAGGAACAAAAGAATTTGTAACGGGTACGGCTACTACTGTTCATCAAAGCAAGGTGACTGGTACCTTAACCATTACCAATAAGAACCCAGAGGTAGGGAGCTTTGATGTCGTTATATCAGACGTCTTCAGTCCTAAAGGAGTTCAATCGGTTCAAGTTCCCGTTTGGTCTGACCAAGGCGGACAAGATGACTTGATCTGGTACAGTGCGACTCGTCAATCAGATGGTAGCTATAAGGCTAGCATCAAGGCAGAAAATCACAAGAATTCTACTGGTACTTATCACGTTCACCTTTACTACATCCAGAATGATGGTAGTCGTATAGGAGTCCATTCGACTACAACGCAGGTAGAGTACCGTAATCTAACGCATAAGACGAAAGCTTATATTAAAGACGTAAATTCTCAGACGGGCACATTTACCGTTGCGGTGGATCAATCTTCCCAAGGGAAACGAATTAAAAATATTCGCGCAGCTGTATGGTCTCAAGCACATCAAGAAAATTTGTCTTGGTATACGCAGACTCCTGCTGGTGGTCATACTGAGATTGGGATTACAGCGGTCAACCACGGTAACAAACAAGGTGATTACACGACTCACGTATATGTTGATTATACGGATGGCAGTGTGGAAGGATTTAACCTAGGGCAAACCAGATTGATGCCCCACCAAGTGACAGATCAAAAAAATAGAGTTATTCGTGCAGCTTCAAATCTGGTAGGTACGTCAACGGGTAGTGCAGCTCATCAGCGCATGGTAGCGGATTATAACAGTGTGAAACCTTTACCAGTCGGCTATGCTGTAAAGAATACAGATGATTGGTGCGATGTATTTGTTACAGTTGTTTTCCAACGAGAAGGTCTTAGTCATTTAGTAGGACGAGAGTGTGGAGTAGAACGTCATATTCAAATCTTTAAAAAATTAGGAATTTGGAATGAAGATGGAACTACGACTCCTCAATCAGGTGATATTATTACTTTCAACTGGGATAAAGATACCCAGCAAAATGATGGCTGGGCGGATCATATAGGTATTGTTGAGAGAGTAGAGAATGGATGGATTCATACAATCGAAGGAAATTCAAGCAACGGAGTTGTAAGAAGAAATACCTATCGGGTTGGTCATGGTAATATTCGAGGATTTGCAAGACCACATTATCAATAAACAAAGGGTTGAAGAAAGTTGCTCTAGGGTACACTTTCCTCGGCCTTTTTATAGGTCTGAAAATCTCTAGAAGTGCTATTTTGGGACTTGATAGGGCAGGTTTTTCATTGATTTCATTACTTGTAGGTGCTATAGAAAATGATGGTTTATAGGATAAGAAGAAAGGTGGCTGTCATCAAATGATATGATTCTTAATGCTTGTGTCATCTGGTCTTGACAGATTGTAACATTGAACGTGCTATAATGTCTGCATGAAGACAGAAAATACAACTTTACATGCTGTTAAGGCTCTAGCCTGTTTTAGTATCGTTTCTTTGCACTTTTTGTTACCAGGGGAATTTGGTGTTTTTTATCAGATTGTGGCCCGTTTTGCAGTGCCCTTTTTCATGATGTTGTCGGGCTATTTTTCCTTTAATATTTCTAGGGAAAAAGTCAAGTATCGCCTCAAGCAGATGTTGCTTCTGACAATCGCTAGTCTGATATTTTACTCGATTGTGCATTTTATTGACTTAGTACTGTCGGGAGAGCTGGCGGAAAAGATAGCAACTATAGAGCTGTCTGATTTTACCAATTTCTTCTTTTTTAACAGTCCCAGAGATTTGATTGGCTCAGCTGCTACCCCGACTTGGTATTTGTTGGCTATTTCCTATATTTACGGGCTTTATCTCCTTTTTTATAAGTATTTCCACCGCCTGACCACCTTTGGAGTGTCTCTGATTCTGCTAGCTCTGGCCTTTTGTATCGAGTTCAATACCAACAGTACCCTATACTATCGAAACTTCCTGTTTATGGGTCTTCCCTTTTTCATTACGGGGATGCAGTTCGCCAAGTATCGGGAACGGATTTTAGCCTACGACTTATCATCTGCCAGGAAATGGGCTATTAGCTTGGGTATAGTAGGCTTGATTTTGCTTGAATACTGTTTTATGGGAACAGAGCACGACCTCTACCCCAGCACTCTTTTATCATCTAGTGCGATTTTCCTCTATGCGATCAGAAACGGGACCAATATTGATGTTCCGATTTTGAACAATATCGCCAAGCGATATGCCACTATGATTTATATTATTCACCCGTTCATCATCTTCATCTTTAGGCAATTAATGCCTCGGAATGGCATATACAGTTTTGGCTTTTTTATCATTTTCTTACTGTCTTACTTGCTGAGCATAGCTTTTCAGAAAACCATCAGACCTGATTCCATACATAACTCTGTCCGGGAACCAGTATCTCATTAGAACAAAATGGGC
>OHAS01002776.1_pt1 | contig 12245 bp, 10 predicted proteins | sample 1577131 | NCBI WGS metagenome assembly OHAS01 (sample SAMEA3541566, study PRJEB24748) | human gut metagenome | biome: human gut; feature: human-associated habitat; material: faeces | place: China | collected 2012
CACCCCAGTAACGTTGACGGCTAAAGAGCCAGTCGCGGAGACGGTAGGTAACCTTCTCTTGTCCACAGCCTTTTTCTTCCAACCAAGCCACAATCTTGGCAATAGCGTCTTCTTTGTTGAGTCCATCTAGGAAGTCTGAATTAACGTGGAGGCCATCTTCTGTGTAGGCCGCTTCTGCTACATTTCCACCTTCAAGGACTTCGACGATTGGAAGATCAAATTGTTTGGCAAATTCCCAGTCACGTTGATCGTGGGCAGGCACAGCCATAACGGCACCTGTACCATAGCTAGCAAGAACATAGTCCGCAATCCAGATTGGAATTTCCTTGCCATTGACAGGGTTAATGGCATAAGCACCAGTCCATACACCAGTTTTTTCTTTGGCTAGGTCGGTACGAGCCAAGTCAGACTTGAGACTAGCTTGGTGTTTGTAGTCTGCAACTGCGTCAGCTTGCTCTGGACTTGTGATAGCGTCAACCAAGTCATGCTCAGGAGCCAAGACAGTGAAAGTAGCACCGAAAAGAGTGTCCGGACGAGTCGTAAAGACTGTGAATTCCTTGTCTGTTCCCTTAACTTTAAAGGTTACATTGGCACCAGTTGATTTACCAATCCAGTTGCGTTGCATATCCTTGATAGATTCTGGCCAATCCAACTCATCCAAGTCATTAAGCAATCGCTCTGCATAGGCCGTGATTTTAAGCATCCATTGACGCATCGGTTTGCGGACAACTGGATAGCCTCCACGCTCAGAGGTCCCGTCAGGAAGGACTTCTTCATTAGCGATGGCTGTTCCCAACTCTTCAACCCAGTTTACAGGGACTTCAGCTTCATAGGCTAAGCCTTTTTCGTAAAGCTTAGTGAAGATCCACTGAGTCCACTTGTAGTAGTTTGGATCTGTTGTATTAACTTCACGATCCCAGTCGTAAGAGAATCCAAGCGCATTGATTTGGCGTTTGAAGTTGGCAATATTTTCCGCTGTAAATTCTGCTGGGTCATTCCCCGTATCCATAGCGTACTGCTCAGCTGGCAAACCAAAGGCATCCCATCCCATTGGGTGAAGGACATTGTAGCCTTGCGCACGTTTGTAACGGCTGAGGATATCGGTTGCAGTGTAGCCTTCTGGGTGTCCTACGTGCAGACCCGCTCCAGACGGATATGGGAACATATCGAGAGCATAAAACTTCGGTTTTGATGCATCTGTTCCTGTCTTAAATGTATGATGTTCTGCCCAGTAGCCTTGCCACTTAGGCTCAATTTCTTTATGATTGTAAAAACTCATGGTCTCTCTCCAATTTTGTGATGTTACTATTATACCATTTTTGGGGGAATTTGGTCTCGTTCTATTCTACACTTTTCTATTTTACCTTGCTCTAGAATTTTTAAACTGCTATACTTATAACAGAAACCCCTTCTAAAGGAGGTAACGGATGTCTCATTCCTTTAAAAGATCTCTTCAAAAAGAAATTCTACATAGAAGCTCCATAGCAGCTTTTATATCTTCTCTTTTATTACTAATTTTTCTTTTTGGGTTTTCCTATTTTTTACAAAAACAACAACTAGCTAAAGATACTCAACAAATTGCTCAACATGTTCATGACATGAAACAAGCGAATTATGAATTGTTGGAAACTATGAATAAAAAAATGGTTCCAGAATTTATAGAAGGTAAACACACTGACAGGGAATTATTTAGTCTATTTTATGAAACAAAAGCTCAACTAAAACTCAGTTCTGATTTTGTCATTCTCGATGATACTGGCGAACTTTTATTTAGCACTAATCGCAATCATAAAGAAACTCTTTTAGCTCCCTATTATTTAAAATTATTAATTCAAAATCCTACCCAAGGATCCATTTCAGAGAAAGTTGCTCTATCTATGGATAAGCAGCATTATGCTGTCTTTATTATGCCCATAATTCAAAATCAACGAGCAATAGCTTACAGTATTTCTTTTGTTAATGAGAATGACTTCGTATCAAGTATCCCTTTAATTAATTCAAAATACGTCATCACAGATACCTTTGGTAATATATACTCTAGTAATACTAATCAATTTACACAATCAACTCTGGAAAAATTTGATGAGAAATCGCTCCGTTCAAAAACACATTGGTTCGTTGAAAATCCAATTTTGATTGAAAAACGTAAAGTTGATTCAATTTTTTCAATTTACACTTTCCAATCATTCTTTCCTATTCCTAGCTTACTTAGCCTTGCTTCCATACTAACACTTTGTATCTTTCTATTATATTTTTGGCAGGCTAGGAGAATTGCCCATAAAATCGCAACCCATAATGCTGGTCCTATTGAAAGTTTAGTCTTTCAATTACATGAAATTCCTAAGAAAAAAGAAAAGAAACTTACTCTCCATACTGAGGATGAATTTGAACTGATAGCTGAGAAAATTAACGATATGCTACAGGAGTTGGACGAACTTCATCAAAAGATGTTGACCATTGAAAAGGAAAAATGGGTTTTTGAAAGAAAAATGCTAGAAGCTCAGTTTAATCCTCACTTCCTATACAATACCTTGGAAACTATTAAAATCACGAGTATGATTGATGCTAGTATTACACAAGACCTTATTCAAAATCTAACACGCATCCTGCGATACAGCGTGACTGAATTAGAAAAAGAAACGACTCTTGGGAAGGACTTAGAAATTATCGAAGCATATCTAAAGATTCATCAGATTCGCTTTGAACAATTTTCTTATCATATTGACTATTCTCAAAAACTATATTCACAAGTCATCCCAAAACTTTTCCTATTACCGCTTGTAGAAAATGCTCTAAAATACGGAAGGCAGTATCGTATAGATCTTTCCATCTCTATCAAAATCACTCAGAATCAGGAAGAGCTAACCTTTATCATTATGGATAATGCCGGTGGTTTAACTAAACAAGAACGCCTACATATCCTAGAATCCCTGAACAGTCCACATACTCAACACGGTATTGTCAATAGTTACAAACGATTGAATAACTTCTTTGAAAATGTCGAATTGGATTTAGGAGTAAATCCTAAAGGTGAAACGTTTGTTAAATTTGTCACGAAAGGAAGAACACATGTTTAAGCTAATCATTGTCGAAGACGAGCACTTAATTCGAAAATGGCTTGAGATTGCTGTAGACTACTCTACCTTAGGTATTCAAGTCGTAGGAACCGCTAGTCATGGACAAGAAGGAATGGAACTAATTCAAAAACTAAAACCACATATTGTACTGACAGATATCACCATGCCTATCATGGATGCCTTCATGATGTTTGAAGCCACACAGTCTATTTCCTATGAAAAAGTAATCCTATCTGGCTATGATGATTTCCAAAATGCAAAAAAAGCTATGCAATTTGGAGCTGTAGATTTTCTATCAAAACCCATAAATATCATAGAATTAACAGAATGTCTAGAGAAAATAATTCTTCGCCTTCAAATGGATCAACATCAAAACAAGCCATTTTTACAAGATTATCAGATTTTTGTCACCTCTCTTCAAAAAATCAATCCTCAAAACCAACTGATTCAACAAATTCTCGAATTTATACACCAGCACTACTCCGAACACTTTACTATTTCTACTATTGCAGAAAATTTAGGCTATAGCGAAAGTTATCTATATAAAGTTATCAAAGAAGATTTTCCAATTACCTTGAATGAATATATCCTACAGTATAGATTAAAACAAGCAGTTGAAAAAATAATCCAACATCCTGACTATCCACTTAGCCAAATTGCTGAACAAGTGGGGTTCTCAGACTATAAATATTTTGGGAAAGTTTTTAAGAAATACTTTCATATTTCCCCAAAAGAATTAAAAACCATTGGAAGAATAGTATAAAAACTATTCTTCTTTTTTGTAGAGAATTTTTCACTATTAGGATAGAATTTTGAGTTTTAAAAACGCTTACATTCTTTTACAATAGATATAACAAAAACTTTGGAGGTATCCATCATGAAAAAGAAATGGATGTATTTTGCTGCTTGTGGACTTGCTATTCTAGGACTGACTGCCTGCTCTTCTGACGACACTTCAGGAGATAAGGCAACCGAAAACGGTGGAAGTGACACTCTGGTAGTCTATTCGCCAAACTCAGAAGGCTTAATTGGTGCGACAATTCCTGCTTTTGAAGAAAAATATGGTATTAAAGTTGAACTCATTCAAGCAGGAACTGGTGAGCTCTTTAAAAAGCTAGAGTCTGAAAAAGAAGCACCTGTAGCAGATGTCATATTTGGTGGTTCCTATACTCAATATGCCACTCACGGAGAACTCTTTGAAAATTACGTTTCTCCAGAAAACGAAAATGTAATCAAAGAATATCAAAATACAACCGGTTACTCAACTCCTTACACATTAGACGGTAGTGTATTAATTGTAAATCCTGATTTGACTAAGGGTATGAATATCGAAGGATATAGCGATCTTATCAAACCAGAGCTCAAAGGAAAAATTGCAACAGCTGACCCTGCTAACTCTTCTAGTGCTTTTGCTCAACTAACAAACATGTTACAAGCTGAGGGGGGATATGCAGATGACAAGGCTTGGACTTATGTAAAAGATCTCTTCACATTAATTAATGGTAAAATCGGTTCAAGTTCATCTGGTGTTTATAAAGCAGTGGCAGATGGAGAAATGGCTGTTGGTCTTTCATATGAAGATCCTGCAGTTAAACTTTTAAACGACGGTGCTAACATTAAAGTTGTTTATCCAAAAGAAGGAACTGTTTTCTTACCAGCGAGTGCTGCTATTATAAAAAACGCAAAAAACAAAGAAAATGCTAAGAAATTTATCGATTTCATCATTTCTCAAGACGTACAAGATACTCTAGGTACTACAACTACTAACCGTCCTGTTCGTAAAAATGCTAAAACTAGCGAAAATATGAAACCAATCGAACAAATCAAAGTACTAACTGAAGACTATGACTATGTCATCAAAAACAAATCAGAAATTGTTAAGAAATACAACGAAATCTTTACAGATATCCAATCTAAACAGTAATAGGGGTTGACTATGAGCGAGATTAAAATTATTAATGCTAAGAAAATTTACAATGATGTGCCCGTTATCGAAAATTTAAATGTTACAATTCCTAAGGGAAGCCTTTTCACTCTCCTTGGGCCTTCAGGATGCGGGAAAACAACTTTGCTTCGTATGATTGCTGGGTTCAACAGCATCGAAGGAGGAGAATTCTACTTCGATGATACCAAAATTAATAACATGGAACCTAGCAAGCGTAACATCGGAATGGTGTTCCAAAACTATGCGATTTTCCCACATTTGACAGTGCGTGATAACGTAGCGTTTGGACTCAAGCAGAAAAAAGTTCCAAAAGAGGAGCTCATAAAACAAACTAACAAATACCTTGAGTTGATGCAGATTGCTCAGTACGCTGATCGTAGACCAGATAAACTTAGTGGTGGTCAACAACAACGGGTTGCCTTAGCACGCGCTTTAGCTGTTAATCCTAGCGTTCTCCTTATGGATGAACCTCTAAGTAACCTAGATGCCAAACTTCGCTTAGATATGCGTCAAGCTATCCGAGAAATCCAACACGAAGTTGGTATTACAACTGTCTACGTAACTCATGACCAAGAAGAAGCCATGGCCATTTCTGACCAAATTGCTGTTATGAAAGACGGTGTTATTCAACAAATTGGTCGTCCCAAAGAGCTTTACCATAAACCAGCAAATGAATTTGTTGCAACATTTATTGGTAGAACAAATATAATCCCTGCTCGTCTAGAAAAACAAGCTGACGGAGCTTACATAGTCTTTGAAGACGGCTATTCTCTTCGTATGCCAACTCTTGATCAAGTTGACGAGCAAAACATCCGTGTTAGCATTCGTCCTGAAGAATTTATCCGTGATGAAAATGGTCCAATCAATGGAACAATCACTGACAGTGTTTACCTTGGGCTTAACACTGAATACTTCATTGAAACTGGATTTGCTCCAAAACTTCAAGTAAGTGAAGAATCAACATTCGAAGAAGATTTAGAAAAAGGAGATTGTGTTCGTTTGAGAATCAATACTCAAAAACTCAATGTCTTCTCTGAAGACGGTTCGCGAAATCTCATAAAAGGAGTCAGCCATGGAGCGTAAAAAACTAAACATATGGACTGGATCTTCCTTCTTCATTTTCCTTACCTACTTGGTTTTCTTGGTCTACCCAATTGTGACTGTACTAAAGCAAGCACTGGTAAATGAAGGTAGCTTCTCTTTAGAAAATTTTGTTACATTCTTTAGCAAATCTTATTATTCTGAGACACTCATTAATAGTTTTAAAGTTTCTGTAACTGCAACAATTACTTCTGTCGTTGTTGGTACCTTGCTAGCTTATCTATTTTCAATGTATGACTTCAAGGGGAAGAAATTTTTGCAAATCTTGATTATCATCGCATCCATGTCAGCTCCCTTTGTAGGTGCCTATTCTTGGATTCTACTTCTTGGTAGAAACGGAGTTATTACAAAATTTCTAACCAACACACTCCATTTGCCCGCTTTTGATATCTATGGCTTTAAAGGTATTGTACTTGTCTTTACACTCCAACTTTTCCCACTCGTTTTCCTTTACGTAGCTGGAACCATGAAGAGTATTGACAACTCCCTCTTGGAAGCTGCTGAAAGCATGGGATCTTTCGGCTTTAAACGAATTGTAACAGTCGTTTTACCTCTTCTAGTCCCAACTTTACTAGCAGCAGCGCTCCTAGTGTTTATGAGAGCTTTCTCAGACTTCGGTACTCCGATGCTGATTGGTGAGGGATATCGTACTTTCCCAGTATTAATCTATACTCAGTTTATCAGTGAAGTTGGAGGCAACTCGGCTTTCGCATCTGCCTTAGCAATCATGGCCATTACAATCGCCCTTGCTATCTTCCTCATCCAAAAGTATATTTCAAATCGTTTCAGCTTCAGTATGAACTCGCTTCATCCAATCGAACCTAAGAAAACGACAAAAGGAAAGATGGCTGCTATTTATGTAACTGTTTATGGTATTATTATATTCTCTGTCTTACCTCAAGTTTACTTGATTTATACATCATTCCTTAAAACATCAGGTATGGTATTTGTTAATGGATACTCATTAAATAGCTATAAAACAGCCTTCAACCGTATGGGGTCTGCTATTTTCAATACCATTCGCATCCCTCTACTTGCCTTGATTCTCGTTGTTTTATTTGCAACCTTCATCTCATACCTTGCTGTTCGTAAACGCAACCTATTTACGAATCTAATCGATAGTCTTAGTATGGTACCTTATATCGTACCAGGAACTGTTCTCGGTATTGCATTTATCTCTTCATTCAATACAGGAATCTTCGGAAGTGGCTTCCTTATGATTACAGGAACAGCCTTTATCCTGATCATGTCCTTATCTGTTAGAAGACTCCCATATACTATTCGATCTTCAGTAGCTAGCTTGCAACAAATTTCTCCGAGCATTGAAGAAGCTGCAGAAAGTTTAGGAAGTAGTCGTCTTAATACCTTTACTAAAATCACCACCCCAATGATGCTTTCAGGTATCATCTCAGGGGCAATCCTATCATGGGTAACGATGATTTCAGAACTTTCTACTTCAATTCTCTTATACAATGTTAAGACTAGAACAATGACTGTAGCTATCTACACTGAAGTACTTCGTGGAAATTATGGCGTGGCAGCTGCTTTGTCAACTATCCTCACTGTCTTGACAGTTACTTCATTATTACTATTTATGAAAATTTCTAAAAACAATAGCATTACCCTCTAGTTTTCCCCTATCAAAAACAGCCAAAAGGATATCCCTCGGCTGTTTTTTTCTTATGTTTATATGGTTACCAAATCTCTAGTTTATGGCAAGCAGTTCTATTTTGACTAAATAGAGGGCTCTTCCATCTTCTTACGTCCGAGCTCTCGATAGCTACGGTCACCAACAACTTCTACGCTAAACTGACCGTCCTCATATTCAAGAATCGTCACGCTACCATTATCCAGACCATGCGGATGCATGCCATTGATCAGATAAACAATGGTACCAATCGTCATTCCATGGCTCACAACGAGGGCATTACCCCCACCTTGTTCTTCCATTTCTTTAGCAATCGCTTCAAAGCCTTCCTTGATTCGACCACTGAGTTTTTCCCAACCTTCAGCCCAGCCTGCAGTATCAACCTCTACCAAACCTTCTGCTAGTTCTGCATAGGACAACTGATGAACATGGTCTACATTGAAAATTCTCGGAATCAATCCCATAAAGAGGTCCCCATCATAGGCCCCATCAAAACTACCAAAGCACCACTCTCTGATGCGCTTGTCCATGCGGTAAGGGATTTTCCCCTGTAGTCCAAGTTCTTCTAGGATAATTCCCATGGTTTGAATAGTGCGACCTGAATCACTGGAATAAGCGCGGTCAAACTGCAAGCCAGACTCTCTCAAGCCAATTCCCAGTTCATGGATTCCCAACTCACCTTCTGCAGTCAGAGGTGTATCACTCCATCCTTGAGCACGTCCAATGGTGTTAAACATCGTTTTCCCATGACGGACCAAATACAATCTTACTTTAGACATTTTCTATCCTCCATTTTCTTCTATTATATCATGGATCAAAGAAATATTCGGCTTTCAAAAGCAAAGCCAACATTTGTAAATTATCCAAAAGAAAAGCTACCCTCATGGTAGCTTCCCTAGGAGATTATTATGAAAAAGTTTAGGATTTCTATTAAATAAAGTTAGGAGGTCTTTATTTAATGATTATAGTATACACAGTCATCCTTAAACTCAACTTAAATCCTCTCGCTTTTTTATTAATTTTTAAAACTATGGATTGGAGCTGGGATTTGCCCACCGCGAGAGATGAAATCAACAGACGAAGCCCCGTTGACCTTCATAACTGGAGCTGTCCCTAGCAAGCCTCCAAACTCAATCATATCGCCTTCTTTGCCCTTTGGAATAATACGGACGGCCGTTGTTTTCATGTTAATGACACCAATTGCCGCCTCATCCGCAATCATAGCTGCAATGGTTTCAGCAGGCGTATCTTCCGGAATGGCAATCATATCCAGCCCAACAGAACAGATAGCCGTCATGGCTTCTAGTTTCTCTAAATTCAGAGAGCCATCTTGTACCGCACCAATCATCCCCTCATCTTCAGAAACGGGGATAAAAGCACCTGACAAGCCACCGACTTGGTTACAAGCCATCACTCCGCCCTTCTTAACTTGGTCATTCAAAAGAGCGAGGGCAGCCGTCGTCCCATGCGTACCAACTGTTTCTAGGCCCATTTCCTCAAGGACACAAGCCACAGAATCGCCAACTGCAGGAGTTGGTGCCAAGCTTAGGTCGACAATCCCAAAGTCAACACCCAGTCTCTCGCTGGCCATTTGACCGACTAGCTGACCAATACGAGTAATCTTAAAGGCTGTTTTCTTGACCGTCTCAGCTACAACATCAAAACTCTGACCACGAACTTTCTCCAAGGCGCGTTTGACAACACCAGGACCTGAAACACCAACATTGATGATAACATCTGCTTCCCCAACACCATGGAAAGCCCCTGCCATAAAAGGATTGTCCTCAACAGCATTAGCAAATACGACCAACTTGGCCGCACCCATATCTGATAGCGCAGCTGTTTCCTTGATGATACGCCCCATATCAGCGACCGCAGTCATGTTGATACCTGACTTGGTCGAGCCAATGTTAACAGACGAACAAACCTTGTCTGTCTCAGCTAGAGCGCGCGGGATAGAATTGATGAGAATTTCATCACCTTTTTGATAACCCTTTTGTACCAAGGCAGAGAATCCACCAATAAAATCAACACCGATCTCCTTGGCAGCCTTGTCAAGAGCCTTTGCCAAAACAAGATAGTCCGTCGCATCAGTCGCTGCACCAATTAAAGAAATCGGAGTCACCGATACTCGTTTATTAACAATAGGAATCCCAAGTTCTGCAGCAATTTCGTCTCCTACAGCCACTAAATTTGCAGCTTTAGTGGTGATTTTTTGGTAAATCTTTTCAGCAGCACGTTCAATATCTGGATCAATACAATCCAAAAGGGAAATCCCCATGGTGATGGTTCTGATATCGAAGTTCTGCTCCTCGATCATGGCAATGGTTTCTGTAACTTGTCTAATATCCATAGCCACCTCCTAGATATTATACATAGCGTCAAAAATCGCCGCACTTTGAATATTTATTTTGACATTCAAGGTCTGACCGAAAGTTTCAAACTCATTTCGAAGATAAGTGAAATCCTGTTTTTCGTCACTAGAAACGACCGCCATCATAGTAAAGTATTCATCCAACACCGTCTGAGAAATATCGTCAATATTCAAACCCAACTCTGCAATCTTAGTAGACACGCCTGCAACGATCCCAGCCTTGTCCTTACCAACCACTGTAATAATAGCCTTCATCCTTATACCCCATTTCTACGATTTTTAGAAAACCTGAACGTTTTTGATTTTCTTTTTTCCTAGTATAGCATATTTCCATAGAAAATACTAAAAAACGCCTGCTTACGAAGTTGTTCTTAAGAAAAAAACAATTTCGTAAACAAGCGTCTACCCTATCAAATGATGATGAGTGTTCCCGCTAGGACATAAGTCCCAGCGGTAGACCAGAGCTAGACTAAGAGCACAAGACTCCATCATCATAACACTCAACAAAATTGATGATTTTATACTAATTCGATGATCGCCATTGGCGCTGCATCACCACGACGTGGTTCAGTTTTAAGGATACGAGTGTATCCACCGTTACGTTCAGCATAACGAGGTGCGATTTCTGAGAACAATTTTTGAAGTGCTGTAGTAGAAGTGTACTTATCAGTTGCTTCATCATAGTTTTCAGATGCGATTTCATTACGTACGAAAGCAGCTGCTTGACGACGTGCATGCAAATCACCACGTTTACCTAGAGTAATCATTTTTTCAACAGTTTTACGGATTTCTTTAGCACGAGCTTCAGTTGTCACGATTGATTCGTTGATCAAAAGGTCAGTTGTCAAATCGCGAAGCATTGCTTTACGTTGTGAGCTAGTGCGTCCTAGTTTACGGTAAGCCATGTATTCCTCCTTTATTTATCTTTTAATCCAAGACCCAAATCAATGAGTTTGAGTTTCACTTCTTCCAAACTCTTGCGTCCAAGATTTCGTACTTTCATCATCTCTGCTTCAGATTTTTCTGTCAAATCATGCACAGTATTGATACCGGCACGTTTCAAACAGTTGTATGAACGCACAGACAAGTCCAGTTCCTCAATCGTACGATCCAAAATACGATCGTCAGATTCAGTATCAGCTTCTTTCATCACTTCAGTTGACTTAGCAATCTCAGTAAGATTTGTAAACAAATCAAGATGTTCTGTCAAAATACGTGCTGAAAGCCCTAAAGCATCTTCTGGAATAATTGTTCCATTTGTCAAGATTTCAAGGGTTAATTTGTCAAATCCATCATTGCTACCTACACGAGCAGGTTCCACTTGATAGTTGACTTTTGTAACTGGTGTATAAATAGAATCTACAGCAAGTGTTCCAACTGGTGCATTATCTTTTTTATTTTCATCAGCAGGTACATATCCACGACCACTGTTAACAGTCATTGTCGCTTTTAGAGAAGAACCTTCACCGATTGTAAAGAGATAATGATCTGGATTTACAATTTCAATATCGCTATCTGTCAAAATGTCACCAGCTGTTACTTCAGCAGGACCTTCAACATCTAGTTCGATGATTTTTTCGTCTTCAACGTATGATTTCACTGCAATCCCTTTAATGTTCAGAATGATTTGCATCACGTCTTCACGAACACCTGGAACTGTGTCAAACTCATGTAACACACCATCAATGTTGATAGATGTCACAGCTGCTCCTGGTAAAGAAGCTAGAAGTACACGACGAAGAGAGTTACCAAGAGTTGTACCGTAGCCACGTTCAAGTGGTTCGATTACAAACTTGCCATAATCTTTATTTTCATCAATTTTTGTTATATTTGGTTTTTCAAACTCAATCATTTAGTTACTCCCTCTTAAACGAAAAGCAGTGTAATGCGATGATTATACACGGCGACGTTTTGGAGGACGAGCACCATTGTGTGGCACTGGAGTCACATCACGAATTGCTGTTACTTCAAGACCAGCGGCAGCAAGCGCACGAATAGCTGACTCACGACCAGAACCTGGACCTTTTACAGTAACTTCAACTGATTTAAGACCGTGTTCTTGTGCAGATTTAGCAGCAGCTTCAGAAGCCATTTGAGCAG
>OHAS01002778.1_pt1 | contig 12238 bp, 7 predicted proteins | sample 1577131 | NCBI WGS metagenome assembly OHAS01 (sample SAMEA3541566, study PRJEB24748) | human gut metagenome | biome: human gut; feature: human-associated habitat; material: faeces | place: China | collected 2012
TCCGACCCAGATCGCAAAGGCATCTGATAAGGTTCGTAAGCCGCCTTCGGCGCCGCGCGCTCGGCGTCCAGCGGGTCGCTCTTCCCCTCGCCGGGCCTCACCTTGTCCCTCTTGGGCCTGAGCACCTCGACGACGTTGTACCCGAGCTCCACGAGCCTCCTCGTCAGCCCGGCCCCGTACGATGCCGTGCCCTCGACGCCGACGACCATGCAGCTCCCCGGGTCGCCTATCGCCTCCGCCAGCCTGTCGTAGCCCTCGGGGTCGGCCCCGAAGCTCCCGCTCCAGATCTTCCTCCCGAGGCCGTCGAGCAGGCACAGAACATGCACGTCCTTGTGCGTGTCGACGCCCGCGATGACCGTTTCGCCTTCCATTTTCGCTCCCCTCGGTCTGCCGCCTGCTCCGCGCCCGGGTCTCCCAGACATTGCACTGACGGGAGCGCTACAATCCAATTGGCTTGTCCGATTGTCCGCGCTCATGCTCCTATTAGGTCATGGCAGGACTCCGGGACGCGGATGCCGGGGCGAGACAGGTCGGATTTGAGGACGGCCGAAGAGGCGTCAGCAGGTCAGTGGGTCATCGTCCCGGCATTCAGCATCAGGGTAGCGCTGCGACGCGGAAATCGCGCGCCGTTGCCGCGCCCCGCAGTGCCCGCTTCCCCCGAGAACAATTATCAGTGCAGGTTGTAGACGAGTTTGGCGTGTTTCAAGGGCGCGGTAAGCATTTGCCGTTCCAAGCGATGTTGCGAACGCAGACTGGTGATTGCTTGCTGGCTTGTGGTGGTGTTTGGGTTGCTAAGCGAGGGCTGCTTGTTGCGTGGGTTGGTTTTATTGGTGTGGGTTTGGACACTGTATGGAGATGACGATGGCTGGAGCGGGGTAGGGAGTTGTGACGCGGATTGGGGATGCTGGGTGGCTGGCCGATTGCGTGCAACGGCCTAACGCGTTGTTTGCGGTGCACGGCCAATAGATCTCTGTAGGGGGCCTACCCAACGTAAGGCGTCTGAAGGCATTTCCCTGGAAGCTCGGGCTTCCTGGATATCTTGGCGATTAAGATGCGCCCCATGCTCAGCCGGCATATAGAATGGACTGTGGACGTGACGATTGCCTGCTGCTGACATGTTGGTTAATCGACGATGATGGCAGCGACGGAGATTGATTGGGGCAGTCGGCATGTTCGCGAGCGAAAAGGCGGCCCTGCTCGGCGATGTGCCGACTTTTATTGTAGCGAAGGCGTTGGTGACGCCGAGAGGCGGCAAGGCCGACAAAACTATTGCGAAGGCAAGGGATCAACATGGCATTTGAAGCACGTCAGAGTACGGTTGGAAAGCTGCTTAATGACTCAATCTATAGAATCCCTCGCAATCAGCGCGCTTACGTGTGGGATGAGCATAACTGGAAAGATCTATTCGAAGACATCAAGCTTGTGACAGAGGAAGTTGCTACGTCGCATTTCATCGGTTCGATAGTGCTGATGGAGGAAGAAGAAGACAGCCTCGGGGTTTTTACAATAATTGATGGTCAACAAAGAGTTATTACCCTAACGCTCTTGCTGTCTAGCCTCATGTTCGCTTTCAAGAAAAGGAATATGATTAACCACGCTAATGGCACAAAAAAATATCTAGTGGCGATAGATACTAAGGATGTTGAGCACGCGATCGTCGCTCCGGAGAATCATTTATCATTAACGAGGATCGTCGAAGGAGTAATTGCTATCTCTCCTGAAGATGCGGCTGCCATGTCTGCTGTGGCTTTCTCGAAGAGCAAACGCGCGTCCGGATCAAAAGACGAACTGATCGTTAAAGCCTTCCAATATTTCAGTGCAAGTTTCGCCAAGATGAAGGATGAGGAGTTGCTGGCCTTCAGGGATGCGGTCATTTCTGTCGCATATGTAAACATCAAATCATCGTCTGAGGAGGATTCGTACACAATATTCGAAATATTGAATGCGCGAGGTATCGAGCTTGAGGACCATGAGCTTCTGAAGAACTATATTATGCGCTATATCCATCCTATAGAAAAGCGCGATGATGCAAAACAGGTATGGTCGGAAATTGAAGCAACAGTCGGCTCGAACATGAAAGCTATTTTGCGTCACTACGCAATTCAAAAATATCGCCTAGGTCAAGGCGACAAGGATGGAGCATATAAGAAAATAAGGGATTTTACGGATCCAAAGAAGGCTGCTGATCTTCTCTATGATTTAAGGCTAAAAGCCGGATATTATGCAGAGATTGTCGAGCCAACCAGCGATGACAGAAATGCGGAAATCTTGAGTTTCTTAAGAACACACAATGTCCGCGTCTTCAGGCCGCTTCTTATGAGTTTAATGCACGCTCGCGAAATAGAGCAGCTAACGAGCGAGCAGTATGATGATGCGATTGGATTTATTTACCGGTTCTATATTTGCTATAAGATAATCGGGGGAATGGAGTCGAACCACCTATCGGATTCGATCGTGAAACACTCATACGCAATCGAGTTGAACTGCACCCAGCAAGTGTTAGATGAGTGGAAAAATAGTTTTAACGAAAAACTGCCTTCAGAAGAAACATTTCGAATTAATCTCCTTTCGCTTGGATGGTCTCATTCGTGGCCGTTGTATAGCGAAACAAAGTTGAAGGATCGCTGCAAGTTGGTCCTTGCCTTGCTCGAGGAGCTTAAGTCTGGTGTTAGGGTTTCTGAGGCATTCACAATAGAGCACATTCTTCCGGATTCGCAGGCTCAGGAAAACTCGATTATTGGGAACTTGCTCATGCTAGAAGAGCGACTTAACGCGAAATGTAAAGACAAATCGCTTAAGGAAAAGCTGCCCATATACGCTGAATCGCGTTATGCCACTACAAGAGCTTTTGCTAAACGCTATGCGAATGGTTGTTTTGACGTTAAGAAGCGCGTTGATTTTATCGCGAAAGATTTGTTTGAAATGGTCATCCACTAGCTTGCACCGCGCGGCCGCGGCGCTTGAGCTCGTCAAGAAGTGCATCGACCCGGCGATAAGGCGGCAGGCCGAAGGGTTCGAATGGGATCCGAAAGCGCTGGAGTAGGCTCTCGCCTGGCCATAGGAAAGGTAAGGGTGGAAACCGATGGCGGACAAGGAGCGACCAAGGTGAACGAGGATGACATCATCGGCGTCGTGAGGGAGTACATCGAGGACAAGGAGAACTCGTACGCCCTCATGCTTACCGGGGAATGGGGATGCGGGAAAACCTACTTTGTCGAGCACGCACTGACCGAGAAGCTGGAGGAGGATGAGAGCCGGCATCCCGTCGTGGTGGCGTCCGCCTACGGCGCCAAGGACTTAGCGGAGCTCTGCGGGGCGATTGAGTCTGGTTTCATCTCGAAATACGCCATAGGGTGCGCGGCCGGCGGGGAGAGGGGCAGGTGGGATTCACTCGTCGGGTTCGCCAAGGACACGGGAATATCGTTCCTCGGGAAAAAGATCAGGGAGCTGGAGAAGAAGGCGGGCGTCGATCTCAAGATGGCGCCGCTGAATGCCGTGAACCTCATCATCGGCCCCGAGACCCTCCTCGTCATAGACGACGTGGAGAGGTGCGACATGGGCATTCGCGAGCTGCTCGGGGCGGTCGACCACCTCGCCGTTGACTGCAGGAAGAAGGTCCTCCTCTGCAACGAGGATGAGTGGAGGAAAGGGCTAGGACCGAAGGGGGAGAAGGGGACGACCAGGGAGTACGAGAGCCTCATCGAGAAGACCGTCTGGCGGAAGTGCCGGTTCAGGCCCTCGGTCGGCTCGGTTGTGGAACGCGTTCTGGGAGGCGTGCTGGGCGGCATCTACCCAGGCGCGCTCGAGGACGCCGTTTCGGCGATTGAAGGAAGCGAATCGCCGAACTTGCGATCCCTCAGCAAGATGCGCCCCGTGCTGGTCGGGATGAAGGGATCCGGGTTCTTCGCTGAACCCACCGACCCGGAGTCTGCCAGGGCAGTTTTCAAAGAGGCTTTCGGCTTTGCAGCGGGGGCGGCGAAGGGGATGCGCATCGGGCCTCCGTCAAGCCGGGAGGATTCCATCCTTAGGGGTGGCATTTTCGAGTCGCGCCGGCTCAAATACGCCGCTCTGGACTTCATCCCCCGCTTTTTCGAGAGGTGTGAGGGGGTCGATTCCAAGCATGTTCGTTCCTGCCTGGAAGATTACCTTGCGACCTTTCATCCCGACGGGCCGGCCGCGCGGAAAGCTATTGAATGTATCGAAGGCATCAGACACGCCACTTTCCGCGATGCCGATGTCCTTGGCATGGTGGAGACTTTAGTCGCCGGGATTGTCCCCGGGGACGGGAGCCGCGGCTTGTCGTTCGACGTCTATCCCGACGTCCTGCGTGCCGTCAAAGGCATTGCGGGGGAATTTGCTGACGCCTTTCCCGAAGGGGTCGCGCCGCTCGTCAAGGCGATGGAATCCTCCATTGGACGGGATCCCGAGTCTGCAGTGAGGTCAATCGGAAAGAATCGAGTCGAATGGCAGGAGATCCCTTTCGACTCGAGCGAAGCGCATGAGATTCCGGCTTTGGAGGAGGTCGACAGGCTGAGGGAGCTCGCCTTGACGACGCTACGCGAACGGGAGTCGGAGTCTCTTGGCAACGTCCTGATAAACGCCCCCGACCAATTCGCGACGAAGCTCTATCTGGCTTTCTCGAAATCAGATGACTGGTCGGAACCCATCCTGTCGCTCATTTCCCTCGACACTTCCCTCCTCGCGAGGGCGATGGAGAAGATGCCTCCCGAAGATATTCGGCTTGTGCACAGTGTCCTTTTTCCGGGCGACCACATGAGGTCGTGCACGGCCTCGCTCGAGGGCGAGGACAGGAAGGCCCTCGTAGCTTGGGCCAAGAGGCTCGGATCGGAGATCGGCAAGGTCGAGACCATGGAGTATTACCAAAGGATCTATTTCGACGCCATATCCAAGAGTCTCGAATGTCTTGCCGATATCTAGGATCCGCAGCTGTTGCCAAGTTGAAACGTGGCTTAGGATTTGCAGAAGATCTTCTAATGGCAGTCTTACGACAAGGACGAGGATGCCCTAATGCCTTGCCCAGGCTCCATCCAGCTCCGCCGCGCAGCTCTCGAACACGCACCTAACGGCGGCCATTTCCGACGGGGTCACGCGCCCTCCGCTCGCCTTATCCGAGGGCCTATGCGGCGGGGCTTGACTTCGAGGACGTCGTCGACTCGTCCCTCGAGCTTGTAAGGCTTGCTGAGGTAGGCGGACTAGAGTAAGAAAAGAGAAATCAAAAGGCGAATTTATCGCGAGGAGCAAAATGTCCCAAATAAATCAGATCCAAGAAGAGCTAAGGCAGATCGAAGGCGGGCGTTTTCAAACACTAGCAAATCAGTATCTATATAGGAGATATTCGCTTAACAACATCATTGAATTAGGATCCCAATGCGGCACGGATAAAACCACGACCGGAGTGCCAGACATGTACTCCGTAGGAGAGAATGGACACTACCTCTTCGCGGCATACACAACCTCTAAATCCGACATCCGCAATAAGCTGCTAAATGATGCTAAAGACTGCCTCGACAGGAGCAAAACCGGAATCAATCCGCAACTCATAGATCGAATCATCCTGTGCCACACATACTTTCGCCTTTCACCTCTGGTACTCGAGGAGGTCCGTGCCATCGATCCACGGATAGAAATAATCGGGCCAGAGACAATTGCGAGCGACCTTGATGGAAAATACCCTGCGCTAGCGCATACGGTATTGGGCGTTCCACTCGGAAAGGGATCATTCATCGCCCCAGACCGCTTCATCGAGCGAAGCCTGAACGACCGTTTCTCAACCGACCTGTCGAAGCTCCTCATGCACAGGGATTCCGAGTTTTCAGTCATCGTCGAATCGATAGAGCAAAACAAGGCAGTGGTGATTCAGGGGCAGTCTGGATCGGGGAAAACCAAGATCGCCCTCGACGCATGCCTCTCATTCAGCAAACGGCATCACTGGGATCTTCTTATCTTGGACTCTAGGTATTCATCGCATCTCGACGATGATATCGAGCTGATTTTGTCGGAGTCGGAAAACATTATCCTTCTAGTCGATGATGCAAACGGCAACCTGTCACTTGAGCACTTGCTGGGAATCTGTTTGGAAAACAAAAAGCTAAAGATTGTCCTCACCTGCAGGAAGATGCACCGAAGCGAGTTGACCGCAAAAATCGGCAGTTATCTAAATTTCAGAGAAATAGAGCTGGAGCCTCTAACCGCGGAAAATATAGAAGCGATACTCGAGACCGAATACAACATAAAAAACATAGCACTGAGGGAGAGAGTATCGGCAATCGCAAACGGAAACCTGCGCTTGGCTATCATGGCAGCAAGCCCCATAGCAGACGGCAATTTCGAAGCCATCCAAGAGCCATACGATCTTTTGAACATCTATATGAATTCTGCTTTAGCTGGGTACTCCAGCAGGGAGCAGCGTCTCGCAGAGAACCTTGCAATCTACGACTGCTGCGATCTTATTGAAGGAGACCCTTGTTACGAGGAACTCTTGGGGCTGGGGTACGACGACGCCGAGATTCGGGATTTTGCATCCAGATTGAACGACCAGGAAATTGTCACGATCCTTACCTCCGCCGATGGCGTGCTAGCCATAAGAATGGAAGAGCAGAATCTTCGCGACTTCTTGATATGCCGCCACTTCGCAAAAGAAGGGAACGGCAGTTTTGCGGATTTCATTCTGCATACCGCAGAAATGCCGAACGCGCCGTATCTCAAAGCCGCCAAGTCAATGGCTGAAGTGTGCGGAAGTGCGAGCGTGTACGACTACCTTCGAAGGGAATGCGAGAAAGCTTGGGATGAAATAAAGAATCGGGATGCGCGAATTGCCGATCAGTTCATAGTCACATTCAATCAATTCCTCCCCATACAGGCGCTCGCCTTTGCCTCAAACCGCATCGAAAACGCTGATTGCGCTGACGTATCGGAAGAAATTCTCGGCATGAATTCGACATCCGACGGATCTATGCCCCTGCAAATTTCTGTATCCCTGATGAACTCAAGCGAGTATTCGCAAACAGCCTCCGAGTTGTTCGTGAAGTGTGTAGAAAGAGGCACCGAGCGAGCGGCCGAGTACAACTGGGCATGCGGGCCGGACGGCGCTTTCGCTTACGATCTCGATCGTACGGGATTCGATTTGGAAAACAGCAAACTCGATGCCCTCGCTCAAAAATATCAACAATCGCATTCCCGCAATGTTGCAGCATGTCTGATCGTCTTGACGAGTTCATACCTCTCTTCAAGGGCCCAGCGCGTTTGTCAAAACGGCATAACGTACACATACAACACTTTGACCTTCAATTTCACATCAGAGCTGGCCGAGCTCCACGCCCATTGCTTCCGGGCGCTCTCCGTTCTGGTCGAAACCGAATTCAGCAGGCAAGTTAAATCCACTTTTCGGCAGCACTTCTCGTTCTATGGCAAAGAACCTGAAGCGGAGTACGCAGAAAACATGTATTCGGTGCTCTCGAGGATTGAAGAGCTATTCCCCAAATATATAACCGAAGACTCGACAATCGATCTCTTATGCAGCTTAAGCATCAACCAGATTTACGAAACATGCGCGCAGAATCCCCCTCTGAGCCTCGATGGGTTCCGCCAGAGCGCATTCGACGCACTTGGTCTGGAGAACTCCGAGTCTCTCGTAGAGAAAGAACCGAGGATATCCGCGGAAGAGTTACCGCTAGAACGACTGACCGAAGCCCTGGGAAAGCTAGCCGAAGATTATGAGATTTCCGATAAAGAGTGGGAGTCGGGCAGGGCTATCGGAAAAGTCCTTCTGGAAATCGCCAAAAGGACCCCAGATACTGCCTCAAGCATAATCGCACGCAATATCGCTTCGTCGCCCTCGACGATCCCTGTCCCGTACGAAGCACTTGATCATCTTGCTGAAACCATCGGCAGGAAGGTCCTTAGAAACGAGCTGGGCGCGGTGATCGACGTGAGTGACCATCCGGCCCTGTTTGACTATCTTGATTTGCTAGCAATAAAGAACGGGCCTGACAAGGAGGAGCTCGACGAAATTCTCGCAAGACTCGATGACGGCAGAACGCATCTCTGCTTGGAAGATTTGGAGATAGTCGAGCCAAAGCATCCTGGCTATATCCTCAAATATGCTTCTTGGCTTTCCGAACATATACACAATGATGGGGTTTGGCGGTTTTTCGGCAACTGCGGAGACGAAAAGCGCGTCTCCGCTCTAGATTCGTACTTCGAATCCAATCCCTCACCGGCCGTCAACCTGTATTTTCTCGCACTTGAAGGATATCCTACTTTCGACTATAACCTCGCTTTCCTACGCTGCCTTTTACGCCTTGACAGCTCAATGATTGACCGTTTTTTGGAGTACGTTGCCAACCTCGACTACCGACAAAGGCACGATCTCCTGCGAAGAATCAGCTCGTTTTGGACCGTCCAGGATGATCATGCCTGGAATCTGCTGAAAGCAATGATCGATGAAGCGCTGAGCGAACCACTCGGCAGGCTTGAAATAGCCGTTTTGTTTCCCGTTCATGACGCAAATGCGCTCTCGAGCGATATTTTTTGGGAGCGCTTGGAATATACCATCCGCGAAAGGATCGCCGACGCAAATAGCCTCGATAGAATTAGCTGGGCCTTGTCCGATTGCAATGACGAGACGAGGATTAGGGCTATCACCCTCATTCTGACGCTCGATAAAGACGGGATATCGATCAACCATTTGGATCTCCGTCGATCTTCAATGAGCGGGTCTCCAGAAAAAGGCTTTATTCCAGCAAAGCGCAAGGAGATTGAGGCGATTGAATCGATTGCTGCTCAGCTGCCCGCAGGTGTTGAATATTTAAAACACAGAGAATGGCTGTTAAAAGTGAGGTCTTCAATTGAAAGAGACATCGAAGACGAAAAGTGGAGGCTATTCCACGGCAGGCAGTAATCGACTTTAACACCTAGAATTAGGAAAAGCCTCGGGGGCTCCTGCCTAGCCCTTCGACCTGCACTGCGTGCAGAAGACAGTCGAGGACGAACCGTGGTGCAGCTCCATGAGCTCGAGCTGCATCGCCCTGATCAGGTCGTCGAGCTTGTTCAGCAGCCACTCGTCGATGTTTGTGTCAACGGCCAGCTGAATACTGTTCAGTTTTACGCTACCACTGACAGCGAGGTCGAAGTGGCTCGTTGCTATTTCGAAGCCGCGCGCGCGGCGCGGAAGGGCGGCGTGGACCCCGAGGCCACTGCCTACAAGCTCGACAAGATGATTTGGTTGCTCTGCACAAGCGACTTTTACCTCGAAGGGGGTCTAAAGCTCTTTTCAACCAATGCACTTGTTGAATCGAACCTGAGCGCTTATTCGGGGGATGGCATTTAAATCGGAGCCACTTTCAGAAAAGCGGCGCTGCAAACGCATGCCAAAACTGGCAAATTATTATGAAAGGTAATCTTATGGCAAACGCAGAGGAATCAACTAAGGCCGGTCTATCGCGCTTGCAAGACGACGCAAGGCCGACTATTTGCAGCGACTCTCTCGAACTTATTTCGAATATCGCAGAGGTTGGCCTGGACGAAATTCTCCAAAACGAGTTCTTGAAGGACATCCCCGTCATCTCAAGCCTAGTGAGCATCTACAAAATCGGAAACAATATCCACAATGCGCATCTGCTGAAGAAGTATGCGTGTTTCCTCGATGAGTTCAACCGCGACTCTTTTGAAAATGGCTCATGGAACAAGTACAAGCAATACTTTGAAGAGTCAAATAGGAAGCGCGATATTGAGTACCTGCTTATCCTGCTCGAAAAATACATTGAGGAGGACAAAGCGCGGCGACTAGCAAAGATTTATGAGGCCTACCTAGATAAAGAAATTAGCTGGGACGATCTTCGTTTGTTTGCAGAGACTTTGGACAGATTTCTACCTGGAGACTACGAAATGCTTCGAGAAAAGGAAACTTTTCAGACGCTCAGAGGCAGAGATGCAGAAGTTCTTCTTCGATTAACCGGACTGGGATTGCTGATTGAGGATATCCATCGGCAGCAGTGGGACGTAGTAGATACGACGCTCATCTTCGACGATCCCGACGAAATTGAGAAAGAAGAAAGGGTTTATCGTAGGACCGAATTTGGAAACAGGATGGTATCTATACTTGGCTAGCTACTGCAGACAGCAATCTGAGCGCGCTCTTGTCGTCTTGGTTAAACTGCTCGGATCTACCAGTGATTTTTACTGCATTAGGCATTCGTAAAGGGAATCGGTTCTTCACGATTCGCATCCTTTCTAGTGCTGCCTTTATTTAATGATCGAGATATGCTCGGCGACTGCGGTGTTCTGCCCCTTAGGTTACAGACGGTTGTTTCTATTGAGCTTCCAGAGGAAATACATGGGGTTCTCTTTTGCCTTGGCTTCTCGCAAGAAATCTGCGGATTGAGATGCAACGGCCCCTATGCCGGCAGCCCCGAGGAAGGCCATGGCATCAGAAGGTGATGCGATTCCGTATTGCCCCAATGTAAAGCTCGCAATTCCGATAGCGGCTTCAATGCCTGCGGAGGTGACTAATCGGGATCGCTCGTTTTTCATCACTAAAGATATCTTGTGAAGCTCGGGCTCAATTAGGTCGTTCTTCAGGTCAGCTAATGTCGAGGTGTCGATGGGCCTTTCGCTCAGGCCTTTGGACAAGGTATCCCTAAACACAAGAAACGACTCTTCGTTTCTAATGCGGCAATCAAGGATGCTACGCAACGTTGCATTTTCAGCAATGGGGAGGGGGCAAGATAACCGGCGAATGGGTATGGTCTGATCTTTTCGAGGATAAAGGGTGGAAGTTGCGGACTCGAGGAACTCAATCTGAGCTGGACGAGTGGTTAAATACGAGCTATTCGAAAAATAGGGATTGACGAGGGCTTGAAAGCAATCGTCCAACAATGGCAGTAGGATAGTCAAGATGCCGCCTTTCTCCAGCATGTCTCTATCCAATCGCGTTTCGCCTTGGCTTGCATAGAGCGATTCGTATTCAGACGGGATTACCAGGAAATCGACATCCATCTCATCATGGGACCCATATGCATCCATTCCCTCAATCGCTACATACAGATTCCCATCTGGTGCTTGTTTTAAAGTGCACGAGGTAGAGGAACAGAATTGTCGTACGAGTTCATCCCAATAACTCGATATCAATCCTTTTGCTTTTGATTCTCTTTCGATTTGTCGCGCTAGGCAATCTTTGCAAAGAGGAATGTAATTGCTCGAAAATCCGAGTATTCCAGCTTTGACTATGTCTTCGACTCGCATGGTCAAATAGATCCCGAATGCAAGTTCATCGACTGAGACATAATCATCGTGCCCCATTTCGAATGCCGATTCTATAGGGCAATGAATCAGTGTTTTATCTGCATACAATGCTGAGAACTTTGCCAAATGGTAAATGTTTTGCTCTCGACAGGCATAGTCAGTGCAGGGGAATTTGCCTCCTTCAAGGGTGGAGTCAACAGAAAAATTGAACAGGGATTGATTTTCGATTTTTTCGATTGGGATAAGGGGTGCAAGGCCCCTAATAAAGGCGTCGAACCTCCTTTGCCCCAGTTCTTCTAGGTACGCAATTATTTCGGCAAGAGAGCTGTTCTTGAATGCGGCTAGATAAGAATAAAGGTCATCGTATGCATGAGTCGCCATTTCGCTCACCTACACTTTCGGAAAGAGTTTTGCGTCGTTATTTCCGAGGCGTCGTTGGGCTCGCAATCGACTCTAGTGTGCAGCTGCTTCTCGACGTACTCCCTCATGTTCTGCCTCCACATGTAACTAATTGATTTGCTATGTGCCATTATGAATGGTATATAGCAAATCAATTAGTTACATTTAATGGAGCATTGCGAGCGTGGCGCGCGCAAAGAAGAGTCGTTGTATGGAGGCTTCCGGCAACGGCCTTTTGTACGTCCGTGACTGTTGGGTGCTATCGCGGATGACGTCATTGTTGCCTGCACTCTCGATCCAAGGATGTAATTACGGAAGTGCGGGGAAAATCGAGAACCTTCGAGCACAACGCGATTTTTAGCACCAAAACCGCAGTTCGCGGAAGCGAAAACTGGGGCCTGGTTAGCATTTCTTCGATTTTCCCCGCACTTCCGAATTTGACCCCTTGCCGCACCTTGATCACGTCTTCAAGTGGCTGGTTCATCGCTAATGGAGTTTTCTGCGGTGCTTGAATTGCGGTGTTGTGATTAGGGCAAAAGGCTCTTGGCTCCGGGGAGGCTCATCGCACGAAAATTCA
>OHAS01002781.1_pt1 | contig 12236 bp, 8 predicted proteins | sample 1577131 | NCBI WGS metagenome assembly OHAS01 (sample SAMEA3541566, study PRJEB24748) | human gut metagenome | biome: human gut; feature: human-associated habitat; material: faeces | place: China | collected 2012
GTCCAGCGCGCCGTCCATATCACCGCCGGACAGTTTCGCCGCGATCCCGGCCAGCGCGTCGGTCGTTCCCGACATGGCCGAAAGTACGACCACTTTGGGCTGTTCGTCGCTGATAAGTCGTGCGACGTGTTTGATTCTTTCGACGGAGCCTACCGAGGAGCCTCCGAATTTCAGGATTTTTATTTTCCCTTGCTCGTGATTCATTGGTTTGTTTTTTTGTTTGCGATTTGGTTCGCGGTTCCTATCGGACAATTGGAGTGCCGTTTTCCGGTGTCTTAGTTTGTGCTTTGAATGTCAGTGTTGTACGGGAACGAAAGGGAGCGTGCCGGTCTACCGAAATGAAAGGGTGCCTGTCGTTTTGATATACTTCGATATGGTTCCCGATTCGCCGTATGACAAATATTGTATATCTTCGCGGCATGACGACGACGTTTAAATCGGATTTGGTGCGGTAAACAATCTGTGTTTTTGATACAGATTGTCCCTTCGTTTACTCTCGGATAACTCCTTTCGAGAGTAGTTTTCTATTATTATAATTCAAGTTTAATCTGCGTACAATGATGAAGGCATTGTTATGCTTTCCGTGTATGCAAAATACATTAAGAAAATGAGTAACGAAAATAAAACAATTCACGATTTCGAACTTAAATTAATCTGTGACTTCTTCTCCAATATGGAACGCCAAGGACCTGGAAATCCTGACGTAACACTGAAAGCGCTGAGCTTTATAGATAACCTCACCGACAAATCCCTTATAGCCGACATTGGCTGTGGAACAGGAGGACAGACAATGGTATTGGCCGGACATATTCCCGGGCAGATCACCGGACTTGACCTTTTTCCCGACTTTATTGATATCTTCAATCGCAATGCAAAGCAAGCGGGTTTGCAGGACAGAGTGAAAGGCATTGTCGGTTCTATGGATAACCTTCCTTTTCAGAATGAGGAATTAGACCTGATCTGGTCGGAAGGAGCCATTTATAATATTGGTTTTGAACGGGGACTGAATGAGTGGCGTAGGTATCTGAAACCGGGAGGATATATTGCTGTTTCTGAAAGTTCGTGGTTTACTGACGAACGTCCTGCGGAAATCAATGACTTCTGGGTGAATGCGTATCCTGAAATAGATACGATTCCCAATCAGGTAGCCAAGATACACAAAGCAGGATATCTTCCCGTCGCTACATTTATTCTGCCGGAAAATTGCTGGACAGAGCATTACTTTGCTGCAAAGATTGAAGCTCAGAAAATCTTCCTTCATAAATATGCGGGAAATAAGATCGCCGAAGAATTCAGTTCGCTTCAGTTTGATGAAGAAGAACTATACAGTAAGTATAAAGCGTTCTACGGTTATACATTTTTCATAGCAAAAAAGATAGAACAATGATTCATTTGAATAATTACGGTTGGAATGACAAGTTAAGCCAACTAAAGCAAGAGTCAATATACAATGCCCTTACACATGGACGTATATCCATCGTACACCGCACATGTTACGAGGTCGTTTCAGAAAACGGTCTGTTTCAGTGCGAACTGACGGGGAATATGATGTATGGAAAATCAGACTTTGAGCTCCCTTGCACTGGTGATTGGGTACTTTTTCAACCATTCGACGAACATAAAGGGATTATAGTGGATATGCTGCCTCGTGAACGGACTTTATGTCGCAAGAAAAACGGAACGATTGCTGATAAACAGGCCATTGCCTCGTATGTTGACAAGGCATTTATCGTGCAAAGTCTTGATGATAATTTCAATGTTCGTAGAGCCGAGCGTTTCATGGTTCAGATGCAGGAAGAGAATATTAATCCTGTATTGGTGTTCAATAAGGCTGATTTAGGGTTTGACAAGCAGAAAGTTGAAGAACAGATCAGGCACATTGCCCGTCAGATACCGGTGTTTTTTACAAGTATTCATCAACCTCAGACGATTCTCCAATTACGGGAGTCTATATCGGCAGGCGAAATGGTTGTGTTTGTCGGCTCTTCGGGGGTAGGGAAAAGTTCTCTGGTGAATGCGCTTTGCGAGAAATCGGTATTACTAACGTCTGATATCAGCCTGTCCACGGGAAAAGGAAGACATACTTCTACTCGTCGGGAGATGGTATTGATGGACGGTTCAGGGGTGTTAATTGATACTCCGGGCGTCCGGGAATTTGGCTTGGCCATTGACGATCCCGATTCTCTTGCAGAGGTATTGGAGATTTCAGATTATGCTGCATCGTGTCATTTCAAGGATTGCAAGCACATCAACGAACCCGGATGTGCCGTCTTAGAAGCGGTAAGTAGTGGCGTATTGGACCGTAAGGTTTATGAAAGTTATCTGAAACTTCGACGGGAAGCGTGGCATTTCTCTACTTCCGAACATGAAAAGCGTAAAAGGGATAAATCCTTTTCAAAACTCGTGGATGAGGTGAAGAAGCGTAAGGCAAATCGCTAATTTCTATTATAAGAGTGTGTCATTTACCTATTGGGTTTGTGACACACTTTCATTTTATATTTTCAGTGAATTATAAAAACGTAGGTGTGAACTCGATGCCTAAGGCACGGGCAATATAACTTCTTGCCGTACCAACCTTCTCTGCTAACTCCTGTTGAGTTATCTTTAGTTTGTAAACTCTTGCAGATATTTAACTCTGATTTTTCTACACTATACCTTCACAATCGAGGAAACTATAGTTAGGGTTCATAGCTCTTGATACAGTTTTGCCGGGACACTTTTCTTCTGTAATGCTAGTAGAAGTGTTTTATTTCCGTTTCCTGTAAAAGCCGCCCCCATTACTTTGGGGTCGAGTGGAAATTCTTGTACCTTTGCACTCGTTTTTAGAAAAGAAGAATCACGATGATCAATAAATATGAAGAACGTCTGGGAACCGAGCGTATGTTACCACTGGTTTTCAAAATGGCGCTTCCGGCAGTAGCAGCACAATTCGTCAATTTGCTTTATAGCATTGTCGACCGTATCTATATCGGACACATACCGGGCATCGGGACGGATGCATTGGCAGGCGTAGGGGTAACAATTTCTCTCGTGGTATTGATTTCTTCTTTTTCAGCAATAGTGGGCGGTGGTGGTGCACCGTTGGCTGCCATAGCCCTTGGGCAAGGTGACCGCCAGCGTGCCGGAAAGATATTGGGGAATGGCTTCACCTTGCTGATTCTATTTACTTTAATTACTTCCTTCATTGCCTATACCTTCATGGAGCCTATCCTGCTCTTTACAGGCGCTTCGGAACATACATTGGGCTATGCGGTCGATTACCTTTCCATTTATTTGCTGGGAACTGTTTTTGTAGAGATTTCCACCGGACTTAATTCCTTTATCAATGCGCAGGGGCGTCCTGCCATTGCCATGTACTCTGTCTTAATCGGAGCTTTATTAAATATCATTCTTGATCCTATATTTATCTTCTGGTTTGATATGGGGGTGAAAGGTGCTGCTCTGGCTACGGTGATTTCTCAGGCTTGCAGTGCCGCATGGGTACTGTCTTTCCTGTTTTCCCGGAAGGCTTCTCTGCCTTTGGAGAGGCGCTATATGAAGTTGAATCGGGGAATTGTTGTTGCGATGCTGGGATTGGGAGTATCTCCGTTCATTATGGCCAGTACAGAGAGTTTGGTGGGCTTTGTGCTGAATAGTAGCTTGAAAGATTTTGGAGATATTTACGTTAGTGCGTTGACGATATTACAGACTTCGATGCAATTTGCCAGTGTGCCGCTGACGGGGTTTGCGCAAGGCTTTATTCCGATTGTAAGTTACAATTATGGCCATGGTGACAAGCAGCGTGTGAAGGATTGTTTCCGTATTGCACTGATCACCATGTTCTCTTTTAATCTGATTCTGCTTATGATCCTGTTCCCTTCAACGGTTGCATCTGCTTTTACAAGTGATGAAAAGTTGATAGAAACGGTCCGTTGGACCATGCCTGTCTTTCTGGGTGGTATGACTATTTTCGGCTTGCAACGTGCCTGTCAGAATATGTTTGTTGCATTGGGGCAGGCTAAGATATCCATTTTTATCGCTTTGCTCCGCAAGGCTATTCTGTTGATTCCGTTAGCACTGATACTGCCGCATTATATGGGAGTGACCGGAGTATATGCGGCTGAGGCTATATCCGATGCTACGGCTGCAATTTGCTGTACGCTGTTGTTCTTTTGGCAGTTTCCTAAGATTTTGGGGAAAATGAAATAAGGTGGATAGAAGCCTTCCAACTACTTTAAAGTGATTATTTTCATCTTATTAGTTTGATAATAGAGAAACTTTGATTAACTTTGTAAGTGCTCATATAATAGTAATTATTAAATGGAAAATGGAATAAATGATAATATATTATCACTTATAAGTAAAACTCCGGATTCATTGATGCTGGGTATTGCTGAACGTGTAAAGTTGAGGCGACTGGAAAAGGGATGGACGCAAAATATGCTTGCTACAAAATCAGGAGTTTCTTTGGCTTCTTATAGGCGCTTTGAATCGTCAGGGGAAATGTCCTTACGTTCACTGGTGATGCTTGCCTTTGCGCTGGATATGACCGATGAATTCGAAGCTCTTTTCAACAATAAGACCTATCAAAGTATTGATGATATACTAAGGGCAGGGCAACTAAAACAACGAAAACGGGGGAGTAGAAATGGATAATATTTCAATAATAGAGGTCTTTATATCTGGCAGGCGCATAGGGCGAATGGCTCTTACGCCTGAAGGTATGTGTGGTTTTGAATACGATGCGGATTGGATACAGACCGGTTTCTCAATATCTCCATTCTATTTACCGTTGAAATCGGGATTGATAATGGCTAAGCGAGATCCGTTTGGCGGAAACTTCGGAGTATTTGATGATAGCTTACCTGATGGTTGGGGTAATCTTCTGCTTGATCGCTATTTGCAAGAAAGAGGAATAGATCCATATAAGTTGAATATTTTAGAACGGTTATCTCTTATTGGCTCCACAGGACGTGGTGCGTTGGAATATTACCCGGATAAAAGTGTTGTAACTGATGCTGAGTATCTCAATTTTGATAGCTTGGCAAAAGAAGTTGCAAAGATACTTGAGAGCAAGGAAAGTAAAGGGTCGGTAGACCTGCTTTATAAATATGGAGGTTCATCGGGTGGTGCCCGTCCCAAAGTATTTACCAAAGTAGATGGTCGTGAATGGCTTGTGAAATTTAAGGCTACAAATGATCCTGCTGATGTGGGAGAGATCGAGTACAACTATTCATTGCTCGCTCATGATTGTGGAATACGGATGGCAGAAACTCGCTTGTTTGATAATCGTTACTTTGGAGTCGAACGATTTGACAGAGTTCCTCAAGGTAAAATCCATACGGTAAGTGCAGCAGGATTACTTCACGCTAACTATCGGATTCCAAGCCTTGATTACTCTATATTGCTTAAACTAACACTGAATCTTACCAAGGATATGGAGCAAGTAGCAGAAATGTTTCGATTGATGGTGTTCAATGTATTGATTTCAAATAGGGATGATCATGCCAAAAACTTGTCTTTCCAATGGGCTAACGGAGCATGGAAACTTTCGCCGGCTTATGACCTTTTACCAAGTAACGGTTTTAATGGTTACCACACCACGACTATAAATGGAAAAGGAGAACCTGCACTTGCTGACGTCATTACGTTGGCAGCTGAAATAGGGCTATCAGAACAATATGCAACTCAGACTATAGAAGAATTGACTGAGAAATGTGCTGCAAGAAAGATGGTAAAATTCAGGTTGAGATAATTACCGATTTGATGAGTATCATTTAGCTTATAACTTGGTCGGTTTTAGTCGTATGGTAAAGAAAAAAACTCATATAGACTTCTGTCATGAATTGAAAGCACAGAATTTAAAAGTTACTGTCTTGGGAACATACAAGGATTACAACTCTAAAATTGCTGTAAGATGCGATAAATGTGGTTGTGAATGGTCGCCGCGTGCAGGAAGTCTATTGCACGGACATGGCTGTCCCAGGTGTGCCGGAGTCAAACTGAAATCTCATGCGGAGTTTGTGAAAGACTTAAAATCCCTGAGAGATGACGTTGTCATAACTGGCCGGTATGTGAAGGCACTCGAAAAAACTAAATTCAGATTCTCGAAATGTGGACATGAGTGTGATATCACTCCTGCACATGTTCTTAGTGGCAGGGGATGTCCGGAATGTGGACGATCCCAGAAAGGAGCGTCTCAGCGCTTGACGATGGAGATATTTTTGGAGCGTCTCCATAAAATCGACCCGAATCTTGTTGTCAGCGAAGGTGCAATGTATATAAACAATCATACACTTATGCCGCTTCATTGTAATGCCTGCGGATATGAGTATCAAATAAGACCTCATGATGTTCTGAACCAACGTGGCTGTCCTAACTGTCACAGGTCCTGCACCTCCTTTTTAGAACAGTTCATATATCACTCATTTGCTCATATTCTGGGCGAATCTAAAGTCATGTCAAGAGAAAAAACGGTGATAGGAGTTGAATTAGACATATATGTGCCTGATTTAAAAGTAGCCGTAGAGCCCGGTTCGTGGCACTGGCATAAAAATATGGTAGCGAAAGACTGGGAAAAGCATCTATTGTGCAAAGATAAAGGCATCAAACTCATAACTATATACGACCACTATGATGATGCAACAGTTCCTTTCGATAATTGCCTGGTGACACATTGCGATCTTGTTTCTCGCCGGAATACAGATAAACTGATTGAAATAACAAAAAAGGTCCTCTCCGAATTCGGATTAAATTCGAACCTTGGTACAAGTGAGTGGGAAAAAATTAAGAAGAATGCTCAAATTGATTCAAGACGAATGAGCACTGAGGAATTTAGAGAAGAACTGTCTAAAATAAATGATAAGATTGAAATTATTGGTGATTTTGCAGGAGCTAATAATAGAATTAAAGCACAATGTAAAGTCTGTAATCATGAATGGCATGTGAGACCGTCTTCTTTACGTTTAGGTTCGGGATGTCCTAAATGTGCCGGTACTTTAAAAATGACACATAATGACTTTGTTGAAAGATTAAATTCATTACAGCCCAATATTATCCCTCTGGCAGAATATATCAATATTGATACTTCTATAAGAATAAAATGTAAAGTATGTGGCTATATATGGTCTACCCAACCCTATCATCTTGTAGCGAAATATAATAGAACCGGCTGTCCGAAATGTGCCAATAAAGCACGGAGAACCCATGATGATTTTGTTGAGGAAATCGCAAAGCTGTTGCCTACAATTAAAGTTATAGGAACCTATGTAAGCAGGAATAAACCCATATTAGTACAATGTAGTGAATGTGGCAAGACCTGGCAGGCATATCCGGGAAATTTATTGCGGGGAAGCAGCTGTAAATTCAAGAATACAGTGCGACAAAGAAGTAAGAAGATAAGGTGTATCACCACCGGAGAAATATTCAATACATTTAAAGAAGCTGCCGAAAAATACAATATAAGCTGCTCGACAATCTGTCTGTGTTGTAATGATAGCTCTAAGCGTAAGCATGCCGGAGGATTGGAGTGGGAGTATACTATACTGTGAATCACGCTTTTTCTATGTTTCGGGCTTTACTAATTTATAGCCTTTGATATTTCCAGACGAAATCTATTCAAACCAAAGTAGGAAGAAAACCCCATCGTTTCCTTCCTACCCGATTCTTTATTTTCAGAAGTTTTTTTATTATGTCACAAAGACCTTTTTTATCATTTCTTCTTCATTTCCTATTTATGGTGCTTCCGTCACATTAACTGTTACCGTCACCTTCTTTGCCGCATCCGACAGATTCTGTATCTCAAAGGTTGCCTCCGCATTTGCCGGGAATGGTCCTGTGGGGAAATCCTTTGCATTTTGGTCCAGCGTCAAGGTATAGTCTATAGCCTCGGTGCTATGTCCTTCCGTCTTATCCGCTTTCAGCCAAGCAGGCAAACCTACAATCCGGCTACCGCCTTTGGCAGTCACAGTAAGTTTCATGGACGAGGTGGTTCCGGCATTGGCCTGTTTCTGCATGCTGAGTATTCCTGTGATCACATCTGGTGATTCACTTCCGGCAGTGTAGGTATTTGCCGCATCCGGTTCGGACGGCGTGCCCGTTGCCGCGGCAATTTCCGGTACTCCTACGGCTGCTTTCACTGCAATCTGGCTTTCTTCGCGTCCCGCCTTGCTGCGCAAGAAGATGATGGCTTTCGGGAAAAGATTCCCTGAATATCCATCGGCTTTTGACACTTTACAAGTATACGATGCCGATCCGGCACGGGTTACCGGCGTGATTTCCGTCTTCAGCCACTCGGCACTGCCACCCGCGGAGCTTGTATAGACAATACTGCATTCCGCTTCCGAATTGCTGGTGAAAGGAATACTGAAATATTCAGTCTCATCCGGGGAGACGGTGGCTGTATTGTTACCCGCAATAGTGGTTGCTCCGACTCCTGTCAGTGTCCCGATAGCCAGTTCATTTTCCGGCTGATACTCAAAGTCCCCGCCATCCGTCCAGTCCGAAACGGTGATGTTCACATCCAGCTTGAACGGGTCGGCGTCGGTGATGCGCACCGTGTAGCGGTGGTTGGGCTTTACCTCGATGTAACCGCCCGTGCCCGCTACCGACTGCTCAAACTCTACCATGTAACTCACCTCCTGCGGTATATCCGTCTGGTTCAGCGCATACTTTCCCTTGATAATCAGATATCCCTTGTCGGCAATCGGACTGGGATAGCTGTAGAAAGCCCCTGTTTGTGTTCCCTTATTGGCATTGGCGCCGTCAAAGTCACGGTCGGGGTAGGTGATAAGCGTCTTGTCCGGATCGGCATCTTCCACGGGAACCACCGGGAAGAAGGTAACGCCTTTGCGGCCGTGCCCCATCGATACGCCGGTGATGGTGAGATGTGACAATTTCTCGTCATTGATGATATCGAAACGGGAGACGATACGCGACAGCGTCATATTGATGCGGGTACGGGAGCCCATACTGATATCCCGCAGGTCGAGTGCAGGGCTGTAGGAACCTACCATCGTCAGGGGTGTCAGCAAGATGTCCGTATCCTCGGTGGGGTCCAGCAACGGAGTGGTAAAGGTGAGGAAATCCGTTTCAGTGGGAATGCCCGCTTTGGTCACAATATTATAGTCCGCACCCGGTGAACTCTGTTCCAGCGCTACGAAATTGGTGTATTCCGCTCCGGATTTCAGCAATTTCGGCTGATTGGCAATGCAGTAGAATTTGGTGAACAGGCCTTTCTTGGGGCGCAGGGTGGCGAGTGCTACGTTGTCACCCTCCACGGTCAATATAATTTTCGTAGCGTTAGGTATCGTAGCACCGTCCGAACGATAACAGAACCGTTCCTGATAAGTATATGGCCCTTCCTCCTTGTCCGAAGAGAACACGTAAATATCCAGTGAAGTGATTTCATTCTCTTCGGTCGTGGCGATGGGGGCATCGGCGCGGGTAGTGCCTGCCGTCTTTATGTTCAGCTTGTTCTGAAAGCCGAGGATGATTTCACGGCGCGTCGGGTCATTGACCAGCGGATCATCACCGGGAGTAGTGGCCGACGGCACTTCCGCTTCGCTGCACCCCGCAAGGGACAGGGCAAGCAGGCCTATCACCCATGCGGAAAACTGTTTTCTATTTTTAATCATAATCTTATTGTTATTAATGGGTTACTGAATTAAGGAGCCACGGCCGCCGCACTCACCAGCACTGTCACGTCTTCCATGCCCGAGATATTGTTTTTCAGCACAATCGGTGCGGCTGTGAAGTCGGTAACGGCATCCTTCACGGTCAGGGTGAATGTCTGGCTGCCGGTAGCATCCGTCGGAGTGGTTCTTGTAAAGGCGGCAGTCTCGGCAATGGTGAACCAGGACGACAGCGTGCTTGCCGTCACGCCTTGCGGAGAAGTAATTTTCACCTCAACGGTGCTTCCGTCAGTGCGGGGCACATCGGTAATCTTATAGTTATTGTAAGCGGCTCCGCCTGTTGTCCCCGTCAGTTCAATCGTTGTAATGGCAGGATCGAGCAATTTCACCGTCAATTCCAGTTTCTGGGTTGCATCTCCCAGATTGATAATCTCGAACTTGCTGTTTACATCGCTGGTTGCCGTCACGTCTTTCAGCATAAGCGTGTAGTACTCTTCCACCGGAGTAGAAACAGCAACATCCGTGGCGGGAGTACCCGTCGTGCTTGGCGCAGGGCCTGATTTGCTCTTCGAAACTTCCAGCCAGGGAAGCTGATTATTCAATACTAATTTCGTTCCGAACGGACAGCTTGCCCCGAGTGTGATGCTGCTCTTGCTCGTTTTGTACATCGTAAGTTTACCATTCGCCTGATCGTATAGGTTGAAGTTCCCCGTAGCCGCATCCGGTGTGGCAAAATCCAGTACCGGTGCCGTGGCGGGTGGCACAATGGTCAGCGTAGTATAAACCGATTCGTCCTGTGAAGCCGATTCATTGGCCAGGGTCAGTGTAACGGGAACATAAGGAGTGGCGGCAGTCAGCGTATATTTGAAAGTCATGGTAGTGGTGGTCACTCCGTCCACGACTTCCGACTTGTAACTGGCATCATCATGCGCCAGCCAGTCGATGTTCCATCCCGTTGTGGTGCTGAACTTCGGCTGTACCTTGCCGCTGGCCGTAGCGGTTAGTGTGATGGTTTTCTCCGTACCGTCGGCCGTCACGCTGATTTCTTTGGTGGCGACGTCTGTATCAGTTCCTTCCACATTCAGGGCGGTCACTACGGGCGCGGCATTGTCGGGCTTTACGATGACTCCGCCGCCACTGGTCCAGTCCACAATTTCAAAGAAGGCGGTGATGGTGGCTTCCATTACTTCCTTGATGTGCAGGGTGTAACGGGTGTTGGCCACTACGTCTATGAATGCAGTCGCTCCGCCAGTATCGGGAGCACGCTGTATGTCGAGATGGTATTCCACGGGCACAGGGTCTTTCTGCATCGGGTTCTGGTATTTGCCTTTGATGATGAGGAACGCCTCGTCCGTGTCTTTCAAAGGATAGGTATAGAGGGCGCTCTCCGTCACTCCCTGATTGGCTTTGGGCAGCATCAGATAGCTGCCTTCGGCTACGGGGTACTTAATAAGGCTGGCTGTACGACCGGCATTATCCAGTGTGGTCAGCGTCCCCGGTATCACGGTAGCCTGGTTGCGTCCGTTTCCCAGCGCGACGCTTTCAATGATCAGTCCCGTCTTGGCGGATTCATTGTCGATGTCGAAGCGGCTCACGCGGCGTTTCAGTTCGATGTTCACCGTGGCTATATTGCCCAGTATCTTCGTTGTGCCGCTTCCGGTCATTACTAATGGAGTGCCCAGGGCGGTGCCTGCCGGCTCCAGTTTGGCGGTACAGTACTTCTCAAAGTCAGTGGCTTTCGTGCCGGCGTTTTCTATGGCTCCGGTGGCGGCGTTGGTTTTCACCGCTACCAGAGGGTCTATCGGGTCTCCGTCGGCTTTGTAGAGCGTGGTGCTGTTGGTCACGCAATACAGTTTCAGGTTGGGGATGCCCTTCAGTTCCGTCGGGAAGATGGAGGCCTTGCGGGCGGTTCCGGCACCGCTCAGTTTGAAGGTTTTCGCTGCGGTGTCGTCCTGTGCGGCGGCTTTCCACGTTTCCAGATACTGGTAGTCTCCGCCGTCGGCGGTGGCTGCAAATACATAGATGTCCAGGTTGTCTATCTGGTTCTCACTTTCGGAAGCGATGGCGCGGGTGTATTCCTGCGACTCTCCTCCGCCACTAAATACGAGACGGATCTCTTTGCCTACTCCTTTTCCCGGAGTATCGTCGGTGCCAAGCTCCCCCTGGCTGCATCCTGCAAGCAGGGCCAGCAGAGCCGACATCCAAAGCATGTTTTTCGTTTTCATCATTTGTCTATACTGTTTTTGAAAGTTAATAATCTTATTGTGAGGCATTTCCCGGGCCATACTGCTACGGGTGGCGTAGACGGTCAGCTACGCCGGTAGTAGACGGCCGTCTATGCCATCCGTAGGTGGCCACCTACGCCTGTCGTAGCAGTACGGTTGCCGCCGGACTATCCTAACGGGTTTTCATCCAAGCCGCCATCTCCGCCGCTACTGCTGCCTCCGCCCGAAGGTGCCGTGCCTATATAGATGGTTTTCATCACGCTGCGTGGCACTTTCAGCATGGTCTTGCTGTTGCTACCGAATTGTGTGGTTATTTTGAGTTCATACGTCCCGTCCGCCAGATCGGCAGTCCTTGAGCTTGCGGTAGAATTTGGTATAGCGCATCACATGGCAGACCATG
>OHAS01002785.1_pt1 | contig 12210 bp, 1 predicted proteins | sample 1577131 | NCBI WGS metagenome assembly OHAS01 (sample SAMEA3541566, study PRJEB24748) | human gut metagenome | biome: human gut; feature: human-associated habitat; material: faeces | place: China | collected 2012
ATCTCGAGTTTGAAACAGAAGACTTTGTTCAATTGTCAGAATTACCTGAAGCTCAAACATTTGCTAATCAAGAGGAAATCTTGGATACATGGGCAGCCTTCATGGACTTCCGTGGACAAGCTCAAAAAGCCTTGGAAGAAGCTCGTAATGCAAAAGTTATCGGTAAATCACTTGAGGCTCACTTGACAGTTTACCCAAACGAAGTTGTGAAAACTCTTCTTGGAGCGGTGGATAGCAATGTGGCTCAACTCTTGATCGTGTCAGAATTGACCATCGCTGAAGGTACAGCTCCAGAAGGTGCCGTTAGCTTCGAAGATGTAGCCTTTACAGTAAAACGCGCTGCAGGTGAAGTTTGTGACCGTTGCCGTCGTATCGATCCAACTACTGCAGAACGTAGCTACCATGCAGTTATCTGTGACCACTGTGCAAGCATCGTAGAAGAAAACTTTGCGGATGCAGTCGCAGAAGGATTTGAAGCGAAATAATCAGATTAGAAATATGTCTTCTCATAGTTTAAGATGAGAGGAAAGGTAAAAGAGAGGAAGTCATTTCTCTCTTTTTTTGCTGGAAAAAGCTTTGGACAAAGAAAAATCTAATAATTTTAGGGCTCGTTTTAAGTTGATTTTTTGAGATTTTTTTAAAAAGTGATGTTGTTTTTTGGTACTTTTCAAAAGCATGTGTTGTTTCTAAAAATCGCGACAAATAATTTGAATAATCAAGTGAAATCAGGTAGAATAGAAAAGATTGAATAATATATTGAAGAGGAAATTTTGAGAATGAAACATCGGTTTTATGGAGAAAAACGACAGCGTTTTTCTTTCAGAAAGTTGTCTGTCGGGCTCGTTTCGGCGACTATTGGAAGCTTCTTTTTGAATGGGCAAATGGCTGGGGGCTTGACTTCTGTGAAGGCAGCAGAAATTCAAAGTCAGCAGTCTGCTCAGGTCAAATACCACTACGTAGTGGAGTCTGAATTAACGGAGGCAGAGAAGAGTGCCTTGATAAGGGAGATTCCAAAGTATGTTGAGGATGCTTCAGAGACCTATTACTTAGTTTATCGTCCGACTACTCAAGGGGATACATCTGGAGTATTACCTAAGACAGGTCACTCCGGTCTTTGGGAATCAACATTTACAGCGATGGGTCTTGCATTACTAGTGCTTGTAGTTGTTAGAGGCAGAAACGGGAAGAGGTATCTATCTTCGATCTTGTTGGTAACTGGGATGGGATCTATACTTCTATCTCCAACAGTCTTAGCAGTGACGAATATCGAACTCGCTGCATATAATCAAAGTCTTAACTTGGGTCTTGGAGATGCACTGCTAGCACCATTGAAAATTGACGGTTATGACTATATCGGTTACTTAAAGAATATAGAACAAAATGATAGTCATTTAGCTCATTCTGTTCAGAAGGAAAACCCGACACTTGACTGGGAGAAAGGAAAGGAAAGTGAACTTAAACCGAGTGAAACAAATCTTGATATGAAAGAGATTGTTTCAGATCAGGGGGATGCTTTAACTGAGGAAGAAAGAGAAGCTATAGCTGCTAAGGAAAGAGAGTCTGCTCGTCTAAGCACCATTTATGACTTGCCAGAACTAAAAATTAGTGAGCAGGAGTCAGTTCAAGAACTTCCTTATCAGACAAAATACCAATATACCGATGAATTGGCTCAAGGGCAATCAAAAGTCATACAATCAGGTGTTCGAGGTCAACGTACAGTGGTGACTCGTCATTATCATGAGAATCAAGAAATCGTAAAAAGCGAAATGATTTCTGATCAAGTGACGCTTGAACCTGTTTCTGAAATTATTTTAGTTGGAACAGCTCCAACTAACTCGATACCAAAAGAAACTCCAGTTCATGAAGTTCCAGAATTGGCAGAATATGGCACAACTCCTGAGACAGCGCCAGTTCATGAAGTTCCAGACTTAGCAGAGTACGGTACAACTCCTGAAACATCCCCAGTTCGTGAGACTCCAGAATTGACGGAATATGGTACAACTCCTGAAACAGCGGCAGTTCACGAAGTTCCAGAATTAGCAGAGTATGGCACAAGTTCTGATACGCCTCCAGTTCAAGAGATTCCAGAACTGACGGAATATGGGAAAAATCCTGATACAGCTCCTATTCATGAGAATTCTGAGTTGGAATTGACTACAAATGATGAGGTTAGAATAGAAAAGATTGATTTTTCTATTGACGAGCAATATACAGATGAGCTTCCAGAGGGAAGTCGTCAAATTGCAACTCCAGGAGTCCAAGGTGAGCGTACGATTAAGACTCGTGTTTACAGCTCTAACGGTCAGGAAATCGATCGTCAAGAGTTATCTAATGAAGAAACCATGGCTCCCGTAACACAGATCGTCAAAGTCGGAACTGCTAAACCCAATATGGTACCAAGTGATGCACCGAAAGCAGATGCTTTGCCAGAGTATCCGCTGACATATACAGATGAAACGCGCGTAGAGAAAATAGCCTTCAACATTGAGGAGCAATATACCGATGAGCTTGTTCGAGATGCTCGTCAAATCACAACTCCGGGTGTCCAAGGCGAACGTACCATTAAGACCCGTGTCTACAGTTCCAACGGTCAAGTTGTTGACCGTCAAGAATTGTCTAATGAGGAAACCTTGGCTCCAATAACACAAATCGTCAAAGTTGGTACGGCTAAGCCAACTATGGTACCGAGTGAAGCACCGAAAGCAGAGGCTTTACCAGAGTATCCGCTAACTTACACTGACGAAATTCGCGTTGAGAAGATTAACTTCACTATTCGTGAAGAAGAAACGGATGAATTGGTTCGTGATGTCCGCCAAATCGTGACTCCGGGTGTCCAAGGCGAACGAACTATCAAGACTCGTGTCTACAGTTCTAACGGTCAGGAAATCGACCGTCAAGAACTTTCGAATGAAGAAACCTTGGCTCCTGTAACACAAATTGTCAAAGTCGGCACAGCTAAGCCAAACATGGTACCAAGCGATGCGCCAAAAGCAGAGGCTTTACCAGAGTATCCACTGACTTATACAGATGAAACGCGCGTAGAGAAAGTCAACTTTAGCATTCGTGAAGAAGAAACGGATGAATTGGTCCAAGATGCTCGTCAAATCGCAACTCCGGGTGTCCAAGGTGAACGTACGATTAAGACCCGTGTCTACAGTTCCAACGGTCAAGTTGTCGACCGCCAAGAGTTGTCTAACGAGGAAACTCTAGCTTCTGTAACGCAAATTGTCAAAGTCGGAACGGCTAAGCCAACTATGGTACCGAACGAAGCTCCGAAAGCAGACGCTTTAGAGGAGTTCGATTTAATTTCACTGCATAATCTCTTGGCAGAAGCGGATCAGATTAAAGCTCAGGCCCGTTATTTCAACGATAGTCAGAGTCATCAAGCTAACTATGATGTTGCTTTGACGGCTGGTCAAGCGATTCTGAGCCAATCCCAAGCCAGCCAAGCAGAAGTCAACCAACTGGTGGAACAAATCAATCAAGCCAAGGCTCAATTAAGTGGTTTTGAAGTTGTTAAAACAGCTCTTCAGACTGAGTACGATTTAAATCCAAGAGTTAAAACTTCGGTTAAATATAAGAATGCGGATTCAGATAAGCAGACAGCTTATACTGACGAATTGACCAAGGCAGACAAAGTTTTGAACAATCAAACTGCTACACAAGTACAGGTCAATCAAGTTCTTGCTAGCCTGACAGCAGCCAAAGAAGCTCTAAATGGAGTGCCTAAAGTCAAGCCGACTGTTTCCATTCTAAGTCTGACTGAGAATGCTGATGATAAGTCGGTGACGGTCCAATATAGATTGGAAGACCAGACCCAGTCCTTCCGTTCAGCGACTGCAGAATTGTACCAGGGAGACCAGCTAATTCGCACTCTTCCGATTACCAACTTTGCTGGCAGCTTGAAAATTGGCGACCTAGACTACTATACAGGCTATACTTTGAAAACCAAGTTGACTTATGAACTGGATAATGGTAGCTTTACTGAGTTTGAAACAGACAGTCGTAACTTTGAGTTAGAATACAAGAAGATTGCCTTCCGTGATATTGATTCCGTTGAGTTTTATCATAAAGAAAACGACCAATACAAGCGCTTTGTATCGATGAGCTCCATGCCTACGGATCTGTCTACCTACTTCGTTAAGATCAAATCAAGCGAATCCAAGGAAATTCTCCTACCAGTTCACAGCATTTCTGAAGCAGAGAAAGATGGCAAGGCAGTCTATAAGGTTAATGTAAACCTTCCTGAGCTCGTCCAAGAAAGTGAAGCGGGCTACAAGTCTGGGCACGACTTCTACATCAGTAAGGCAGTCCCAAGTCAGCAAAATGTCTACACCAGCTTTGCTGGGTTAATAGACGCTATGAAGCGAAATATGGCAGGAAATTATGTTCTGGGAGCTGATTTGGATGCGAGCGAGGTTAACCTAGCTCCTGCGGATTATGTCTACCTCAAAGGGAACTTCACCGGCAGTCTGACGGGTAGTCAAAATGGCAAGCAATATGCGATTTACAATCTAGCCAAGCCTTTATTTGAAAACCTCAAGAGTGGGTCTACCATTTCCAATATCGACTTTAAAGATGTGAATATCGTGGGTACCTATGACTCAGCAGCACTTGCACGCAATGCGGAGAATGCGCGAATCACAGATGTTTCTGTTCAGGGAAGAGTATCGGTAGTAGACAACGCTTCTAACGTAGCTGGTCTTGTAGTTAATGGAACCAATACGAAAATTACAAATAGTTCCTTTACGGGAACTATCCTATCTAACAGTCAACACATCAAAGCTTATAATGTAGGTGGTTTGGCTGCAAGCCTTAAAGGAGGAGAATCTCTTCTTAGCCAAAGTAAAGCAGATGTAACGATTATTAGTGGTGCTCGATCAAATGAACAACGTATCGGTGGTTTGGTCGGACGTCTAGAAAACAATGCTCGAATCACCAAATCTTATGTGACAGGAAAATTATATAATTCAACCACTAACGGTCAAATCGGTGGAGTGGTCGGCTCGAACTACTTTAATGGTTTAGTTGATAATGTGATCAGTAATGTTAGCGGTACAAATGTTTACAGTATTTCTGGGGATCAGGGCTACAAAAACGACCGCATTACGCAAGCATATAAAGTTGCTAAAAGTGAAACCTTGAAGAACGATCAGTTTGTTACTTCTACTATTACTCAAGAAGAAATGGAAGAAAAACTGACTGCTATGGACATCACGACTAGCCTAGATGACACGAATCTAAATATGCGTTTTGTCGACTATGGTGAAGTAAACAATGTTCAATTCGACCGCGGATATTCTTATGCAAATATGGAGAAGCTGCTTCCTTTCTACAATAAAGAAACCATTGTTTCGTTTGCGAACAAGATTCCGAAAGAGCATAAGTTGAACAAGGAGTACCTACTGGATGTTGTTCCGATGAAGGGTGATCAGGTTATCACTGATATCCATGGCAATAAAACTGGAATCAATCGTTTGATGCTGCACTACATGGACAATACCATTGACTACCTAGAAATATCTTATCAGGGAGATTTCGTCAACCAAGGTATTGCTGAGTATAGGATGAAGGGATTAGACCTTCTTTATACTCCAGAAGCCTTTGTATCAGATTATACTAGTATTCTAAATCAAGTCTTGCCAGAGCTGAACAAGGTCGTTCTTGATTCGCCAGCTATGCGAACAGCTCTCGGAGTAGCAGCAGATACTTCTTTGGATGAACTATACTTAGACACTGCATTTACGCAAGTGAAAAGCAAGCTATCAGGTGAGCTTCGCAAAGTGCTGGCTATGGATAAGGCTATCAATACTGAAGGTGAAGTAGTTAAGGATTATCTTGTTAAGAAGATTCTTGCTGATAAAGAAGCTTTCCTATTGGGTCTGACTTACCTTAACCGTTGGTACAATATCAACTATGATACCTTTAATGTTAAGGACTTGTCGGCTTACAAGATGGATTTCTACGGTAAGAATGACGTTTCGGTTCTTGATACAATCATTGCTTTAGGAAAATCAGGACTTGAGAATCTCAAGGCTAAGAACAACTATACAGCGTATGATAATTCGCTCTCTGAAGCAACTGGCAAGCGAGGACTCTTCAATTACCTTGAAGGCTACCGTCAGCTCTTCCTACCATACAAGACCAATAATGAATGGCTCAAGACCAATACAAAAGCCTACATCGTTGAGGCTAAGTCCGATGTAGCAGAAGCGAGACAGCTTCAGGACGCAGCCGAGGGCAAGAGCAAGTACTCTGTCGGTGTTTATGACAAGATTACAGCAGATAATTGGGAACACAAGGGCATGCTCCTGCCACTCTTGACCATGACGGAGAAAGGTGTCTATGCTATCTCTAATATGTCTACCCTCTCTATGGGAGCTTATGATCGCTACCGCCTGGATGCCAATAACAGAGTGCGCACAGACGCAGAACTAGTTGAATATGTCGAAGACAGAGTGAGAAAAACAGCTGAATACCAGCGCGACCACTATGATTTCTGGTATAAGATTCTGAGTCCAGAAAGCAAGGACAAGCTCTTCCGTTCGGTTCTGGTTTATGATGGATTCTCATTGGTTGACAAGAATGGTCAAAGATATTGGGCTCCAGCTAATGACAAAAAATCACAGGCTATGCAGGAATTCTTTGGACCAGCTGGCAAGTGGTATCCAAGCAAGGGCTATAATGCCTATGCTACGGGTAGTGTAACTCACTTTGATGCTGCTAAATTGTTAGAAGACTATGGAAACTCTGTCTACACCCATGAAATGACCCATAATTCTGACGGTGCAATTTACTTTGAAGGTTATGGCCGTCGTGAGGGCTTGGGTGCGGAACTCTATGCTCGTGGACTCTTGCAGTCAACTCCAAGTGCAGATGAAGCTACCATTACTCTCAATACCCTCTTCAAGGTGGACAAGGACTCTAAGACGCGTCTACACACATATAACTTCAAGGAACGCGTTCAAAATGCAGAAGACCTGCAGCACTATGTCCATGGTATGTTTGACATGATCTACACGCTAGATTACCTAGAAGGTAGCTCTATGCTGAAGCAGAGCGATGATGCTAAGCTTCAGTGGTTCAGGAAGATGGAGAATTACTATATTACAGATAAGTATGGTAAGGAGACCCACGCTGGTAACCAGACGCGAAGCTTCACTGCTGAAGAAATCAAGCAGCTGAAGACCTTTGATTCCCTGATTGAAAATGATGTGATCACTCGTCGGGAGAACAAGGAAAGCGGAAAATATGGTCGAAATGGCTACCTCAGTCTTAGCCTCTTCTCACCGATTTACTCAGCCTTGAGCAATCCAAATGGAGCTCCAGGTGACGTTATGTTCCGTCGCACAGCCTATGAATTACTGGCAGCCAAGGGATACCATGAAGGATTTGTCCCTTATGTTTCTGGTCAGTACTCTCAGGAAGCCTTCGATGAAGGCAAGAAAACGTGGGACGGATGGTCTGGAAGAGATGTCGGTCTCGTGACAGACCAGAAAGTCTTGGAAAATGTATTTAAGGGTGAATACACTTCTTGGGCAGCCTTCAAGAAGGCCATGTACAAGGAGCGGATTGATCAGCTGACCAAGCTGAAGCCAATTACCATTGAGTACGAGCTTAAAAATCCAAACAGTACCAAGAAAGTAACCATTCGCTCGTATGCAGAGATGCAGAAGCTGATGGACGAAGCAGTCGCAGAGGATGTGCGCAACATTACCAATGCGACAAATCGTGTTGAAGCTAGCTGGGTCAACCTGCTCAAGAAGAAGATTTACAACGCTTATCTTCGTGAGACAGACGACTTCAGACAGTCTATTTTCAAGAAATAAGGAAACGATTCTGTTTGATTAAAATTTGAAAAATTCCTAGGTTTAAGGCTACCTAGGAATTTTTTCTGTGATTCTCCCTGATCTTGTTTGTGCATTCAAGACCTGATAAGATAAGGATTTTTAAAGCGCAAATGAACTGAAAAGATTAGCAGTTTTTTGTGGCTATTATTTATAGCAAATAAATTGAATAATCTAGTAAATTTCGGTAGAATAGAGGGGATTCAAATCATGATGAAGGAAAGATTAGAAATGAAAAGAAGTTATTTAGGAGAAAAGCACCAGCGTTTTTCATTGAGAAAGGTTTCGGTTGGTCTAGTTTCTGCTCTGGTAGGGGGTTTCTACCTTTTTAGTGGAGGAGGTTCTCTTGCTAGTGTAGCAGCCAGTGAACAGACGCCATCCGTCACAAAACAGATTCACTATAAGTACGTGACAGAGAGTGAACTCACGGACCAAGAAAAGCAGTTGGTAGTCAAAGAATTGCCACAGTTTGCTGAGGAAACAGATGATACTTACTATTTGATTTATCGTCCGACGAGACAGTTGCCTGCAACTGGTCATAGCCAACTCATTAGCTCAATTGCAGCAGGGGCAGGTATAGTGCTACTGGTCGTAGCGATTAAACTGGGCAGAGATGATCGCAAAAAGCTAGCTTCTTTCATGCTCTTGACCAGTCTAGGAAGTCAGCTAATTGCGCCAACTTCCTTGGCTTTGACAAATCAAATGCTCGCTGACTACAATCAGGAATTGACTGTACAGGTCGGGGAAACATTGCAATCCCCACTTACGATTGAAGGCTACCAATATGTAGGCTATTTGAAATCTCAAAAAGAAGTGAAGCCTTCAGTTGATGGCAAGAAAGAGTTGAATCATTCGGCTCCTATTGATACTCCAGTTCAAACTTCAAACGGAAGCCAAGCGCAGGAAGAGTATCGTGCTCAGAAACCAAGTGAAGCTCCTGTCTTTGAACAACCAGAGTTAAAGGTTGATAGTAAAGAAACGAGTCGTACAGAGATTATTCCTTTCCAAGTGGAGGAAGTAGAGGCAGCTGATTTGCCGCAAGGTCAAACTGAGGTGATTCAGGCAGGGAAAAATGGTAGTCGTACCATTGTGACCCGCAGCTACATTTTAAATGGTCAGGTGATCCATACAGAGGAGGTTTCCAATCAGGTAACGACTGAGCCGACTTCTGAGATTAGAAAAGTCGGAAGCAAGGTCCCTTCTCCTACAAAACCAAGCCCAGGGGAGTCTGTTAGTGACAAACCAACAAACGCTCCAGTGCACGAAGTTCCGAGCTTAAACGTCGAAGAAAAGGATGTTACCACGACGGTAGCAGAACCCTACACTCGAGAACGTGTTGAGAGTGATAGCTTGCCAGTTGGCCAGACCAAGATAACCCAAGCTGGTCAAGATGGTGTGCGTACGATTGTTACTCGTCAGTACATGGTAGATGGTAAAGTAGAGAGAAGTCAGGAAATCTCTAACGAAGTGACAACTCCAGCAGTATCAGAAATCGTAACAGTCGGAACAGGCCCTGTTAGCGAGAAACCAACAGACGCTCCTGTAAATGAAGTTCCAAGTCTAGAGGTTGAAGAAAAGGATGTTACCGCAACAGTGGCTGAACCCTACCCAACTAAGGAAGTGGAAAGTGCAGACCTGCCTTTGGGGCAAAGGGAAGTTAGCCAAGCTGGTCAAGAGGGTGTCCGTACGATTGTGACTCGTCAGTATTTAGTAGATGGAAAAGTCGAAAATACAGAGGAAATCTCTAACACTATCACAAAAGAAGCAGTTCCTCAGATTATCAAAGTCGGTACAAAACCAATTTCTACAAATGCGGATCACGCTCCTGTGGAACCAGAAAAAGGAACCCTCGACCTCGACCCCTTGCACCAATTAGTGGAAGAGGCCGAGAGCATCCAGAAAACGCATCAGTATTTCAATGATACCACTGCAGATCAAGAGTCTTATAAACAGGCAGTTGCAAATGCTCAAGCTCTCTTTGAGGCATCTCATGCCAGTCAAGAACAGGTTGATTCTTTGAAAAAAGCCCTTGAAACTGCTAAGAATAATTTAGACGGCCAACCTGTTGATAAGAAAACTCTTGGAGTTGAATTTGACATGAAGGATGTGACTCAGTCTACAGTTGCTTACCAGTATGCTGATGAACAAACCAAACTCCGCTATCGCCGTGCTCTAGATCAGGCCAAACTCGTTTTGGACAATCCTTTCGCCAATCAAGCCTTGGTCGATCAAGTTCGGACGGATCTCGAGGCAGCTCGTCAAGCTCTGGATGGAGTCAAGAGAAAACCAAGCCTCTCTCTAGTTCGTGTCGAGAAGGAAGAAGATAAACGTCAAGTTTCTCTCAGCTATCATTTGACGGATGCTACAGCAAGCTATCAATCAGCCAAAGTGCAACTATACAAGGGCGAAACGTTAATTAAGGAAGTCGACCTTGTGGATCTTTCTAAACAACTGACACTTGATGATTTGGATTACTATACTCCTTATACCCTCAAAACCGTCATGAAATATGACCTAGGTCAAGGGGAACAAACTAGCATAGAGGATCAACGTCCAGTTCAGCTAGATTATAAGAAGGTTGAAATCAAAGATATCGACCGCATCGAACTGTACGGTAAAGATGGCAGTCACTACCGACGTTACCTATCCTTGTCAGAAGTGCCATCTGATTTGAACAACTACTATGTCCGCATTCAGTCAGACAAGTTTAAGGATATGCTCTTACCCGTTTCTAATATTACAGACAAGGGGAATACCTACTCCGTAACAGTATCAGCTAATCAGCTCGTCGAGGGAGAAGGGGACCATTATCGTTCAGATTACTCCTTTGATCTTCCGAAAACACCTCTTAGCCAAGAAGGTGTCTATACGTCCTTCAAAGCGCTCATAGAGGCCATGAAATCGAATCCGACTGGAAACTTCACATTAGGAGCTGATGTTTCAGCAGATGAGATTGAGTTGGAACATTCTGCGACAAGCTATGTACCAGAAGAATTTTCAGGTAGCTTAACGAGTCGAGTGGATGGCAAAGATTATACCATCTACAACTTGGCAAAACCACTCTTTGCAACCTTGAAAAATGCCACCATCCAGCAACTGACCTTGAAATCGGCTGCAGTTTCAGGTAAGGACTCTATAGGGGCCTTGGCTAGCAACGCTCAGAATGCAACGATTACGGATGTTTCTGTAAGTGGTAGTCTATCTGGTAGCAAGCATATCGGTGGCCTAGTAGGAGTTGCCCAAAACACCAAACTAACCAATGTTGCCTTTAAAGGGTCCATCACCAGCACCCAAGATGGGGGGCAGGAGTATAATATTGGTGGCCTAGTCGGTAATTTCCACGGAAACCAATCACTGACGCAGAAGAGTCAGGCGGATGTATCTATCCAAGTAACGGGTCGAAATGGAGACCAGCGTGTTGGAGGCTTGATCGGTCGCTTGCAGAATGGAGCTAACTTAGAAACTTCTTATGTGACTGGTTCTATCCAAAATGGAGGCCATTCTGGCCAAGTTGGTGGAGCAATCGGGTCTACTTGGAACAATGGACATGTCCGAAATGTCTTGACAGGTGTCAAGGTTCAAAATGGGCATGCGATGACAGGAGACCCGTATCCTGAGGCTTCTGTTCGGGATTCACATGTTCTGGAAGGAACTACAGCAAATAGAAAAGACGAGCGTTTTGTCCGTTCTATCTCAGAGGTAGATGGACAAGCCAAACGTCAGTCTTTTGGAATCACTTCGAACTTGATGGACCAGGACCCATTACAGCAAGCTTACCAGCATCAAACAGACTATAGTCGAGTGAGGGGAGCCCAAGAGTCCAGAAAGCAAGCCTACGAAAATGTAGAAAAACTATTACCATTCTACAACAAAGACTTTATCGTTCATACAGCTAACCAAATAGCTGAAGACGATAAACTCAACAAAGTAGCCTTGCTAGATGTGGTTCCGATGAAAGATGAGACGCTGATAACGGATGTCAACAGCCATAAGGGTGAAATCAATAGACTGATGCTGCATTATGCAGATAAGACGATTGCTTATCTTGATCTGACCTACAAGGGAGATTTTGCCAATGGCCAGATTGCTGAATATAGCATCGCTGATAAGAATTTGCTCTATACACCAGAGGCCTTCCTATCTGACTATCAGACCATTAAAGAGAGTGTCTTGGATGAACTCAAAGCTGTGACTTATGACTCAACTGCAGTGCGTAAGATACTGGGAATTGGTGAAACAGCTTCCTTGGATGATCTTTATCTGGAAAAAGCTTTTGAACAAATCAAAGCTGAACTAGGTCAGGAGCTCCTCAAGGTACTTTCAGTTGATAAGTCGATTAACACTCTAGGTTCTGCCGGAGCGG
>OHAS01002794.1_pt1 | contig 12189 bp, 10 predicted proteins | sample 1577131 | NCBI WGS metagenome assembly OHAS01 (sample SAMEA3541566, study PRJEB24748) | human gut metagenome | biome: human gut; feature: human-associated habitat; material: faeces | place: China | collected 2012
TTTGCAACTGAGTTTGGAAGTCCGAACTTCTCGAGGAATCCTGCGATACCCTGTGAGAAGATCTGGAAAGGTGTAAGACCCTCTGGAGCCTTGCCGCCAACTGCGACAGCACCAACTACTATAAGTGAGATAACTCCGAGGAGTGTCTCAAGGATCATTGCGCCGTAACCTACGAAAAGCATATCTTTTTCATTTCTTACTGTCTTAGATGATGTTCCTGATGAAACAAGGCTGTGGAAACCGGAAACCGCACCACAGGCGATCGTTACAAACAGTGTTGGGAACAGATAACTCTTAGCTCCTGTTGATGATACAACTGTGAAACCATTGAATGCATTCAGGTTCATATCAGGATGTCCTACCAGAACTCCGACAAATGCACCAACTAACATACCGATGAGCATGAATGTTGTCATGTAATCTCTTGGCTGCATGAGTAACCACATTGGAAGCACTGATGCAAGGAAAAGGTAAGCCATGATTACGTAATTCCACTGGTCACCATTTAAGTACCAAGGACATTTCATACCTACTGCAAACATTGCAACGATGAGGACGATGGCTACTATAGCTTTGAGCCACTCCCTCATATTCCTGCATGTCTTCATAACCACACCAAATACCATGGCAACTACGATGAACAGCATGGAAACTGTAGCTGCTGCAGCGCCGTTGAAGTTCTTTGTCACAGCTCCATCAGCTCCTGCTGTGAAACCGTTAAATGTCGATGAAACCATCGATGTAAATGCTGCTATAACAAGAAGTGTAAAGAGCCAGCAGAATAATGAAAAGAATCTTCTTCCTGCCTTGCCTATGTACTTCTCAATGACAAGTCCTATTGACTTACCCTCATTCTTGACCGATGCGTACAATGAACCAAAATCCTGAACTGCTCCGAAGAACACGCCTCCGACAAGCAGCCAGAGCAGAACCGGCACCCATCCGAACATGGCTGCAATGATAGGTCCCTGTACAGGGCCTGCACCTGCTATCGATGAAAACTGATGTGCAAATACTGTAAGCTTTGACGATGGTACATAATCCTTGCCATCCTCATTTGCAACTGCCGGGGTCTTTGCATTTGGATCTACCCCCCATTTCTTGGCAAGCCATCTTCCATAGCCCAGATAGCCAGCACCTAAAACTACTACTGCGATAAGAACAATTACCAAACTATTCATATCTTTCTCCTTTCTCCCGCCTTGCAGCGGCTCCTTTTTTTAGTATATGCCTGCTCATAAATCCGTAATGACCTCAAGCTGGCTGATACATGATTTATTCGTACAAAGAGTTTATACATAAAAAACACATTAAAAAAGGCTTCCGTCTCTATGCAATCTCATAAAGACGAAAGCCTGTATACTTCCGCGTTACCACTTTATTTGCCATCATAAAAGGATGACCTCTCTGATCTCATCTCGCCTGACCACTACTCACTGTCTATTGAAATAAGCTTCTATGTAACGGTAGAAAACCGGTGACACCTAATGTCTCTGGCATCTCATGACCAGGGAATTCAGCGCACTGCTCGCAGAGGATAATCATCAAGGACATACACCGTCTCACACCAACCGGCGGCTCTCTGAAGTATGCGATCTTTGACGATCGTATTCTGTTCTTTGCATTTGCTCTTTGTTTGGTACATAAACTAGCACTGAAGTATTTTATTGTCAACCCATTTTTTCAAGTAAATAAAAACTCGTATTTTTTTCAAGTGTTTCAACGATATATGTACGCCTGCTGCATATTTTTTCTTGTGAAAACAAAGTATTTTTATCATCGACTCTCAAGACGTTCATGCCCTCTCTTTCTTTTCTCGTCCGACCGGGATCTGTGCCAGAAGTATTGCGGCAAATATCAGCCCGCATCCTGCAAGCTGTCTTACCCCCATACGTTCTCCAAGGATGATCCAACCGGCAATGACAGAGAATACCGACTCAAGGCTCATGATCATTGAAGCGACAGTGGGATTTAGTCCGTTCTGTCCAACTATCTGAAGTGTATATGCCACACCACACGACAACACTCCTGCATAGAGTATCGGAATCCACGCACTCAATGTACCGAGAGGCTGCACCCATGCCGCAATCCCGGCCACACTGTGATGCATCTCCGAGAAAAACGCCGGGAATATGCTGAGAATCCCGCATACCCAGAACTGTATACATGACATTCTGACTCCATCCACAAGCGGTGAGAAATGGTCTATCACAAGTATATGTACTGCAAAAAGCAATGCACATACAAGCACCATAAGATCACTGCTCTGAAATGACAGTGAGCCGCTCATACAAAGCAGATAAAGCCCCACCACAGCTATAACTATTCCAAGCCATATATTCCAGCCACACTTCTTCTTCAAAAACAGGCTCAGAATTGGAACCAGCAATATGTAACACGCTGTGAGGAATCCCGCTTTGCCCGCTGGTGTTCCCATATAAAGTCCAAGCTGCTGTGCAGAGCTTGCCAGGAATAGAACAGTTCCACAACATAAACCGCCAATCACAAGTCTCTTTCTGTCTGATCTACTACATGGTTTCCTGTCAGATGGTTTTATCCTGTCAATTATAAATATGACCGGTATAAGAACAGCACCGCCGATCAGTGACCTTATTCCGTTGAAAGAGAACGGTCCGACCGCATCTCCTCCCTGTCTCTGTGCAACAAAAGCTACGCCCCATATAAAAGCTGTCAAAACCAGCAGCAATGAGTTCCTTACCTGTCTACTCTTCATCTGTGAAACCTCTCGTTCTTTTTAGTCCGTGCCACAGCATAAACCATATAGGCACTCTCTTAGGTGTTGAGAATTGAACTGAGAAACGCCTTTGTCCTGTCATTCTGCGGATCCCCGAACAGCTGCTCCGGAGTTCCATCCTCAACTATGATCCCATCGGCCATAAATATAACACGGTCAGCCACTTCCCTGGCAAACCCCATCTCAAGCAGCAGTTTTTGCTGTGTTTCTTTATCAATTCTCTCAACAGTTTTATCATTTTCCCGGTGAAGAAACAAGTCCCCATGTATATATATTTTACCGTTTTACTACATACACAAAAAACGGCAATGGAGTTCATATGGCTCCATTGCCACTTTTTAATATCCCGATTCCAGCCTTTGCTCAAATTCATCCTTTGGCAGGGGCTTGTCAAACACATATCCCTGTACTATATCACAGCCAAGTTTTTCCAGGTAGTCAAGCTGCTGATGTGTCTCAACGCCCTCCGCAACTGACTTTTTCCCGAGTCTTCCTATGAGGTCTATTATGCTTGAAAACATTACTATATCCTGATGCTTATTATTGTTTACATCGTCAAAAGGTATCAGCGATTTGTCTATCTTGATGGTATCAAGGTCAACCTTTTTGATCATGTTGAGTGAAGAAAATCCTGTGCCGAAATCATCTATAGATGTACTTATGCCTCGTTCCTTGAGTCTTCCTATCACGCTGGACATGATCTCATAATTCTGATAATCCTCACTTTCTGTGAGCTCTATCTCAATATAGCTTCTGTCTATCCCAAATCTGTCTATGGTACCGGTTATTCGTTCTACCAGATCGCCTTCTTCCAGATGTCTTCTGGAAAAATTGACTGATACAGGCACAATCTTCAGACCTTTATCCAGTCTGCTCTTCAAAAAACCGCATACCTGCTCAAGCATATAATAGTCAAGTCTGCACACGCTGCCCTCTCTCTCAAGCTGCGGAATAAATCTCGCAGGTGTGACCACCTGTCCATCTCTCACCCAGCGTACAAGTGCCTCCGCACCATATATGCTTTTGTCTGCAATTCTCACCTTGGGCTGATAATATACTACAAACTCACCCGCAGCAAGTGCCTGGGGAAAAGCAGCCAGAATCTCCTGGTCATCCATAAGATGCTTCTGAATCTCTTTTGTATATACCACTATAGAGCCCGCTCCGGTTTTTCTTGCTGCCTGATACGCAATGCTGGTTCTGGCCATAACTTCCCTCGGCTTATCAACGCCTTCCAGGCAGGCTATCCCCGCTGTAACTCCCAGCTGGAATTCTCTTTTGACAGATCTGAACTCATGACTCATATGAACATCTTTAATCTTGCTTATAAAATCAGACGCATTCTCATTACGACAGATTACAACGAAATTATCTCCTCCAAGCCTTGCTATCTCCTCATCGCTGTCAAGATATGACTTCACCATCTGCGCATAATTTCTAAGTATCACATCTCCCTGTGAATAATCAAAAACCTTATTCACATACTTGAAATTGTGGATATTAAAAAATATGCCTGTATAATCACCAATCCGTCCGTTTTTTATCAGATTCACCGCATAATACATCAGGGAATCCTGACTGGCAACACCCGTGTTGATATCTGTATTCATGATCTTTTCAAGCATGCACTGAGCCAATGTCCGGTTGTACTGAATAAATATCTCCCTAAATATAAACCTGTGTGTCTGTATCTCCTCTTCTGAATAACCAGGACCATATGGATAATCCTTGATAAACACAGTACCACCGGTTCTGATCTTCATCTCTATATCAACGGGGGTACCCAATTCAGTCACTTCTCTCTCGTATAATACCGCGCTGCTTCTTTCTCCAAGCGGCATAAACCTGTTTTTCGGAATATCAACAGTAATCTCCGCCTTTCCCAGCCTGAGCCTGTCAGCAATAGCAGCAAGACCATTCCTTATACACTGGATTCTCTGTTGCTGTGTATCCGCGTCCCCGCCTATGCACTCGAAGAATTCTTTCATCTGGCTGTCCATTTGTATGCTTTTATCAATTGTATTATCCATTCTCTCTCCTCCAGCCTTCAACACATAGCCTATATCGTCCGGTCTTAAATATCAAAATCGGCCCAAGCGCATCAAAAATTAATAAATATAAACTCTTCCTACATTATAGCAGTGGAAAAATGAATGCACAATGTATTATCCTACCCCTGGCGCCTTTTGCCCCAGAAAAACAAGGCAACTGTGCCAGGTCCTGTATGGCTTCCTATGGTAGTTCCTATATAATTTATCTCCACCTTGCCGTCAAGTTTTGGAAATCTCTCCTCAACAAGCCTTGCCACAGCCTCGGCATCCTCCATACATGCAGACTGCGATATATAGCACTTGCCGGAATAATCAAGCCCATCCTGTGCATTCTCCTCCATGCGCTTTACTATCTCCTGAATAACCTTCTTTTTACCTCTTATCTTTGATCTCGGTATCAGCCTGCCCTCGTTATCCATGTTGAGAAGTGGACATATTCCAAGTATTGTGCCAACCGTTCCAGCAGTCTTGGATATTCTTCCGCCTCTGATATAAAACGTGAGATCTGTTGAGAAGAACCAGTGGTTCAGGTCCAGCTTATGCTGTTCTATCCAGTCATGCAGCTCGTCTATGGACCTGCCTTCATCTCTCATGCCTGCCAGCGTGTCCATGATGAGCCCATATCCCGAGGAAGCCCCCAGGGAATCTACCACATAGAGTTTCCTGTCAGGGAATTCTTCCTCCAGATCCTCCCTGGCAATATTTGCAGAGTTTATAGACCCGCTTATTCCCGATGACAATGTCAGGTGAAGTATGTCATACCCCTGTTCAAGATAAGGTTTCCAGAAATCATAATATTCATCCGAATTTACCTGTGAGGTCTTCGTAGCCGCACCTTCTGTCATCTTCCTGTAAAATTCCTCAAATGGCATGGTCTGTCCCAGGTCATCAGAATGCTCCACTCCATCAAGCTCATAGTGAAAGCATATATATTTTACGTCTATTTTGTCAAAATGCTCCTTTGAAAGATCTGCTGTTGAGCAGCAGCTCAAGATATACTTTGCCATGTTTGTCCACCTCTCCAATATATTTATGATTACTTTTTTACATTCGCGTTTTCTTTTGATCTAGTATTAGCATTTTCTTTCGATTTAACATCCACTTTTTCTTATCATCGTTTCTTGCTTACTATTGTATCATCATCTGTACTTTATTCATAGTCATAAATACGATAAAAAACGGGCAAAAACACCCACAACACGTTGTTTTAAAAACCATGTCATGGGCGTTAATATATATGATCATTTGTCATTTAAAATACAGTTGTTATCGCAAGTCGTTCCTCAATCAGTTTTTTCGCAGTGTTGAACCGGTCAAGATAATCTCCCGATATCGTCTCACAGTGTACCCCATACTTGTCAAACCACGCCTTGAGCAAATCGCTGTAATGCCTTCTCTCCCGCATTATTTTCTCATTCCGGGTCCCATCCTGGACAAAATCCGTTCCATCAGGATCAAGGAACAACACAAGATCCCACTTATTTGTTGCATTTATCGCGCCCGCCATATCTGTAAGCCTGCGTTTTTGTTCATCATCATCCATGAGCAGATCACAATAAAATCCCGTAGTCAGTGCATCGGTATCCACAAACAACAGTCTGTTGCTATGCCTGGCTGCCCTGCGTACCTCGTCCTTCTGTCTGATGAAGTTCTCCACCAGATCATCTTCAACCATGAAATTCTCGCCACCCGCGTACTCACAGGTGTCACGTCCTATCTCCCGTACAAAATTCGTGTTATATGCCAGCGCAAGATTCTCAACCAGTGTGGATTTTCCTGTGGATTCACCGCCGACAACCAGAATCTTTCTGACGTAGTGATCCCTGCACACCTCTGGAATATACTCCCAATGCGCCGTCGCCCACTCACGGATCTCTGTCGAGGATACCGGAACCTCCGCCCTGTCAAAGTACACGACCTCACTCTCCGGACAGTACAGGCTCTCAAACCTGCCGGTTCCAAGATAATCCGAACCACAGAACACTGCATCTATAGGCTTTCCTATCGTGTCCTTGATATCCTGTGCTCCCTTTTCCCAATAATAATCCGTATTATATTCTTCTTTTGAGACCGCCTTATCCTCTATCATGATTATCTTCACATTTGGCAGATGTCTTGTACTGTTAAGTATCCAGCGATATCTCAGTTCCTTTGAGGCAGACTCTCTGCCCTCACACCAGCTTATCATCACATACAGTTCCTCACACATCGCCGCAGCACGTATGATGTCGTGGATGTGTCCTATGTGAAGCGGATCAAACGAACCCCCATACATTCCTACCTTATATCTATACATAACTTGTCAGCCTCCATTACTCTGTTGCCGTGCAGTCTTCGAAAACGTGTACTTCGTCCAGACGATTTCTTCTGACCTCGCGTTCCCATCTGACACACATAATAACGGCATTTCCAAGGTATACTATCCACATGAGCAGCGTTGCTATGTTGTCATTGCCACTCACAAAGTTTTGTGCCCACATATATATTGTAAACACATCTACCGCAATCCATATCCACCACTGCTCCGCGAACATTCTTACAGATACAACCATCGCCACAACCGATGAAACCGTTGTAAACGCATCCACAAATGGCATGGCATCCCCGAGTCTCTTTAACAGCAGCCCATACAGAAATGTGCCAAGTGCCACCGCCAGCACCATGAATATCCTTCCCACCGCCTTCATGTGTTTCTTTCTGACCTCATGCGTCTCATCATTCATATGCCTTGACCACACATAGAATCCAACAAACTGCATAGGCACATAATATAGCGCATTGAGCATCGTCTCTCCGTACAGTGCAGCCTTATACGATATAACCGCGTAAAGCACAGTATTCACAAGACCGAATATGTACGCTGACAACTTCCCTTTTCCCGTGCACACTACACAGACCACGCCTGTGGTGGACGATATGATCCCCATAACCGTATCATCCCAATATATGGACAGCCCCACGATGACTGCACATGCGATAAGCAGCCAGGTGACCTCCAGCTTCTTCCAGCCCTCTATCTCATTTTTTATAAATTTCTTAAATGTCATCTATTCATTCCTCCCTTTTAAACATCAATCCACTACACTATAGTCTCTACTTCCTTGCATCATTCCTTCGTGTGAACAGTTTGGCAGGTCTGTATCTCTCACCGGACTGATATGCATCAGTCTCCTCAACATATTCCACAATCTTTCTTCTGAAGTTAGGTGTGGTAAGTTCCATGTCCCATATCTGTTCATATACATTCTGAAGCTCAGTGAGTGTAAATCTATCCGGCAGCAGGTCAAATGCCAGCTTCATATCTCTCCTGACATCCTCCCGCAGTCCTAGCACCGCCTCTGTTATGATTCTTGCGTGGTCAAATGCCAGTCCTTCACATTCCTCTATGTCGTAGCTGTCCGAGCTTCGTCCGCATGAGCTCATATCTGTTTTTCGCAGCACTGCCGTAAGTTTTATATCAGAGTCTGCATTCTTGAGAACCAGCCTGTATCTTTTCCCGTTTTGGACTTTATATGAAGCTTCAACTTCATTTTTCGCAATTTCTTCGCCTGTGCCTGACACCTCTGTCAGTTCAACCGTAAACCATCTTGCATCCTGTGCATCATCTCCTGCCTTAAGGCTACAGGCTCCGGCGTTCATAAGTGCCATATAAGTTGATGATATGACCCAGCCTCTCGGGTCTCTGCCCGGCTCGCCATATACTCCGACAAGCTTTACATATGCATTTCCTATACTGGTCTCTTCGCAAAGCTCTCTTCTGGCCGAATCTATGACATCCTCACCTTTTCTGCAGAACCCACCGGGCATAGCCCAGCTTCCTTTATATGGGAATCCACCTCTTCTTATCAGTAGTATCTTGAGCTTCTTCTCCTGAAGTCTTCTTACATCCTCGCACTCGTCATCCTTCATAACTGAAAATACAACCACATCCGCGGCAACAGATGGCCTGTCATATTTTGTCAGGTCATATCCGGCAAGGAATTCCTTCTCTTCGTCACTCATCTCATATGTCTTCATACGTATGCTTCATCCTCCTTTATATTTCCGCCGTTATCTGATTATGTCCACCTGACACATCGCCATGGTGGCGAGCGCAGCCTCATGGCTCTCCGGCGTCACTCCTGCACAGCACCTCGCATCAACCTTGACATTTATCTCAGGGTACAGAGCCTTGATGATCAGAGCATTCGACACGACACATATATCCGTACAAAGACCTACCATCTCAACATCCTGAAGGTCGAAGTCTCCCCATCCTGTATATCCAAAGCTGGTCTTGTTGATGTATATAGCTCCCGGGACTTCAAGGCCAGCTGCGATCTCCCAGCCCTCAGTTTCCTCTATACAATGCGGAACCGGGAGATGACGACCTTCGTTTGTCTCCATGTAATCCTCATAATGCGTATCCCTCGTGAAGATGATCTCATCCCCGCGGTCAGCATACTCCTTTATCTTCTTTTTCACATTCTCCACGATGGCTGCTGCCTCCTTTGTGCCTAGTGCCCCATCAATGAAATCATTCTGCATGTCAACTACTATAAGTGTCTTTTTCGTGTTATTACTCATAATTCTTCTCCTCCTTCTTTCATAAAGAAATCCACACGCGCCTCCAGTTATTATTATTTTGATAATATCTCCAAGTTGTTTATATGTTATTATCATTTTGATAATATGTCAACCCATTATTTGAAACTTACTAAAAAACGGCAGTCCTGACATGCCATGTTCCAAGCCGAACCCGCATGCCAGCACTGCCGCGCTATTATATTTCAATTACATTTAATTATATGCAAATACTCTGTCAGTTCACACTCTGTCTCAATTTTCTTAGAAGTACAAATGCAAAGAACAGCACCGATATAACCGCGAACACCGCACCTACAAAACCGATATATGATATCGCGCCCTTGTCGCACACAATTCCGCCGATCCAGCTTCCACCTCCGATACCGAGGTTGAAAAGTCCTGAATATATGGCAGTCGCCACTGCGGAGCCCTTCTCATCAACACTTCTGATGACCTCCGACTGCGTGGTCACATTGAACGCCATGGCTGTTATTCCCCAGAATGCACAGAGGAGTACCATGGTCGCCAACGTCTTTGACGCCGGAAGCAGAAGCAGCAGCCATACAAGAAGCGTAGCCATAACTGTACCTATGAATGCAAATCTATGTCTGTCATACAGCTTTGAGAACAAATAGCTTCCGAGAAGTCCCATCGCTCCAAATATCAGGAGCACTACAGTGATGACATTGTTCTGGAGCTTTGCAACCTGCTGCATGAACGGCTCTATATAACTGTACACCGTGTAGTATCCAAGCACGAACGATATCGTCTGAATATACAGGCAGATGAGCACCGGATTCTTCAGAAGAGCAGGGAGATCCTTCACATGGAACTGCTCTCCGCTTGCGATCTTAGGGAATACAAATACCATGTACACCAGAACCGCAAATGCTATGATTCCAACGATGAGGAATGTAACTCTCCATCCCATATACTGTCCAACAAGTCTTCCAAGCGGAAGTCCGGCTATAGTAGCTATGGATGTTCCAGTCACGACCATGCTCAGTGCAAATGATCTGTGTTCTTCATTTACAAGTCTTATGGCAACCGGTGAAGCTATCGACCAGAATATCGCATGGGTACACGCAACGCCTATACGCGATGCCATGAGCACTCCGTATGTCGGCGCGATCACGGACATGATCTGGCATATTCCAAACAATGCGATCGTTCCCATGAACAGCTTCCTGAAATCTATCTTCGACACAAGAAGTATGAGTGGGAGGGACAACAGCATGACTATCCACGAATACACTGTGATAAGCATTCCCGCCTTCGACTCCGATATGCTGAACGACTTTGCAATGTCTGTCAGCAAGCCAATTGGCATAAATTCCGATGTGTTGAATATGAACGCCGAGACGGTCATTCCCACAAGCGGAAGCATTTCTTTTCTCGTCAATCTACTCTTCATATTTATTCCTCTTCCTAATAATATGTGGTATATATGATTATTTTTTTGTTCACCAGCCACATATTATAGGAAATGGAATTATGAGTCAATGCACTTTTGAATGGTTATACTGTCCAAATGTTAGATTGTACAAAAAAGAAGGCCGGAAACTCTCCGGCCTTCAGGGTTAAGGGAAAATTTTATGTGAAAAATTGTAGTACACTTACTTTACTGCGAGTCTCTCAAATGTCTCGCTCTCTTCAGGAATCGATCTGAGTCCTCCCCGCTTCTCGACACACAGGCTCGCAACCGCATTTCCGTATCTTGCGCACTCTGCAAGCTCATCTATACTGAACTCCTCCAGTCTCTTATCCGCTCTGACAAGCTGTGATACAAATGCTCCCCAGAATGAATCTCCAGCCCCCGTCGTATCTACCACATGGCTGACGAATCCGGGAACCTTCCGGCTTCCATCCCTGCTGCATATCAGCACACCCTCACTTCCCAGGGTGACCGCAACAAGCCTGACGCCGCTTCCCAGAAGATACTCTGCTGCCTCAGAAGGATCGGAAAATGGTGTGAGTAGCGCTGTTTCCTCGTCCGAAAGCTTCATTATATCTACAAATGGAAGAATACTCTTCATCCTCTCCATCGCATTTTCTCTGCTGTCCCACAGCGGTGCTCTGTAGTTCGGATCATACGATATCACCGCGCCGTATTTCTTTGCCTCCTTCACCGCCTGAAACGTGGTGGTTCTGGCCGGTTCATCCGTGAGTGAAAGTGAACCTATATGAAACACCTTTGTATCTCTGAGCAGCTCGGCGTCAACCTCCTTATAGCAGAGCATTGTATCCGCACCAGGCTTTCTGGCAAATGAGAATTCACGTTCTCCTTTCTCATCCAGAGTGACAAATGCCAATGTGGTAAATACCATATCATCAACCACTATACCTTTGGTGTCTATCCCTGCCTGCTTTGCCGTCTCAACAAGGAAATTGCCGTGCATGTCATCTCCAACCTTACCAATGAAGGCAGTTTTAAGCCCGGCTTTACCGACTGCCGTGAGCATGTTCACCGGAGCCCCTCCGGGATTCTGCTCGAAGAGCTTCATCCCGGAATCAGTGCTTCCGGCAGGAGTAAAATCTATCAGGAACTCACCAAGAGCCACAACATCATATTTCTTTTCCATGTTGAATCCTCCTTGTGAATTTTACTTTCCTGTGATCTCTATGTCATAGAATTCTACTCTTGCATCCTGTGCCAGAAGTCCCGTCTCAAACTCAGGCTTCGCATATATTCTGTATGTAAACGCCACCTGTTCTCCGACAAATACCTCCACCATATCATGGTCAACGATGATCTTCACATCTATCTCGCTGCCCTCTGTTATGTCAAATGTCTTCTCGCACACTCTGACTCCATCA
>OHAS01002806.1_pt1 | contig 12138 bp, 12 predicted proteins | sample 1577131 | NCBI WGS metagenome assembly OHAS01 (sample SAMEA3541566, study PRJEB24748) | human gut metagenome | biome: human gut; feature: human-associated habitat; material: faeces | place: China | collected 2012
GGTGCTGGAAACGCTGGTGCGGGGCGCCTGCCGGGAGTTATTTGCATAAGCGGAAAAGCCGCAGCGATGCGGCTTTTTCAAAGGACCGAGGTTAGCCAACTCTAACCCATGCATCATCAATACAGGTTAGAGTGGTTTAACATCTCGCTATGAGGACGGGACAATGGAAAAGCAAAAAAAATTCTGGGATAAAAACGCCGGACGGTACGACTGCTTCATGCGAAAGGACGCCGCAGCTTATGAGCAGATGTACGAGCTGCTGCGCCCCGTGGTGCGGCACAAAACCGTGCTGGAGCTGGCCACAGGCACGGGGCTGATCGCCAAAAACATTGTAAACAGTGCCGCTCATATTGAGGCCACAGACGCTTCGCCGGAGATGATCGCAGAAGCGAAGCGGGACAACCGATCCGCCAAGCTGCATTTCTCCGTGCAGGATATGTTCCACCTGCCTTATGCCGACGAAAGCTTTGACGTGGTCATCGTGGCCAATGCGCTGCATATCGTGCCGGAGCCGGAGAAGGCTCTCTCCGAAATTCGCCGGGTGCTGAAAGAGGACGGGATACTGGTCGCACCGACCTTTACTCATGCCGGTAATGACTTTCGTGGAAAGGTCAAAGCATTTTTCATGAAGCTGGTGGGCTTTCCGCTGCACAGCAAATGGACGAGTGCAGATTACCTTTCGTTCCTGCGGGAAAACGGCTGGACGGTGCGGAAAAGCACCGTGCTGAAAGCCTCGTTCCCGCTGACCTACGCAGAGTGCGTGAAATCGGAGGGGTGAGCCATGCAGATATTGGAACACGGGCAGGCGCAGGAGCGGACGCTGCTGTTTTTCCCCTGCACGGCAGAGCCTGTATGGGCTTTTGCCGACACGATCACGCTGCTTTCTCAGAGATGGCATGTTTTTCAGGTGGTGTATGACGGCCATCAGCCGGAGTATCCCGGGGATTTCACCTCAGTCGAGCAGACCGTGGAAGAGGTGATCTCCTACTTAGAAAACCACGGCATCTCCCGTCTGGACGGGGCCTATGGCTGCTCCATGGGCGGGGCCTGCCTGACCCGTATGCTGGCATTGGGGGAAATGCCCATCGACCGGGCCATCATCGACGGCGGGATTACCCCCTATCAACTGCCCCACCTGGTGCGAAAGCTGCTGCTTTGGCGAGATATTGTATCCTTCAAGATGGCGGCAAACAGCCGAAAAGTACTGGAAGCAGCTTTTCCGCCGGAACGGTTTACACCCACAGGGCACGACCCCAAAAAGGAATATGACGCCATGGAAGCCTATCTGAAAACCTTCTCAGACCGAACGATTCGCAATATATTCTGGTCTGCCAACAACTATGCGCTTCCAAAACGCCCTGCAAAGATCGGCACGAAGATCACCTACTGGTACGGCGACGACGAAAAGAACGACCGCAAGCGGGATATCCGATTCATCAGGCACTATTTTTCTCAGACGCGCATCCACGGCATTCCGAAAATGGCCCATGCGGAGCTGGTGATGGTACACCCGGAAAAATTCTGCCGGTATGCGGAAAAATTTCTGACTATGCAAGCGGAGGAAAGATGATATGAGAGAAAAGATCAAACTCTCCGGCGTGCCGGAGACTATGCTGCAAACCGTTTATGCAAGGGCGAAGGAGAGCAGCGGCAGAGGTGCGATCCACGACGCAAAAGCGGAAGAACTCATCGAAAAACTGGACTACGATTTTTCTCTTGCCGACAAGGACACCGCCATGCGCAGCGGCGTGATTGCCCGCACCATCGTGCTGGACCGGCTGACAAAAGCGTGGCTTGGGACGCACCCCGGCGGGGTGGTGGTCAACATCGCCTGCGGGCTGGATACCCGGTGCTATCGGATGACGGGTTACGCACATTGGTATAACCTCGACCTGCCAGAGACCATGACCGTGCGAGAGAAGCTCCTGCCGGAAAGCGGCGCGATTTCGCAGACCGCCATGTCCGCCATGGATGATTGGGGCGGCGAAATCAGCGAGCAGAATGCGCCGGTGCTGATCATCATCGAGGGACTGACCATGTACCTCTCCGAGAGTGACGTGCAGCAAATTTTCGCGGTGATTTCCAACCGCTTTTCCAAAGCCACCGTATTTGTGGAAACCATGAATCCGATGGTCGTGAAGCGTTTTAAGGAAAGATCCATCGAAGGCAGCCATGCAAAATTTACTTGGGGAATCAAGAATGGGAAAGCACTTGCCGAACTGCTGCCGGATTTTCGGTTTGTGGAGGAACACAGCTTAACCGAGGGTATGGCGGCATTTGCGCCAGTTTACAAGCTGCTGGACAGGCTGCCCGCCGTGCGGAATATCTCCAATAAAATCGTTGTGGTGGAAAAGGAGAAATAAAAATGCTGCTGCAAACGATTCTGGAAGGGCTGGGACTGGGGGCGCTGCTGGTGGCGGTCTGCGCCGCCGGCATCCGCAAGGGCGCTGTGGGCATGGTGCATCTGTATGACCAAAAGGTGCAGGAGCGGTGCATTGCGCTGGGACTGACCACCAAGGAGAAGATCAAACGGAACGCGCTGCGCTTCAAGGCAATCTGTATTCCCGTGTACCTTGCGTATGCGCTTCTTTGCGCGTATGTCATCAACGGCGCGCAGACGTTTTGGAGCGCTTTCTGGCAGTTCTTTGTGATTTTGTCTGTGATGAATCTCATGGACCGGCTCGGCATTGACGGCTATTGGGTGGGGCACGCCCGGGCGTGGGTAATCCCCGGGACAGAGGATCTGATGCCGTACATCTCGAAAGCAGACAAGCAAAGGAAATGGCTGTTCGGAACCCTGGGGATGGCAGTGTTCTCCCTGATTCTTGCGGGAATCGGGCTGCTGCTGTAAGGGGGGAGTACCGAAGCTCCGCCGCCCGGTTCATCCGGTAGTCCGTCAGCCATGCGCCTATGGAAGCGCCGTAGGCAGAGCGGAAGCAGGCCTTCATGGCCGTCAGCGGCAGGTCGAACCGCCGGGACAGCTCCTCCTGCGTATAGTTCTCGGAAATATGCTCGACAAGAAAGTCGTGAATGGCCTGTACCTTTTCCACCTGCGTGCGGTAGAAATACGGCTGCTCCTCGGTTTCGTCCGGTATGCTTATGGTGTCCAGATACAGAAGCATTTCCAGAATCTTCACCCGGAAATAGGGGATGCGGATCCTCTCAGGCACACGGTACATCTCGCCGAAGATATGCTCCATTACGTCTGCACCGTGCACGACTTTCGGATAGTCCCCCAGCTGCCAGCGGGTGATGATCTGCTCCGGCATCACCGGAAAATCCCGCACCTGCTCTGACAGCGAAGAACTGACCGTCTCCAGGTCAAAGGCCACGGTCAGCCCGTGGTAATGGCTGGACGGGAAGCGGAACACGCCGGTGTGCTGCCGCCGCAAGTCCAGCTTCATGTCCCCGGCCCCGGTGTAGGCCACGGCGTTTTCTCCGGCGGCGTATTCCATGCGCCCCTCCCGGCAGTGGTCGATGGCAAACAGCGGCCGCCCGGCCACATAGGCGCTTTCGTACCGGGCCATGTGGAAGTCGTTGAAGCTGAGCATAACGCCGGGGAACACATCATAGACGGTCATGGTCCCTTCGCCGCTCTCGTTTCGGAACTGCCACACGGCGCAGCCGTCCTTCTCGGCCAGAAGCTGCGCCCCCTGCGCCGGGAACGCGCCGCCACCCAAGCGCGGACCGGATTCTTTCATACGGACCGCCTCCTTTCGCTCACTATACCATGCAGTTAGAGTACATTAACCACATGGTACTATACCACATTCCTCGTGACCTGTCTGCACCATCCGGACAAAAATGCTCTGTTTGGACAAAATTTTTGACAGTTCATAAAGAAAAAGCGTTCCATCACCGGTGGAAAAAGCGCCGGGAGGACTTCACTCCGGCACTGGCAAGACCGCACAAGCGGAGGTCCGGCGGCATCGCGGCTCTTGTGTTTTCCTACCCTATGTGGTAAAATGGCCAAAAAGAGCGAAAAGGAGATGAGGACGTGACGGATCATCCCGCTTCCCCGCTGCCGGAGCGCGGCAGCTGCACCGGCTGCGGCGCCTGCGCCAGCGGCTGCCCCAAGGGGGCCATTCATATGCTGCCGGACCGGGAGGGCTTCCTGTACCCCACCGTCACCGACGCCTGCATCCAGTGCGGCCACTGCGCCCATATCTGCCCGGTGCGCAAGCAGCGGGAGCCCCGGCCGGAACCGGCGGTGTTCGCCGCCTGGAACCCGGACGCCGCCGTGCGGCAGGCCTCCACCGCAGGCGGGGTGTTCCCCCTGCTGGCGGAGTACATCCTGGACGAGGGCGGCGTGGTGTTCGGCGCGGCCCTGGATGAGGAGCTGCAGGTGCGGCACATCGCCGTGAAGGACAAGGCGGAGCTGTCCCGGCTCCAGGGGGCCAAGCCCGTGCAGAGCGACCTGGGCGACAGCTTCCGCCGGGTGCGGCACTATCTGGACCAGGGGCGGCGGGTGCTGTTTTCCGGCACCCCCTGTCAGGTGGACGGACTTTACCACTTCCTGGGGGAGCACCCGGAGCGGCTGCTGACCTGCGACGTGGTGTGCAGCGGGGTGTCGTCCCCGGGGGTGTGGAGCCAGCTGGTGCGGTCCATGGCCTATATCAAGCGGCAGCCGCCGGTGGCCGTGAGCTTCTGCGGCAAGCTGCCGGGGGAAAAGGAGCGGCGGTTCCATGTGCGCTTCGACGGCGGGGCCCAGTATGACGCCCCCTTCGGCAAGTCCGACTTTGGCCGGGGCCTGCGGCAGCGGCTGTTTCTGCGGCCGGTGTGCCACCGGTGCCCCTATGCCAGCACCGACCGCCCGGCGGACCTGACCCTGGGTATGTATCAGCCGCCCCGGGACTTTCACCCGGAGGTGCCACGATACAGTATCTCCCTGCTGCTGGTGAACAGCGCCAAGGGCGCCCACTATTTCGACACCCTGCCCCTGAAGTGGGAGAAGCTGACGCTGGAGCAGGCGGTGGCCTGCAACGGGGCGCTGGCGGCCCCCACGGCTCCCTCCGTCCAGCGGGAGGACTTTTTCGCCGCCTTTGCCCAGCAGCCCTTCCAGCAGGTGCGCAACCGCTTCCTGTCCGCCGCCCCCTTGCCCCAGCCCCTGGAGAAGCTGCGGAGGATGCTGAAAAAGCATAAGGAGTAAGCCATGGAAACATTGATGCATACCTGCTGCGCACCGTGCTCCGTGTCCTGCATCCGGCAGCTGCGGGAGGAGGGCATCGAACCGGTAAGCTTCTGGTACAACCCCAATATCCACCCCTATCAGGAGTACAAGGCCCGGCGGGACACGCTGATGGCCTATGCCCCCGCCATCGGCATGAAGCTCATCGTCCGGGAGGACTATGGCCTGCGGGACTTCTGCCGGGCGGTGTGCGGCGACATCGACCACCGGTGCGGCCGCTGCTATCACATCCGCCTGTGGGAGACCGCCCGCTACGCGGCGGAGCACGGGTACGGCAGCTTCACCAGCACCCTGTTCGTCAGCCCCTACCAGAACCATGAGCTGCTGCGGCAGACGGCGGAGGAGGCGGCCAAGGCCTACGGCGTGGCGTTTCTGTACCGGGATTTCCGGCCCGGGTTCCGGGCGGGCCAGCAGGAGGCCCGGGAGCGGGGATTTTATATGCAGAAATACTGCGGCTGCGTGTTCAGCGAGGAAGACCGCTACCAAAAGCAGATCCTCCGGGATCAGAAGGAGCCGGAGAAGCACATACTGCCATCATGATGAAAAAAGCTGAGACCCGACTTCGGGTCTCAGCTTTTTTTCATGATAGGGGTATTACCGCTTGTTGGAACGGATCCAGATGCCCTGCTGCCGGGCGTGCTCAACCAGCTCATCCCGGAACTTGGGGTGGGCCACGGAGATGAGCCGCTCCGCCCGCTCCCATGTGCTGCAGCCCACCAGATTCACGCCGCCGTACTCGGTGACGATGTAGTAAGCCAGACTCCGGGGATCGGTAACGATGTCGCCGGGATTCAACAGCGGTGTGATGCGGGAGACCATCTCCCCCTGCTTATCGGTGAAGGTGGATGTCAGACAGATGAAGGCCTTGCCGCCGGGGGACACCGCCGCCCCCTCCAGAAAGTCCAGCTGACCGCCGGTACCGCTGATCTGGCGGGTACCGGAGCTTTCGGCGCAGATCTGACCGTACAGGTCAACGGAGATACAGTTGTTGATGGAGACGAAATTATCCTGCTTGCCCACGTTGGCCGGGTCGTTGCAGTAGCTGATAGGATATGTGACCACGCCGGGGTTCTCGCGTATCCAGTCGTACAGGTCGGGCGAGCCGATGGCAAGGCCGAAGATGCTCTTGTAGCGATCCAGCTTCTTCTGGTTGTTGGTGATCTTGCTGGCCTTGTACATGTCCAGATAGCTGTCGCACAGCATCTCCGTGTGGATGCCCAGATCCCGCAGGTCGCTCTTGGCGATCATCTGACCCACGGCGTTGGGCAGAGAGCCGATGCCCAGCTGCAGGGTGGAGCCGTCCACCATGTTCTGCACCACATACTCGGCGATCTTCATCTCCGCCTCGTTGGCGGCGGGAGACTTGACACTGGGCAACGGGCCGTGAGGCCCCTCCACGATCATGTCCACGTCACTGATGTGGATGCACTCGTCCAGACCGCCGTAGACCCACGGCAGATTCTCGTTGATCTCCAGAATGACCACATCCGCTTTGTCCAGCGTGGAGCGCGCGGAGGCCGTGGCGCCGGCAAAGTTGAAGTAGCCGTGCTCGTTCATGGGGGTCACGGCCATCATCGCCACGTTGACGGTGAGGAACTGGCTGTAGTACCAGCTGAGGTTGCGGAAAACCATGGGGTTGAAGTTGCACAGCCCGCGGTCGCAGAGTTTGCGCTCATAGCCGGACATGTGCCAGCTGTTGTAAACAAAGTGCTTGCGCTCCGGGTCGCACTCCACCATCTGGATCGGGTCGAAAATCAGGTAACCGCGGATCTTCACCTCCCGCAGCTCGTCCTTTCTCTTGGCGATGGCGGCATCCATCAGGGACGGGAAGCCCGTGCCCATGGAGATGTCGATCCAGTCGCCGCTCTTTACCACCCGTGCCGCTTCATCGGCGGTGCATAGCTTGCGATTGTATTCCGCTGTGTAGTCAAACGGTCTGGCCATAGTGTTCTCCCTTTCCGCGTATTGTATTTTACTTTGTTAATTTTATCACTTGCACCGCTCTCTGTCAACAGTTTAACAATTTTTTCTCGCCGTTGTTGTTTTTCATCGAAACGCCCTGCCGTCCGCGTCCAGCAGCTCCCGGCGGCGGATGCGGGTGAAGTCCGGCGTCAGCTCCGGCAGATAGCGGGCGATGGCCTTCTCCAGCAGCTGCGGGTTCAGGCCGGGATTCTGCGCCTGCACCGTGACAGTACCGGTGACAACGCCCTCCCCTGCTGTAAAGGAAACTTCCTTTATCATGGGCGCTATATCTACATCCGCAAGGTCCTTGCGCTTGGTACGCTTCTGGATGACCAGCTCCGGGCGGCGCAGAAGCGCGGTGATGGCTTCGGCGGCATCGGCGGGCACGCCGTTATCGTATTCAAAGGTCACGTCGGCGCGGAGAAAAGCCAGATCCCGGACGGGACGGGTGGCCGGATAGCAGTCCAGCACTCGCAGACCGGAGGGCATGCCGGTGTTGAGCTTTTCCGCGATGCCGCTGCCGTCGGTATCCTGCGTCACCTCGAAATCCAGCAGCTCGCAGTCGCTGGACTGTCCCACCGGCAGCGGCAGGACAATGGAGATGATGGGGTGCGGGTGGTAGCCCTGTGAGTGCTTGATATCCAGCTCGGTGCGGGGAAAGGCGCGCTGGAACGTGCGCAGCAGGTCGAGATGGGAGATGTAGGACGCCTGCGCTTCCTTTATAAATAAGAGACGGAGCTTAGACATCGCATGTCCCTCCTACTAACAGATTGGCTCCGCAGCCGTTGCAGTGGGTGCGGCAGTCGGGGGTGGTGACGGACCGGTACGCCTGATGGCGCTCCCGCTTCAGATACGCCTGCGTCACGCCGGAGGAGATCATGCTCCACGGCAGCAGCTCGTCCTCGCTGCGGGTGCGGTTGGCGTAGAAATGCGGGTCAAGGCCGCACTCGTCGAAGGCCTCCAGCCAGCGATCCAGGGAGAAATACTCCTCCCAGGCGTCAAGGTGAGCGCCTTTACGCCACGCTGTTTCCAACACCTTTCCCATGCGGCGGTCGCCCCGGGCGAGGACGGCCTCCATGAAGCTGGTGTCGGAGTCGTGCCAGTTATAGGTGACGGTCTTTGTCTTGATGGCCTCCCGCAGCAGCGCCACCCGGCGCTCGTACTCCTCCTTGGATATCTGCGGCTCCCACTGGAACGCCGTGTGGGGCTTGGGCACGAACCAGCTGGTGGAAACGGTGATGCGGATGCCCCGCTGCTTGTTTTGGGCACTCTCGCGCCACGCGTGCATGACGCGGGCGGCTACGTCCGCGATGCCCAGCACGTCCTCGTCCGTCTCGGTGGGCAGACCCAGCATGAAATAGAGCTTCACGGCGCTGTAGCCGCCGGCAAAGGCCGTGCGGCAGGACAGCAGCAGATCGTCCAGCGTGACGTTCTTGTTGATGACGTCCCGCAGCCGCTGGGTGCCGGCCTCCGGCGCGAAGGTCAGGCCGGTCTTGCGTCCCTTGGCCAGCCGCTGCATCAGCTCCATGGAGAAGTTGTCGGCGCGGAGGCTGGGCAGGGACAGGCTCACATGCCGGGCATCGCAGAAGGGCTCCAATTCATCACACAGGTCGGTCAGCGGCGGGTAGTCGCTGGTGGACAGGCTGGACAGCGTGACCTCCTGATAGCCGGTGTCATCGCAGGAGCGGACGCAGTAGTCGGCGCAGAGGTCGCGGCTGCGGTTGCGGACGGGGCGGTAGACATAGCCCGCCTGACAGAAGCGGCAGCCCCGGATGCAGCCCCGGAACAGCTCCAGCGTCACGCGATCCTGCACGATCTCGGTGGAGGGCACGATGGTCTTTACCGGGAAATAGGACTTGTCCATGTCGTGGACGATGCGCTTGGTGACAACAGCGGGCGCGCCGTCCCGGGGGGTGATGGACGCCACGGTGCCGTCCTCGTGATAGGTCACGTCGTACAGGCTGGGCACGTAGATGCCCGGCAGCTGCGCGGCGGCGCGGAGGAAGTCCGGCTTGCTCCACCCCTCGCGGCGGGCGCGGCGGTGCAGCTCGATCAGCTCCACGGTCACGTCCTCGCCCTCGCCCAGGCTCACAAGGTCGATGAAGTCGGCCAGCGGCTCGGCGTTGTACATAGCGGTGCCGCCGGCAATGACCAGCGGCGTCAGGCCGGTACGGTCAGCGGCGTGGAGGGGGATATGCGCCAGATCCAGCATGTTGAGGATGGCGGGAAACGCCATCTCGTAGCCAACGGAAAAGGCCACGATGTGGAAATCCGTGATGGGGTCGCCGGATTCCAGCGCGAAAAGGGGCATATCCGCCTTTCGCAGCTCCTCCTCCATGTCGCCCCACGGGGCGAACACACGCTCGCACCAGACGCCGGGCAGGTCGTTCATGACGCCGTAGAGAATGCGCATGCCCAGATTGGACATGCCGATCTCGTAGGTGTCGGGGAAGCAGAAGGCGATGCGGGTGTCCACCTCGTCTTTGTTTTTCAGAATGGCGTTATATTCGCCGCCCACATAGCGGGCGGGCTTCTGTACGCGGGGCAGGATGCGTTCCAGTCGTTTGTCCATGGTAAAAATCCTCGGCAGATCATTTGTTGTAACAGCTTATTTTATCGTGTTTTGTTCCATTTGGCAATACCCCATTCACCGTCAGCCAGAGAACGCCGGGCAGCAGGAACAATCCTCCGCCGGTGGTGAGCGTCAGATACAGGCACACCAGCAGCAGCGCCGAGGATACCGCCGCGCCGGTGATATAGGCCACGCGGTCGGCGGTGTACGGCTCGCTGCACAGCGACACAAGGAGCCAGAGCAGGCGGCCGCCGTCCATGGGGCGGACGGGCAGCAGATTCAGCGCGCCCAGTATCAGATGCGCCCCGGCGAAGGGTGCCAGCGCCTCACCGCCCACGGAGGACAGCAGCGCCCAAAGCAGCAGGTTGCAGGCGGGACCTGCGGCCACGGCCAGTATCTCGCCGCCGTAGGAAAGGCGCGCCAGCGCCGGGACATACAGCTCTGCGCCGGAGGCCGACAGCGTCAGACGCCGGGGCGGGGCGTGGAGCAGGTGCAGCGCCAGCACATGGGCAAGCTCGTGGCACAGGGCGGCGGAGAGAATGGCGGCGGGCAGCGTCAACCCCCTTGAAAACAGCAGGAACGCCGCCAGCAGCACCAGCGCCGAGGGCGAGACGGTGAGGGCGGCGGAACGGTCAGGCGAATGTGACATAGTAGATGGGATTCAGGTAGACGTCATCCTGATGCAGCTCGAAGTGAAGGTGGACGCCGGTGGCGCGGCCGGTGTCCCCCATCTCGGCGATGGGATCGCCGCAGCGTACCTGCTGGCCGTCGGAAGCGGTGATCCGGCGGCAGTGGGCGTAGAGCGTGGAATAGCCGCCCTCATGGGTGACGGTGACGTATTTGCCCAGATCGGTGCTGTCGCCCACGGCGGTGACAACGCCATCGGCGAAGGCGGAGATCACGGCGCCCTCCTCCCCTGCTATGTCAAGGCCGTAGTGAAAGCGCCCGCCGCCCTCCAGCGGATCGCTGCGGGCGCCGAAAAGCGAAGTGATGTCCCCGGCGGGCACCGGATCGGCGTAGTCAAAGTTCAGAACGCGCTGGAGCATATCCACGTTGCCGGGCAGATCATCGGTTCGCGGAACGGAACTGCCGGAAGCAGGCACCTCCGCCGCGCCGAACACGGCGGTGTAGGCATCGGTCAGGGCATCGGAACCGGAGGAAAAAGCACGTCCGGCGGCGGAGAACACCTCCACGAAGTCGGTGTCGGCTCCCAGCAGCTCCAGAAGCGTGGCGCGGCAGCGCTCCAATGCAGCGGGAAACAGGAATTTCATGGCCACCACCGCCAGCAGCAGCGTGGCGGAGATCACCATCTGCGCCATGCGGCGGCGGGCGGCGGGCGTGGCTTTTTTCTCCGGGCGGGGTGCAGTCGGGCGGGACGTGGTCGGGCGCGGCGGCACTTTGTGGGGCGCAGGAGCGCGGCGGCGGGTCGGGGCAACGCGGCGTCCGGAATATGACGCGGTGCGCTGGGACATACGGAACACCTCCTTGAGCAGCATGTGCTTTTGGAGAAGTGTATGCGGGAGGGAAAGGAAAAAGACGGCAAAGGCCGTCTCTTTCAGCGTATGCTTTTTATGCCGAAGGTGACGCACCGGACGGGTGGTACTCGGCGTACAAAAAAGCAGAGTGTCCATTACAGGATACTCAGATCCTATAAGGACACTCTGCATGGTCGGAGTGGGGGGACTTGAACCCCCGGCCTCTTGGTCCCGAACCAAGCGCGCTACCAGCTGCGCTACACCCCGTCAGCCCTCCTATTATATTTCCAAACCGCCGGGCTGTCAAGTACTATTTCACGCAGGCTGCCCTTTTTTCGTCACCTGCTCACAGCTCTCACCGCAGCAGCGCCTGCACGTCCCCCAGGGCGGGCATGGCCGGGATGCCGCCGCGCCTGGTGATGCACAGAGCGGCCGTGGTGTTGCCCCAACGGGCGCAGTCCGCCGCGTCAGCCACCGTAAGTGCAGCAGGGCGCTTATCCAGCGTCAGCATACGGTGCAGGAAGCCGCCCCAGAAGCCGTCGCCGGCGCCGGTGGTGTCCACAGGGTCGGAGGCAAAGGCCGGGACGGTCTGCATGCCGCCCGCAACGGCCACCAGCGCTCCCCTCTCCCCCAGCGTGACAGCCACGCAGGAAACGCCCTGCGCCAGCAGGCGGTGGGCGGCCTCCTCCGGCTCCGCAGCGCCGGTCAGCAGCAGCGTCTCCTCATCGGAGAGCTTCATCACATCGGCGTAGGGCACCATGGAGCGCATCTGCGCGGCGGCAGCCTCGTCCGGCCAGAGGGCAGCGCGGTAGTTGGGATCGTAGGAGATCACCGCGCCCGCGCGCTTCGCGGCCTCCACAGCGGCGAAGGTGGCGCTGCGGGCAGGCTCGTCCGTCAGGGACAGGGAGCCGACGTGCAGGACGCGGGCGGATGACAGCAGC
>OHAS01002811.1_pt1 | contig 12130 bp, 3 predicted proteins | sample 1577131 | NCBI WGS metagenome assembly OHAS01 (sample SAMEA3541566, study PRJEB24748) | human gut metagenome | biome: human gut; feature: human-associated habitat; material: faeces | place: China | collected 2012
AAAAGTTATTTATAGATGAAGAAAAAGGCTATTTAATGGCAAAAATAAATAAATGTAATCACTATGTAAGCGAAATAAAAATTTTGAATTAAAAGCATTTTTAATATTTATAAAAGGGAGGATTTATGAAAAGGATAGTTATAACTATTTTTCTTTTAGCTAATTTAGCAACGGTTATTTATTCACAGGAAATAACTGAAAAAGAAGGAATGAGAGTTCTTAAACAAATAAGAAAAGAAGTTCAATTGGAAGAAAAAGAAAAAGCCAGAGCTGTTAGAGAAGCAGAAAAAATCAAAGCAGCAGAGGAGAAAGCAAAAATAAGTGCTGAGAAGGCAGAAGAAAAAAAGGGGAAGAAAATACTTGAAGAGATTAGAAGAGATATGAATGAATCTCTAGAGGAAAAAGTTTTTAGAAGTGAAAATAACCCTGAAGCAAGAATGGTAGCTGCAGAAAAGGCCTTTGAAATAGGAAGGGAAAGAATGGCATTTTTAAAGGCAGAAGAAAAGGAAATTATGGAACTTGAAAAATCTTTAGGAATAGAAGATGTAAATAGAGATGTATTTTTAGGACAGAAATTTGATAAAGTTTATGATGAATTTAAAGCTAATAACAATGAACTTGAAATACTTTTGTTAGAAAATGAAAAACTTAAAGAATACTTGAGTAGACTAGATAGAATGGAAGAAAAAGTAAAAGCAGGAAATTAAAGAAGGGGAGAAGATAGATGAAAAAAAATGACATTGAAAAATCCTTAAAGAGATTTTTGAAGAGAAAAGTAAGTTACTCTTTATCACTTTTAATAGCCTTTATGATAACAGGAGGGGTATCTTTAAGTGCAGGAATAACAGCAGAGGAGATACAAGAAACTAAAGGGGAACTTTTAACTAAAATACAGACAGAACGTGAAGAAATAAAAAGAAAAATAGCAGAAAATGAAAGATTAATAAGAGAATATAATTCAGATTTTGTGGAACTTGTGAGAAAAGGAGATTTTTACTCAAAACCCTTAACTCCAAGCACACAAGTTTTTTTTAGTTATCAATATTTAGATAATGGGAAGATGAAAGATGTAACAGATAAGGAATTTTCAAAAACCATTGATGCTGTTAATAAACATTATGGAACAACAAATGGCAGAAGTTTACTTAAATCTACGGGAAATATAGGAAAAGATAAAATAATAGCTGGAAATGGGATAGTAGTTGATAATGAAGTTTTTAGAGAAACAATAGAAGTAGGAGCAAATATAAAGCCTGTAGAACCGACATTACCAACAATTAATCCAAATGTATCAGTAAATGTATCAGCACCAGTAGTAAATCTCGGTGTATTGCCAGGAACAGTGAGCCCTGTAACGCCATCAATAACTCCAGTATCAGCACCAATAATAACGCTTCCAACAGCACCAGGAAATTTGAGTGTAAATGTATCAACACCATCGGCAGTTGATAAAATCACAGTGAGTGCTCCAATAGTAAGTACACCAACAACACCAGCTGAAAAAAACATAACAGTAAGTACACCAACAGCACCTGGAGGATTTACACCAACAGCAGTAACAGCACCAACAGTACCAGAAGCACCAACAGTAGCAGGGGTCACTATACCTACTATAATTATTCCAAGTTTAACATCTCCATCTAGTGGAAATGGTGATGGCTCATGGACTTGGAATGTTAGTGGGGATAATGGACTTATATCTCAAGTGATAACTACAAGTGGAAATTTTAAATTTACTACAGGAGGTTCAGGTACAACAGATGCTTTTACAGCAGCAGTTACTGGGTATACAGCAACTGCTGCAAGTGGTTATAGTGTAAGTGTAAGCAATGCAACATATGGAGAAACATCTGTTGGAAGTGGAAAAGCAGGAATGTATAGAATTGTTGGAAGTAGATACTCTAGCTTTGGAGTTGGGACTACAATAACAATTGATGCGACAACTCGTCCAGATAGTGGAAATGCTTTAAGACAATTTATTCATTTTGATCCTCATGGAGATAAAGCAGCTGCCTCTATTGATGAAATAACAGAGGCTTCAGCCACAGAAAGGACTCAAGCAACAAATTTAGTGAATAAATATAAGGGAGCACATTCAAGTTTTGAGGATAAAGGATATCAAATATTAGCTTTGAATGGAGAATTAACTATAAATGGAAATACAATGGTTGGTGTAGGATTGCAAGGACATTCAAATAATGGAAGAAATCCAATGATTTTACATACAGGAACAACAATTATAAATGGAAATAAAAATGCTGTATTTGCTTATCCAAATGATGGAGATAGTGCAAATAGATTGTATATCACTACAAATTATGGAACTGGAAAAATAGAGATAAATGGTAATAATAACTTTGTAATGTTAGCTGAAAAAAATTATTCTAAGCATGTTCATAACTTTGAAAATAGTGGAATTATTGATATAAAAACAGGTAATAACAATATAGGTTTCTTTGGAAAACAGGGAATAAATAATGGATATTTAGATTTGCAAAAACCCATAACAATATCATCTACAGGAACAGAAAATATAGGAGTTTATCAAACTAATGGAAGTAATAATAAATTAAACGAAAATTCAGTGATAAAGGTTGATATATCGGCTGGAAGTAAGAATGTAGGGTATGTAGGTGACTATTCTTCTCAAATCATAAATACAAACGTTTATAATATAACAGGGGGAACAAGTAATATAGGAGTAATTAGTAATAATGCTCTTATTTTAAATGGATTGACACTAAATATATCAGGTGGAGATACAAATTTTGGCCTTGTGAATAAAGTGGGAACTTTATCTTCTAATGGAGTAATTAATATATCTGGTGGAAATGATAACATTGGAATAGCAAATCAATCAACAGGAGCAGTCACTCATACAGGGAATATAATATTATCACCAAGTGGAACAAATAATATTGGAGTTTATGGAGAAACAACTGCTTCTACTACTATAACAGGAGAGATACAGGTTAACGGAGAAAAAAATAAGGCAGTTTATGGGAAAAATTCTCATACAATAAGTGTAAATAATATAACAGCAAATACAATAGATTCAGTAGTTGTTTATGGAGAAAGTGGAGCTAAAATTACAGTAAATGACTTAAATGTAGTTTCAAAAATAAGGGATAATCCTACAGAGGCAGATAAGAATGATACAGGAGCTGCCTTTGCAAAAGGAACTGGAACAATTATTACAATAGATAGAGGGTCATTACCTGGTGAAGCCAATATAAATATAACTGGGTCAAAATTAACTGATGCAGACAGATATATTGGATTTGGATTAATGGCAGCAGATGGTGGAGTTATTAATGCTAAAAAGAACCATATAAAAGTGACTAATGGTTCAACAGCAGCAGCATCTATAGGAACAAACTCAAATATAGATTTGTCAGGAGGAACAATAGAGTTTAATGGTTCAGGATATGCTGTTTATTCAGATGGAGTAGGAAAAATAGATTTAAGTGGTTCTAAAATGATTCTGAAAGGAAAATCTACAGCATTTGACCTTAATCTTACTCCAGGGGTGGTTTCTCCAATTAAATTAGATTCAAATTCAAGAATTCATGTAGCTTCTAATGATGTTGTTGTATTTAATTTACAAAATGCAACTGGGTTAAATACAAATGGACTAGAAAATAGTATAACCACAGCTCTTGGAGGAGCTTTAGGAAGTGTGAACCTTGATAATCTTATAGTTGCAGAAGCAGGAGCTGATAAATATAAAACAGCAGCAGTTGATGGAGGAACAATCACTATTGGCAATCTGGATAAAACAGGAACAGGTGCAGTTGGAGAAACTCAAGCTCAGAAAGATGGGAATTTCTATTATAATAGATTTTTAGGACAAAGACTTGTAGCAACTGCAACAGGAAGTACAATTTCTGCAGTTCTTGATGATACACAGGCTTCAAAATTTAATAATCAGGTAGTTGGATTGGAAATGAACTCGAGTAAGCTTGCTGTTTCTAATGCAGAAACAGGAATAAATCTAATTAATTCAACTATTATTGCTGATAGAAATGGCAATGGATCAGGTGCGATAGGAGTTTTCATAAACTATGGAGTTGTAACAGTAGATGGAACAAGTTCTATAAAAGTTGAAAAAGAAAGCAATGCTGCAAATACACAGGCAGTAGGTATTTATGCAGTAAATGGAAGTAGAATATCTAATGCTGGAAGTATTGAAGTAGGTGGAAATCAGTCTATAGGTATTTTAGGAATGGCATATAGGGAAGCTCCAATAGGAACACCTCTAGAAAATGAATATGGAGTATCAGCAGTGGGACAAGGTAAAATTGATATTACTAACAATAAAAATATAACACTTGATGGAATAGGAACAATAGGTATTTATGCACATAATAATAAGGCTTCTGGGTTAAATACTGATGCTGTTGTAACAAATACAGTTAATGGAGTAATAACAGTTGGTTCCTCAGACAGTTTAAGTGCTGCTGTAGGTATTTATGGAAAAAATGCTACTATTTCAAATCTTGGAAAAATATCTGTAGGAGATGGTGGAGTAGCTATATATGCAACAGAAGGAAGTAGAATAACTGATCTTGGGACTCTTGATTTAGGAGCAGATGGAGTAGGAGTTATGGTTGATGGTGCTTCAACTATATCAGCGAATTCAGTTACTCTTACATCAAATAATACAGGAACTCTTGGAAAAACTGGAATCTTCTATAAAGGAACTCTTGGAACAGAGAATCAGAATGTAGGTGTAAATATAAATGCTTCAGCTCTTGATAAAGGAACAGCTATATATGTAGAAAATATGAATGTAACTTCTTCTGGAACTTTAAATGTAGGTAAAGAGGGAGTCGGTATTTTTGTAAAGGGTAACTCAACTCAAATAGGAACAAATACAGGAACTATTGATCTTACATCTGGAAAAACAGGTGCAGTAGGTATGTATACTAAAACTGCTAATATTGTTAATGATACAGCTGGAATTATTGAAGTAAGAGATTCTTCGCAAATAGGTATGTATGCAGAGGGGACTAATAATAAAGCTACTAATACAGGAACAATTAATCTGAATGTAGATAGTTCTACTGGTATCTATGTAAAATCTGGTGCAACAGCTGAACTTAATGGAAATATAGGATTTACAGGGAAATCAAGTGTAGGAGTTTTTGCAGAAAATGCAACAGTAAACTTTAAAGATAATTTGAACTTTACAAATAATAATGAAAATAAAAATATTTATGTTTATGGTAAAGATGCTGCTGTAGGAATAAATTCTGGAAAAATTGTAACAGTAGATGGAATGGGAACTCCAGCAACAACAGGAAATAAGACTGTAGGAATATATCTTGAAAATACTGGTAATGGAAGTACATTTAATGGAACTACAGGGCAACTTGTTGTTACAAATGAAGCAGTAGGTATCTATTCTAAAGGGAATAATACTTTGAATGTAAACATAACAGCTAATGGAGCAAAGACAACAGGAGTATTTATAGATGGAAATTCTACTATAGCAGGAACAGTAACCGTAAAAGGAACTGCATCTGCAGGAGCGATTGGAGTATATGGAAGTGATGGTGCTGTAACTATAGGCGTTGGAGGACTTACTCTTAAGACAGATGCAGATAAAGGAACTGGAATGTATCTTGTTGATGGAGCCTATGCAGCAGGAGAAAAAATTACTGTGAACAATACAGCTGCTGTGGATAACATAGGAGTATACTACAGTAAGGGAACTGCTTCAGGGATTGTAACAAATGGAGCTGAAATTGAACTTACAGGAAGTAAGAGCATAGGAATATATGCAGCTGATGGAATAAGCCTTGTTAATAGTAAAGATGTAATATCAACAGGAGTGGGAACAAACAATAATATAGCTTCGTATGTAGGAGGAAATTCAACACTTACTTCAAATGGAAATATAACTATGGCAGGGGCAGATAATATAGGAATATATACTGGCAAAGGAACTGGAGTAAACAGTGGAATTATTGATATAAGTGGGGGAACAGGAACATCATCAGCAGGAATGGTGGCTAAAACTGATACTGCAGCAGATACAGCTACTGTGGAAAATAAAAATAAAATTACTGTAGGTTCTAATCTTGGAATGTATATAGCAGGAGCTGGAACAAGCTCAGGAAAAAATACAGGAACAATAACTGCAACAACAGGAACTGGGGTATATGTTGATGGTTCAGGGAATAGTTTTAATGGAACTGGAGGAACTATTGCATCAAATACAGTTGGAATTTACCTGAAAAATACAGATGCTAATAAAATCACAACTGGAACTTTAAATATAGGTTCAGGAGGAGTTGGAGTATTTGGTGAAGATGCTAAAATAGATTTTGCAGTAAATGTTACAGGAACAGGAGCAGTAGGAGTTGCAGCTAAAGGAAATTCAATAATTTCAGGAAATATTAAAACAGGACAGGGTTCTGTTGGAGCATTTCTTCTTAATGATACAGTAACATTTAATGGAGCAGTTATAGAAACAGGAGCAAGCATTCCAGAGTCAGGGCCAGGAGCGAATGATGCCAAAACATCAGTAGGAATGCTGTTTGATGCAGGAATAACTAGTACATATACTATGAATAATGTAACTGTAAATGCAAAAGATGGAGTAGGAATATATCTTGGTGGAACTGGAATGACTCTTAATCATAATGGAAATATAACTACTGAAGGTGGAATAGGAATATATGTAAAAAATGGAACTACATTGGCAACAGGAACATCAACACTTAACATAAGCAATGGAGGAACTGGAGTATATATAGAGCAGGGAACAGCAAACTTAGGATTAAGTGGAAATTTGACATTTAATTTTGGAACTGGTGGAGGAATAGGAGTATTCAATAATGGAGGAACACTTAACCTTGGAAATAATATAACTATAACAGGTTCAGGTTCTCTTGCTGCAACTTCAAATGGAAACTTAATTTCTTCTGGAAATTTAAGTATAGGAGAGGGAGGAACAGGACTTCTTGGAACATATGACAGTGGAACTGTAACAGCAAAAAGTATAACAAATAACGGAGGAACAATAAATGTTCATACAGGAGGGATAGGTCTTGCAGCTATAAAGGGAACAAGTATTCCAACAGGAACGATTACCATAAATAATAGTGGAATAATTAATGCAGAAGGAATATCAACTGGAGCTACTCCATCTCATTCTATTGGAATTTATACAGATGTAGCTGAAATTGTAAATACAGGAAGTATCAATGTAGGAACAGATGGAATAGGAATTTATAGTGCCAATAGTGGAAAATCAGTGCAAAATGATACTATGATTATGACTGGAACAGGTGGAATAGGAGTATATCTTAAAGATGCTACAACTGGACTTGCTTCAAATAATATAATTTCAACAAGTTCAAGAAATACAGGAGTAGTTCTTGAAGGAGTAACCTCAAATATAAATGCAGGAACTGTTACCTTAGGAGATGAAAGTGTAGGAGTAATGGCTGTATCAGGAACAACTTCTGCAATAGATGGAACTATTAAAGTAGGAGCTTCAAGTTCTGATAAAAGTGCAATAGGAGCAGTAGTAAAAGGTGGTTCTAATGCAGTATTAACGGGAACGGCATCAATCACAGCTGGAACAGGTGGGATAGGAGTATATGCTGAAGGGGCAGGAACAACAGTTGTTGTTTCAAATGCAGGAAATATATCAGTAGGAACAGATGGGATATATATGTATTCTAAGGGAGCTGCTTTGTCTTTTACAGGAGATATTACAGCTGATGCTCAAATAGGAATAGTAGCAGATGGAGGAAGCATAACTGCAAGTGGAAGCTCATCTATAACAGCTAAAAATGGTGGAATAGGAGCATATGTAAAAGGAACAGGGTCATCATTTACAGTAACAAATATTATAGTTCAAAGTGGAATTGCAGAAACGAATTCTAGTCCAGCAAAATATTCTGTAGGAATTTATTATGATGGGGTAGCATCAATAGGAGCAATGCCAGTAGTTACACAAACAGGAAATTATACAATAGGCAGAGTATTAAATAATTCAGCTGGAAGTGCAACTGGTGGAATTTCTATAGGAAGTTCGGGAAGCAATCAGGTAGGAGTAATGGTAAAAGGAAACTCTAATTTAGCTGTGACAGGTGGAGTAGCTGTAACAGGAAATAGTAATATTGGTGTATATGGAGAAAGCAGTGCAATAACAGTGACTGGAGATATATCAGCTGCTTCAGTATCTTCATTGACAAATTCATCAATAGGTGTATTTTTAGATAAAGGTTCATCATACACAGGAACTGTAGGAAATATTTCAGCAGGAAGTAACAGCATTGGAATCTATGGAAAAAATATGGTTGGGGGAACAATTACACAAAGTGGAACAACTATGAATGTAGGAACTAATGGAGTAGGTATTTATGGAGAAGGAAATGGAAATATCAACTTATCGATGGGAACAATAACTCTAAGTGATAAAAATTCTATTGGTGTATATGCTAAAGGACTAAATTCAGTAGTAACAGGAAATATGACTATTGGAACAAATACAAGTATAGGAATAGTAAGTGAAGGGAATGGAAATGTAACATATACAGGGGATATAACAATAGCTGATAAAATAAAAACAGGTTCTGTAGGAATATACAAACTTGGAGGAACAGCACCATCAATTATCACTTCATCAGGGAACTGGTCAGTAGGAAACAGTGGTTATGGAATTTATTTAAAGGGTCAGGGAACAACAGTTAATAATAGTGCAGATATGACACTAGGAATGTCAGCAGTAGGAATATTCTCAAGTGGAGTAAATGTAATTAATAATACAGGAAATATAGTTGTAGGAGAAACAGATGTAAAAGGTGATCATAATAAGATAGAAAATCATCTTAACTCAATAGGAATATATGCAACTGCAGGAACTACTGTAAATAACTCTGGAAATATAACTGTAAACTACGATCATTCAGTAGGAATCTATGGAGATGGCTCAGGAACAAAAATTCAAAATACAGGAACTATCAATGTTGATAGAGGAGGAGTAGGAATTCTTGTAAGAGATGGAGCAGTAGCTATAAATGCTGCTGGAGGAAATATCATCTTAGGAAGTACATCAGCTCCAATGCCATGTACAGCAACAACAGTGGGAATGGCAGCATATTCAGGGGCAAAAATAGAGAATGCTGGAACAATAACTGTTAATGAAGGTGTTGGAATGCTTATAGGAGTAGGAGCAACATTTGACAACAGTGGAACTATTTATTTAAAAAATGGAATAGGAATTGAAGGACCAGGAGCTTTAAACAACTATGGGCATATAGTTGTTCTTCCAGGAGGAAATGGAACTCCAGGAGCAAATGTGGGAGTATCTAATGCTGAAATAGGAAGTGTAAAAATAGAATCAGATGGAACAATAACAATTAATGATAAATATGTATCTATTGGAGGAACACTTTCAACAGTAGGAAATATAGTAGTAAATGGGGCATATGTAGATGTAACAACTGGAACACCATTATTTAATGCAAATAGTGTAAGTGGAGAAGTAAGATTACTTCCAAACTTTGCAGCTACAGGAAATGGAATTTCATATGAGATAGAAGGCTTTATAAATACAGCAATGGGAACAATAACAGGAACTAAACTTACTCCTGTAACATCACCTCTATTTATTGCTAAAATTACAGATAAAGGAAGCCTTGTTATTGCAAAAAGACCATATGCAGACTTGACAATAGGGGAACAATTTGATGCAATGGATAAAGGATTGGATAATATTCTTAAAAATAGTGGTGGAAGTGGAAGAGATGCTGATATTTTGAAAGGATTAAATGAATACTTAGAAGGTCTTCCAGCAGATCAATTTGAAAGAGAAACATCATTGAAATTAGCTGAATTCAGAGGAGATATCTATGCAACTATTCAAGGAAGAATGCAGGATATTAATCAGGCATTTAATAATTCTTTCTATGAACTTGAATCATCATACAACCTGACTAAAGACAGCAGTAAATACAGTGTTATCTATACTGATGGAAACTATAAGGATTCTACTTTAGGAATAGATGACTATGACTACAAGGTAATGGGACTTCTATATATGAAAGAAAAAGAGGGAACAGAGTATGGAAGCAAGTATGGATATACAATAGGATTTGCTGGATCTAAATTTGACTTTGATGATGGTGGATCAAAAGAAGATGTATACTCATTGAGAGTAGGAGCACACAGAGTTAAAAATCTAAGTGATGAGCATAAAGTATCATGGTTATCAAGAATAGAACTAGGATACAACAGACATATTGCTAAGAGAAAACTTAATCTTCAAGAAACATTTGAAAATAAGGGAGAGTATAATACTTACTCTGTAGCATTTGACAACAAACTTACAAAAGTTATCTATACAGATTTATCTAGACAATTAGATGTATATGCTGATTTAGATTTAGAATATGGAAAAGTAGATGATTTTAAAGAACATGCTGGAAGCAAAGGTGGACTTGAAGTACAAATTAAAGATAACGATTACTTAAGCGCACAGGTAGCAGCAGGAGTGAAAGCTCAACAGAGAATCTATGTAGTAAATGATGTATCTGTAAAAGTAACAGCAGATGTAAAGTATGCATATGAACTTGGAGATAATTATGATGGAAATAAAGCAAGACTAAAAAATGGAGGAGAAGGATATTACAGTCTAATCACTCCAGAAAAGAAAGAGGGAAAACTTACAGGAAAAATCGGACTTACAATAGAAAAAGCTAATCATATGGGAGTAACTTTTGAAGTAGAGGCAGTAGATGAAGGAAATAGAAAAGACTCATCAATCAAGTATGGAGTAAGATTCAATTACAAATTTTAACCAAAAAGGCAGAGATAATCTCTGCCTTAATTATTTATTTCAATATTGCTCTTGCTACTTCTGCATCTATCTCATCAGGTGTTACAGTAGGAGAAAATCTTCCAATTATTTCCCCATCTTTTCCTATGAGAAATTTAGTAAAGTTCCATTTTATCTCTTTACCTAATAATGTTTGTCCTAATTTTTCAAGTTTATCCTTAAAAGAATCAGTTTCTCTATTTTTTATTTCCTCACTTGCTTTCTCTTTTAAATATATGTATAGAGGATCAGCATTCTTTCCATTTACATCTATCTTTGCAAATGTTTTAAACTTAGTTCCATATTTCAATTGGCAAAATTCAGCTATTTCTTCACTGCTTTCTGGTGCCTGTTTCAAAAACTGATTGCTTGGAAAATCCAATATTTCAAACCCTTTATCACGATATTTTTCATAAAGTTTTTCAAGTCCTTCATATTGAGATGTAAGTCCACATCTTGTAGCTGTATTTACTATAAGCAATACTTTTCCTTTATATTTTTCCAATGTTTCTTCTGTTCCATCTACATTTTTTACTTTAAAATCATAAATAGTCATTTTAGTACCACCTCTTAGAATTTTTTATGTTTCATATATATTATTCGAGCTGTTTCTAAAATTCTTTTTTTCTTTAATATTTTTAATTTTTATTATGTCATTTAAAAATTATTTCTCTATTGCTTTTAACGCTGCTCTTTCTGCATGTATTGCTGCAGTATCAAATAATGAAATATCTGTATCTTTCTGTTGTACCAAAAGACCAATCTCAGTACAACCCAGTATAACTCCCTGTGCTCCCTCTTTTACCAAACTCTTCATTATATCAAGAAATCTCTTTTTAGAAGCTGATACTATATTTCCAAGACACAATTCTTCATAAATCACTCTGTTCACTTCTGCTCTGTCTTCAGCATCTGGAACTATAACTTCTATTCCCCTGTCTACAAGTTTATTTTTATAGAAATCCTGTTCCATAGTATATTTTGTTCCCAGTAAGGCAACTTTTTTTATATTTTTCTTATCAAGTTCATCTGCTGTTGCCTCTGCTATATGAAGTATGGGAATACTTATTTTTTCTTGAATATCTGGAGCTATTTTATGCATTGTATTTGTGCATATAACTATGAAATCTGCTCCTGCTTTTTCTAAATTCTGTGCTGCTTCTGTTAAAATTTCTGCACTTTTATCCCATTCTCCTTTTGCCTGACATTCCTCTATTTCCTGAAAATCCACACTAAAAAGGACTATCTTTCCTGAGTGCAGTCCTCCTAATTTTTCTTTTATTGTTCTATTGA
>OHAS01002813.1_pt1 | contig 12113 bp, 7 predicted proteins | sample 1577131 | NCBI WGS metagenome assembly OHAS01 (sample SAMEA3541566, study PRJEB24748) | human gut metagenome | biome: human gut; feature: human-associated habitat; material: faeces | place: China | collected 2012
AGGCACCGTCACAGATTGCACAGAAAGAAACGCCATGTCCGATATTCTTTTCTTCACCGGGAATATTCAGCTTACGCTCAACGGTACCGCTGGCCAGCAGCAGTGTTCTGCCGTGCAGTGTCGTACCGTCAGAGCAAGTAACAGTTTTTGTTTCACCGTCACTGACTTTAACTACGTTGCTGCTGATCAGCTCAGCACCTAGATTCATTGCATGATTCATCATATCCATGGCCAGAGCCGTACCTTCTGCCGATTCAAGGCCTGGATAATTCTCAATAATCGATGTTCTTACCAGCTTGCCGCCAGGTGCATAGTTTTCAATTAATACAACCTCTAAGCCGGCTCTTGCCGCATAGATTGCCGCACTTAAGCCAGCAGGGCCGCTGCCGATAATTATAGTGTCGTAAAGTCGCTCCATTCGTGATCCTCCTTTAGGATATCCAATAACTGAGGTATTGATGTAATTAGAGCGCACGGCTTAGCCGCCTGTAATTCTTCGCGGCGTGTCTTGTCAAAAGAGGCTGCCACGGAGAAGGCTGACATATTCTTACAGGTTTTGATATCACCCACTGAATCACCTACATAAACAACATTGTCAATGGAGCGGTATAATTCAGCACATGCTTTGATTAAGCCTTCCGGATCAGGCTTTACCTTATTCAGCTGTTCGCAGCCGACAATTACCGGAAAATAATCCTTTAAGCCGCAGTATTCCAGACCGTGAGTCACTGTCTGTACTGTTTTATTAGAAACTACACCAATGTCATAATCCTCTTCTTTTAACGTTTTCAATACTTCTTCCACACCATAAAAAGGCTTTACATACTCATCATGATGGGCAAGATTGAATTTGCGGTATTCCGCGATCAATTCATCACTGTTTACTTCAGGTATATATTTCTCAAAGCTTTCCTTCAGCGTAGGCCCTAAAAAGCCCTTGAGATCTGCAGTTGTTAATACATAATCAGGACGATAAATCGCAAATACATGACGGAAGCTGTCAGCAATCAAAGCCTCTGTATCTAATAGTGTACCATCAAGATCAAATAACACAACTGGTTTGACCTTCTTAAACGGCCAGATATTCGCAAATAGCTTGTCATATACACCAAGCAGACCTAAGACGCCTAAGATTATACCGAAGATTGAAATCAGCTGGGCAATCCGAATCGGTCCCATCATTAATGAATCGGTACGCAGGCCTTCCACGAAGAAACGCACTACACCGTACCAGACAATGTAAGCATAAGCCATATCCCCGCGTTTTTTACGGCCAAATTTCTTAAAACCAAAATAGATCAAAATAAAACCGATCAGATTGCCGACACCCTCAAACAGAAAAGTCGGCATCCGATAAGCGCCGTCAATAAACATACCTTCCTTAATAAAGGCCGGGAAATGATTAAAGAAAGATTCCGAAACCACACCGCCAAAGGCCTCCTGATTCACGAAATTTCCCCAGCGTCCGATAGCTTGTCCAATCAGCAGATTCGGCACACAGGCATCCGCAAACCGCCTCGCGTCAACATTTCTTTTCTTCAGGAAGAACCAGCCGAAAATAACGGCCGCGATAACACCGCCATGGAATGCCAGACCACCCTCCCATACATAGAAGATAGAAATCGGATCGGCAATGTACTGCTTCCATTCAAACAGGCAGTACCAAATACGCGCACCGATGTAAGCAATCGGCAGCATCATGATGAAATAATCTTCACCGAGACTTTCTTTATAACCCATTTTTTTCAAGGTACGCTGACTCAGATAATAAGTAACCAGCGCACCGGTAAGACTGAAGATTGCATACCAAGTGATATGCAGTGAACCAAAGGACAGAAAAATCTTTGAAGTTGGAAAAAACTGCATCGTAAAGCTCCTCTCTAATTATTTTTAGCGATAAAGTCCAGCACCCGCTGTTCAAACTCCTTCGCTGAATCCATTCCCATTTCTGATAAGGTGAAATTTGTGACTGCTGATTCGATAATCACCGCCATTGAACGGCCTTCCTTAACCGGCAGTATAATTTTTGGTATATCCACGCCAAGAATTGTTTCAAATTTCTTATCCTCAATACCCACACGATCATAGTCATTATCCGGATGCCATTGTTCCAGCTGTACCACCAAAGATACCTCTACCTTATCCAGTACTGAACTGGCACCAAACATTCTTGAAACATTGATGATACCGATACCGCGGATTTCCAGCATCTCACGCAAAATAGTCGGCGCCCGGCCAACGATCTTGTTATGAATACGGGAACAATCCACCCGATCATCAGCAACCAGCAAATGGCCCCGTTTAATTAATTCGAGCGCGATTTCACTCTTACCCATACCGCTTTCACCGCTGATCATGACACCCTTGCCATAGATCGATAATAAACCGCCGTGGCGGCTTGCGGCAGGTGCTAATTTCTCATCAAGAAAAGTCACAACATCAATAATTAACCGATAGGTTTCTGACATCGAACGCAAAAGCGGAAAATCCTTTTCTTTCGCTATTTCCTTAAGAATCGGCGGACACATATGGCTCTTTGAAATAATAATCGCCGGTGTCACCTCATTGGTGATGAAATCAAAGCTGATTCGCTGAGAACGTTCATCCATCGTTTCAATATAGGCGATTTCTTTATCACCGAGAATCACGACCCGTTTAGACTGTGAAAAATCAAAGAAGCCAGCCAACTCAAGGCCCGGGCGATTGGTATCCGCAATTACGATCGGTCTTTCTAATGACTGTTCGCTGCCTTCAATAATTTCAAAATCAAAATAATTAACCAGATCCTTTACTTTAAGATTCGCTTCTACATTTTCCATTTATCGTTTACCCTCCAGCACACGTTTCAGATAAATACCTGTATAGCTGTGCTCACAAGCCGCAACCTGTTCAGGTGTACCGCTAACCAAAATCTGACCGCCTTCATCGCCGCCTTCCGGCCCAATATCAATAATCCAGTCAGCGCATTTAATGATATCAAGATTATGCTCAATGACCAACACGGTATCGCCATTATCCACAATACGCTGTAAAACCTCGAGCAGCTTCGCGACATCGCTTGTATGCAGACCGGTTGTCGGTTCATCCAAAACAAATAGAGTTTTTCCGGTCGCCTTGCGCTGCAGCTCACTGGCTAATTTAACACGCTGTGCCTCACCGCCGGAAAGCGTGGTCGCACTTTGTCCTAGTTTCACATAACCAAGACCTACATCCTTCAGCGTCTGCAAGCGATGACGAATCTTATGTACATTGTGGAAGAAATCAATTGCCTCCTCCACACTCATTTCCAAGACATCATAGATACTTTTGCCCTTATAGGTGCAGGCCAGCGTCTCTTCATTATAACGGCGTCCCTCACACTGATCACAAGGTACGTAAACATCCGGTAAAAAATGCATTGAGATACGCAGAATGCCATCACCCTGACACGCTTCACAACGGCCTCCCTTTACGTTAAAGGAAAAACGTCCCTTATCAAAGCCACGGATTTTAGCTTCGGCAGTCTGTGCGAATAAATCACGGATATCATCAAAAACACCGGTATAGGTTGCCGGATTTGACCGCGGTGTACGGCCGATCGGGTCCTGTGAAATATCAATGATCTTATCAATATGCTGCAGGCCTTTAATTTTCTTACATTTGCCCGGCAGCACCTTCATGCGTCCTAAGGAATGCTGAATTCCCTTGGATAACACTTCATTAACCAATGAGCTCTTACCGCTGCCTGAAACACCGGTTACCACAATCAATTTCCCCAACGGGAATTTAACCGTCACATCTTTTAGATTATTTTCGCAAGCGCCAACAACTTCAAGGCATAAGCCATTACCCTTTTTACGTATTTCCGGAATCGCAATCTGCTTTCTTCCCGATAGATAAGCACCTGTGATTGAATTTGGATTTTCCATTACCTCAGCCGGGGTACCGGCAGCGACAACCTCACCGCCGTGAATACCGGCACCCGGCCCGATATCGATCAGATAATCACTGGCACGCATTGTATCTTCATCATGTTCGACAACAATCAATGAATTACCTAAATCACGCATTGCTTTTAATGAGGCGATCAGCCGGTCATTGTCCCGCTGATGCAGACCGATACTCGGCTCATCAAGCACATACAATACACCGGATAAATGCGAACCGATCTGAGTAGCCAGACGAATTCGCTGAGCTTCGCCCCCGGAAAGCGTACCGGCCAGACGATCCAAGGTTAAATAATCAAGACCTACATCACTCAAAAATTGCAGACGTTCACGAATCTCTTTCAAAATCAAACGGGCAATTTCCTGCTGCTGCTTGTTCAGCTGCATCTGCCCCAGGAAAACCAATGACTGTTTCACGGACATCTGCGTCCACTCAAATATATTCAAGCCGCAGACACGCACTGACAGCGCCTGCTCATTCAGACGCTTACCGCCGCAGACAGGACACGGTGCTTCTGATAAGAAGGTTGAGTACCATTCACGGCTCATCTGTGAAGTAGTTTCCATGAAACGGCGCTCAATCAATGTGCAGACCCCTTCAATAAATTCAACCTTTCTAAAACTGTTTCCCGACTTAGATTCCAACTGATAATCAATCGGTTCTGTAGAACCGAAACAAATGATATCCATTTCCTTCTTCGTCAGCTTTTCAATCGGTTTATCAATATCAATCTTATAATGATCACATAGCGCTTTAAATTTCAGCCATTCCAGATTTTCCTTGGCAATAATATTTTTATAATAAACAATACCGCCCTGACGAATCGACTTCTTACGATCTGGAATCAGAAAATCAAGATTTACTTTTTGGGTGATGCCAAGTCCTTTACATGAAGGACATGCCCCCAAAGGCGCGTTGAACGAGAAAAGCCGCGGTTCAAGTGTCGGTACACTAAAACCACAATATTTACAGCTGTAATTCTGGGAAAACAATATTTCTTCATCATTATAGGCTACTAATGCCATGCCCTTGCCAAGCTTCAGCGCCGCTTCTAATGAATCAGCGATTCGGGCACGGTCACTGCCCTTCACTATACGGTCTACCACAACATCAATCGTATGCTTCTTATTCTTATCAAAACCTTCAGTTTCCTCAAGCAGCACCATGTCGCCATTATGACGGATACGCACATAACCCTCTTTTTTTAATTTATCAAGCAGATCCTTGTGCGTTCCCTTCTTATCTTTTAAAATCGGCGCTAAAATCATCAAGCGGGTCTTATCCTCAAGCTCCATGACACGGTCTACCATCTGTTTGATTGTCTGACTTTCAATCGGTTCATTATGTGTCGGACAATAAGGCACTCCGATGCGAGCATATAAAAGACGCAGATAATCATAGATTTCAGTAACGGTTCCTACGGTTGAACGAGGATTGTTGCTGGTTGTTTTCTGATCGATGGAAATCGCCGGTGACAAACCTTCAATGGAATCAACATCCGGTTTTTCACTATTCCCTAAAAACTGACGGGCATAAGCGCTTAAGCTTTCCATATAACGGCGCTGACCTTCCGCATAAATTGTGTCAAAAGCCAATGATGTCTTACCGCTTCCGGATACCCCAGTCATAATTACAAATTGATTGCGGGGAATTTCAATATCTATATTCTTCAGGTTGTTCTCACGAGCACCCTTAATTACTATTTTATCATTCTCCATAATTTCACCTCGAACGTACCTATTATACCTTAGGTTGGTGTTTTTTGCACATTTTAAACAAGGTTTTTTTCTTATCATACAGTCATAGTGTTTGAATTATAGTATTTTCAGGACATATTTGATTTAATAAACGATACTCTTTTAATATAGAGCAAGAAAATGCTTCATGACAATTTTATAGCTAGGCCGTTTTCTTTCCTAACTCGGTTTATTTATGATTCTTAGAGCAGGCACAATCTTTCTTTTTTACTTATGTGCTTTAATAGTTACTCTGTTTATATCAGGTTCTAAAAAAATAGATATAAGACTATTTTAAGGGGGTATCATTTTAATTGATCCAAAAAGAGCCGTTGAATCCTGAGTCTATAACTTTTTTTGGGTTTGACCCCTGCCTTTGAATTTAATTGGGTAAAATAAAGCCGTCAACCCATAGTGGAAATGACGGCCTCTTTGTATTCGTTTTTATTTCAGCTATTGTTTATTTATGTTGATAATTGAATAATCACTTCCAGCTATTTTCTTTGCTGCATATGTTTAGTTTCTACTATTTGGTTTATCTGGAAACGCTGTGAGCATTTATCTTCATTAAGTAATGGCTTCATATACTCATTTATAAAATATCCTGAATCCTTATAACCCATATACACTACTATTTCATATTACTTCTTGGAACCTCACAAAATTCAGTATTCTATCTTGTGGGGTATCTTTATTTATCAAATACTTCTTATTTTTAATTGTCACAGACTCCATAAACACCACCGTCTTATACGCTGGATCCGAAAACCTTTGAATAATGTATTTCATTAATTTATCAAATCTTTCTCTTCAAGCTGTTCATTTATATGCTCCTCATTGGATTTCTTGGCTTGTTTTAAGGCAATCCGGCGCGCAACCTCATCCCCGCAGAGACGATACACCACCGCAAATGTCGGCAGTCCCAAGAGCATTCCCATTAAGCCAAATAAACCGCCGCCTAAGGTAATCGCAAATAAAACCCACAAACCACTTAAGCCAACGGAAGTTCCGACAACCTTAGGATAGATCAGATTGGATTCAAATTGTTGAAGACAGATGCCAAACACAATGAAGATCAGTGCTTTAATCGGTGAAACAAACACAATCAAGACCGCACAGACAAAGGTTCCGATAATCGGGCCAAAAATCGGTATGATATTCGTACACCCAATCACAACCGCCAGAATCGGCGCGTAGGGGATTTTCAAAACCAGACAGCCGATGTAACACAGCACCCCGATGATGACCGCTTCCACCAACTGACCGCTGATAAAGCTTGAAAATGTGCTATTAGCCATGGTTGACGCACGATTCACATAAGTATAAACCGGTTCAGGCAAAAATGCATATAAAACATTTTTCAGCTGACTCAGCAATTTAGTTTTGCTGACCGTCATATAAACAGCGATGATTAATGCCAGAAACAAATTCATAATGCCATTGGTAACACCCTTGCCAATCGCCAAAAGCCGCGGTAATAAATCAGTGGCAAAGCTCATCAGCCATTTGCTCGCTTCCCCAATCATATTATTGATCTGCGTCAGCATTTCCTCACTGAATTCAAATTCGGCAGTCAGCTTATAGATAAATTCATTGCTTTTCTCAATATAACCCGGAACATTATCAATCAACATTCCGATGCTTTCCTGAAGCTGCGGAGCAATGATTCTGATAATCACAAAGAAAATCAAAAGAATTGTTACCAAAGCCAATACCGCGGCCAGCGCTTTGCGGTATTTCATCTGCTGCGGCAATTTATTCAAATAAAATTTTAAAGGTATATTAAAGACATACGCAATTCCGACAGCGATGAAAAAGGGTGAAATCAAATCAAGGATCTTACCGATAAATGCCAATATTGGCTGATAATTAATCAGCGCAAAAATAAGCAGGACTGAATATGTAATAATTAAGAGTACATTCTTCACTGTCAGCTGTTTAACTTTTGTACTTCCCAGCATCCTATTCACCCCTCAGTTCGATAATCATATCACGCAGTTCGGCAGCACGCTCGAAATCCAATGCCTTTGCCGCTTCCTTCATTTCTTTTTCCAGTGATTCAAGCAGCTTAACCCTGTCCTTCTTGCCCAGCTTGTTTTTCTTCTTCATGTAAGCAGTCGCCATTTCCTGCGTTTCTTTGCTGTGCATAACTTCATGCACTGGCTTAATAATTGTTTTCGGAATGATATTATGCGCCTTATTGTATTCAATCTGTATTCCACGGCGTCGATTTGTCTCATTGATTGCTTTACTCATACTGTCGGTCATCTTATCCGCATACATGATGACTCTGCCGTCTGCATTACGGGCAGCTCGGCCGATGATCTGAATCAAAGAGCGCTCACTGCGCAAGAAGCCTTCCTTATCCGCATCTAAGATGGCAATTAAGGATACTTCGGGTATATCCAAACCTTCACGCAGCAGGTTGATACCAATCAACACATCAATTTTACCCAGACGCAGATCACGGATAATTTCACTGCGTTCAATGGTTTTTACTTCATGATGCAGCCAGCCGACCTTCAGATCCAGCTGTTTAAGATAATTTGTCAGCTCCTCAGCCATGCGCACAGTGAGCGCTGTCACTAAGACACGCTCATTGCGTTCAATGCGGGTGCGGATTTCATCAACAAGATCATCAATTTGGCCGGCAGTTGGCCGTACTTCCACCTCAGGATCAAGCAGACCAGTAGGACGAATGATCTGTTCGACAATTTCACCATGCGTCTGTTCCAGCTCATAGTCGCCGGGGGTCGCCGATACATAGATTGCCTGATTAATCATCGACGTAAATTCTTCAAAGCGCATCGGTCGGTTATCCAAAGCACTTGGCAGACGGAAGCCGTAATTAACCAGCGTCTCCTTACGGGCGCGATCCCCGTTATACATACCGCGGATCTGCGGAAGTGAGACATGACTTTCATCGACAATCAACAAAAAATCCTTTGGGAAATAATCAAGTAAAGTATACGGTCTTTCGCCAGGTTTTCGGCCGTCAATATGCCTTGAATAGTTTTCAATACCCGGGCAGACGCCAAATTCACGAAGCGCTTCCATATCATAGGAAGCACGCTGTTCAAGCCGTTGTTTCTCAAGCAGTTTGCCTTCTCTTTCAAGCTCGGCACTCCGCTCCTTCAACTCCTCGCCGATCGTATCACATGCCCGCAGTAAAATATCCTTACGGGTTGCATAACCACTGGCCGGATACATGACATAGACACTATACGCATTTAAAAGCTTGCCGGTCAGCGGCTCAACCTCACAAATACGTTCAATTTCATCATCAAATAATTCAATTCTCAGCATATAACTGTCCGTATGACCCGGCGCTACTTCAATCACATCACCGCGCACTCGAAAACAGCCGCGCGTCAAATCAATATCATTGCGCTTGTATTGACGGTCTACCAGTTGTTTCAGCAAGACATTGCGGTCAATAACTTCACCAACCCGCAGCGTAAAAAACATCTCCCGGTATTGTTCCGGATTGCTGGCGCCATAGATACAGGCTACTGAAGCTACAATAATCGTATCCCGGCGTTCTAATACCGAATTGACTGCCGCCATCCGCAGCATATCCAGCTCCTGGTTTGTTGTCGCCGTTTTATCAATATAAGTATCAGAGCTTGGCAAATAAGCCTCCGGCTGATAATAATCGAAGTTGGAAACGAAATATTCCACACGATTCTTTGGAAAGAATTCCTTTAACTCCGCATACAGCTGTCCGGCTAGTGTTTTATTATGCGCAAACACCAGCGTCGGCCGATTCATCGCCTGAATGACATTGGAAACCGTAAATGTTTTACCAGTACCTGTTGCGCCAAGCAATACTTGGCACTTTTTCCCTTCCTTCAGACCATTCACTAACTCTTCAATCGCTTTAGGCTGATCACCCTGAGGCTGGTAGGATGAAACCAGTTCAAATAATTGTTTATCTTCCATTCACGACCTCCATAGCTTTCACAAGCTGCGTATCCAGCTCAGTCTTATTTTCAAACCATGTATAAGTGGTTGCCGAAAATAAACGAACCAGTAATTCTGTATCAATAACCCCCGTTTCTGCTAAATCATTATCCCTTTGAAAAGTCAGGATAGCCTGTCTTGTAGCTTCTGAAAAATAACCGTCAGTACGATCGACAGAATAGCCGTTAAACTGCAGATAATATTGTGCGGACTGCACGTTTTGAGCCACTGAATCAACCTCATAAACCGTATTATCTTCATAGTAGCTGATACTTAACGCTTTCGGCAGATCCACATCATAATCCGGCGTGATACCTACACCGTTGATCTTATTATCCTTCGGCGTCAGCCATTGAGCTACCGTATATTTAATAGCACTGCCGTCACGGAATGGAATCGACTGCTGAACCGTTCCCTTGCCGTAAGTCAGCTTCCCGATCACATCCACATCTTTTTGTTCCTTTAAAGCAGCTGTCAGCACTTCAGCCGCTGATGCGGTAGTTTCATTCACAAGCAGCGCGATAGACTCAAAATCATAATTATGAATATTATTCTTTGTTTTATATTCCGTTATTTCTCCCGCCCGATCTTCCTGTTTCAATATGACCGTATCATCAGGCAGGAAATAAGACGCTGTATCCACAACGCTTACCAAATAACCACCAGTATTATCACGCAGATCGATAATCAGTTTGTTAATGCCCTGCGCCGCGAATTCTTCAAGATACAGCCCTACTTCATGAGCGGTAGTTTCCGCAAAGGAACTGATCTCTAAAATCCCTACTTGATCCAACACATAACCATAGGCAGAATTTTCAATCTCCGCCCTTGTCAAAGTCACATTCATTTCTTCACCGCTGCGGTCCAGCACTAAATCAACATCCTTGCTTTCACTCTCGGTAATCATACTTTTTATCTCTGTACTCGTTTTACCTTCGACACTCTGATCATTGATTTTTAAAATTGCGTCACCCGCCAGCAGACCGGCTGCCTCAGCCGGTGAGTTTTTAATGATCCGGGTAATCACAGCCCGATCATTGGTTGGAAAATATTGAATACCGACACCCTCAAAGCTGCCTTCAAGATTGCTGATAAAACGATTCATCAATTCCGCATCCATATACATTGTATGCGGATCGCCGCCGCTGTCGACAAGACCGTTAATTGCACCATCAAGCAATGTATTTTCTAAATCATCCATATCCTTACCGAAATACCACAGCTCCTTCATCACTTCATAAACCGTATTCATTTTATTTGAACTCGCTGATATGCCGGAATTCCCCGGCTGTACAAATGAAGACAATGCAAAACCGGCGGTAAAGAAAAGCGCACAGGCCAAAATCGTACCCATGATCTGACGCTGTTTTTTTCTTCTTGCCGCAATTTCATCCGGCCAGCGATGCCGAACAAGCTTTACCCGAACCACTTTATTTTCATCAGAGAAATTTTCTGTATTTTTTTCTTCCATAGAGACACCTTCTTTTATCATGTTGATATTTTACCACAAACTCACTAAAACTAAAACGAGAGAGCATTTGCTCTCAGACTATTTTTTTCAAACGATTATAGATTGCAAACATCATCGCATCAATCGGCAGAATAAAGTCACCCACCAATTCTTCCACATGACCGCCAAATCCTTTTTTAAATAGATAAACGCCATAATCATCAGCCTCTTTATTGAAATTACCGCTTGTGCCATAAAAATTATAACGCTTATAGCCATGATTCAAAGCGTATTGAATCATTGTCCACTGAATCGCATACGGTCCATTAAAACGCATATATTCATCATAAGCCCCACTGGACAGATAAATCATTTCATTACCGTTCAATGTGATAAAAAAGGCAGTTGCCAGAGGTAATTCATTACCTTCTTTAGCCTTCAGCTCTTGAGCCTCTTTGAATCGGCGCTGTGCGATCTCAATCGCCTCATCGACAACCTTTAAACGTTTATTAAACTTTTTAGAATTTGGCTGTTTAGCCAGCATCTCTTCAACTTCCGCTTTTTCTTTCAGCTGATTATCAAGATCTGCCTGCATATTTGCTTCATATTTATCCAAATCTAAAACTGCATACGGCACTTTAACGTTTCCTTCACCGTAGCAGCGCATCTGCCGCTGATAAAATTCCAGTTCACGATCTTTAAAACCACGGCGTTCACTGGTATGATCCATCATTTTCTTAAAAATCGGCAATTCATCATAAGAAAGAAAACGCACATCAATTCCCATCTTAGACGTCTTATTGATTGACCAGCGTGTTTGCTGATCCATCTCTTTCAAGAGTGTATCCGCATCCTTACCTTCTAAGTCAAGGACAAACATCCATCTTACCTGCTGATCATCCCTGAAGCCTTTTGTTTCCCCGCAATAATGACAGCCCATATCAATTAGATTTTGAACAATATCATGATTATCAAAACCGCCTTCAACAAGATCACCATTGATATCTCGCTCCTGCAAGCAGACATAAGGATCAATC
>OHAS01002824.1_pt1 | contig 12074 bp, 15 predicted proteins | sample 1577131 | NCBI WGS metagenome assembly OHAS01 (sample SAMEA3541566, study PRJEB24748) | human gut metagenome | biome: human gut; feature: human-associated habitat; material: faeces | place: China | collected 2012
AGTGATTCGGGAGCCGATTGGGTTATGGGAATCATTGAGCTACAAGGTGCATCTTCACAGCATATAAAGAAAGTACTTGAACGGCAAATTGAGGGTGAAGAAATTTTTTTGTCTTATTTAAATCAAGAATGGTTGGAGGCCGCATGGAATAAACTTTTGCGCCGCACTTTTTTGATAGAAAATGAGTTGACATTTGTTTCTGGACTTTTACATGAGGATGTTCTGTGGTCATATCATTTGGCAAAGGTGTCTAAAAAGGTAAAATTTATTCAGAACAAAGGATATATATATAAAGTGCGTGAGGGCTCTATAACTTCAACTAAAGTAAAGAAAAGGGTGGAATCATTTGCTTTCATTCTCAGTGAGTTATATCCTGATTATTCTGTTACTCCTTTTAAGAAAGAATTTTCTGCTTTTTTTTCATCATTACAGTTTGTTGCTTCACTTCTCATTATCTCGTCTGCTGTGCCTGGTATGGAGAAAAAGGCTCTATATGATAGTATAAATGTATGGGCGATGCCGCGAGTAGGATTAAAATCGAGACTGTTGGGACTTCCTTTTGGAGTGTTTCAGCTTTTATTAGCCTTACCTTATAAGATGTACAAAAAGTTGAGATAGATAGAGATAGTTGTATACAGAAGTAAGTATATATAAATAATTTATTGCGATATGTCAATCTTTAAAGACAAAGTTTTATTAATTACTGGCGGAACAGGTTCTTTCGGTAATATGGTGCTGAAGCGTTTCTTGGATTCAGACATTAAGGAAATAAGAATTTTTAGTCGTGACGAGAAGAAACAGGATGATATGCGCCATCAATTGCAGAATTCTAAGGTGAAATTTTACATAGGGAATGTGCGCGACCGTTCATCGGTGGACGATGCAATGATAGGTGTAGATTATGTGTTTGCTGCGGCAGCTCTTAAGCAGGTGCCTTCGTGTGAATTCTTTCCCATGCAGGCTGTGCTTACAAATGTGCTGGGGACAAACAATGTCATTGAATCTGCTATAGAACATGGCGTGAAGAATATTGTGGTACTCTCAACTGACAAAGCGGCTTATCCTATCAATGCAATGGGAATAAGTAAGGCCATGATGGAAAAAGTTGCTATTGCCAAAGGGCGGACTTTAGGTATTCATGCCGCAACCACTATCTGTTGCACTCGTTATGGGAATGTGATGGCCAGCCGTGGATCGGTTATTCCTTTGTGGATTGAGCAAATGAAAGAGCATAAGCCTATTACGATAACCGATCCTCAGATGACACGCTTCATGATGACTTTGAATGATGCGGTGGATCTTGTTGTTTATGCCTTTGAACATGGTGAAAATGGGGATTTATTTGTTCAGAAAGCTCCTGCTGCAACTTTGGATGTACTGGCACTTGCGTTGAAAGAACTGTTTCATTCGGATTCAGAAATTAATGTTATCGGGACCCGACATGGAGAGAAGGTGTATGAAACTCTTGTTACACGCGAGGAAATGACAAAGGCGGAAGATATGGGAGACTATTATCGCATAAGATGTGACAACCGGGACTTGAACTATGATAAGTTGGAAGGTGGAAATGAGGAAATAACGAAAATTGAAGATTATCACTCTCATAATACTCGGAGGTTGACTGTGGAAGAGATGAAAGAACTCTTAATGAAAGTGGATTATGTTCGTGAATGTTTGGCCCTGAATGACTAGTATATGAGAATTTTGGTATTAGGTGGTAGTGGAATGGCTGGACATACTATTACTCTTTATTTTAAAGAGAATGGATATGATGTGACCACTTTTACCACTAAGCCTTTTCCTTTTTGTGAAAACATTGTAGGGAATGCGCTTGATTTTGAAAAAATGGATTCCATAATACGATTGGGAAATTATGATGTCATCATAAATTGTGTGGGGATTTTAAACCAGTATGCGGAAGAAAAACCGGACATTGCTAAAAGTATAAATTCGGATTTACCTCATTTTATAGCAGATACTATTCGTGGACTTCCTTGTAAACTGATTCACATGAGTACCGATTGTGTTTTTGCGGGAAATACAGGGCCTTATAAAGAATATAGCGTGAAAGATGGAATTTCTGTGTATGACAAAACAAAAGCGGATGGTGAAGTTGTGGATGATAAGAACCTAACCTTTCGAAATTCTATTATCGGTCCGGATTTGAAGAAAGAAGGGATCGGATTGTTTAACTGGTTTATGAAACAGACTGGTAAGATTGAAGGATATACAGGGGCTATTTGGACAGGGGTGACCACCTTGACATTGGCCAAAGCTATGGAGGCTGCTATACGTCAAAATTTGTGTGGACTTTATAATTTGGTGAATAATACATCCATTTCTAAGTTTGAATTGCTGTGTTTATTTAATAAGTATTGTAAACTCTGTCCTGTTTCTATAACACCTTCTGACAAATTACATTTGGACAAGACCTTGGTTTGTGCACGTACTGACTTTGATTTTACCGTCCCTTCTTACGAACAAATGATTATTGAAATGAAAGATTGGATATATTCTCATAAAAATATTTATCCTGATTATTACTATTTATGATAGATTTTAAAGGTAAGAATATTTTAATATTTTCTCCTTATGGCGCTACTAAACACTATGGAGAGGCTATTAAGGATGAATTGTTGAAGAGAGGCGCCAAAGTCAAAGGATATGATGAAAGGCCTTCGCAAAATGCCTTGATGAAAATCATCATCCGTTTCTTGAAAAAAAGGATTCCGCAAATTTTTGCAAAATACATAGATTCTATAATCAAAGAAAATCGGGGCATTTGCTTTGATTATATATTGATATGTCGTGGTGAGGCTTTTACGGAATTTACTGTTAATCGTTTGAAGAAAGCTTTCCCAAATGCCCAATGTATTTTATATCTGTGGGATATTTTGGAAACGACTAATGTCAGGGATGTTATTCATTGCTTTGATAAGGCTATGTCTTTCGATCCTTACAATGTTGCGTCAGAGAGCTTTCTGAAGTTCAGACCTACTTTTTTTGTTCCTTTATATAGAAGTGTACCAATCAATGCAGAGTATAAATACGATATCATGTTTATAGGTACATTGCATAGCAATCGTTATAAAATAATCAATCTTTTCAGAACCTTCTTTGAGAAACAAGGTATATCGTCTTTTGTATATTTGTATGTCCCCAGTGTATTAGTATACATGAAAGACCTGATATGTAAATTTCCATATATAAGCATAGCTAAAGTGAATTTTACTCCAATTTCTTTGTCGGATACTGTTATGAAAATGAAGGAATCTAAGTGTGTATTGGATATAAATTATACAAATCAAAGAAGTTTGTCGATGCGGGCTTATGAGGCTATGGCTGCAAGAAGGAAGTATGTAACGACAAATCCGGAAATCATGAAATATGATTTTTATAATGAAAATAATATATTAGTGGTTGACATAAAGAAACCTATTATTCCACGTGCTTTTATAGATTCTCCATTTGTTGATATTGATGCTCAAGTTTTGCATAAGTATTCTGTAGAAGGACTAGTTGACGATTTGTTTGGATAAGTAGTCTGCATTTACATGTTTTATAGGTTGGTTTTATGAATATTCTAATTACGGGAATCCACGGTTTTGTGGGTTCTAACCTTGTTGTTGCCTTAAAGAATCATTATATTCTTTATGGCTTGGATATTGTTACTCCAGAGAAGGAGGGAGTGGTGAAGACTTTTGTTTGGAAAGATGTTGAGACAACTTCTTTTCCGATACAGAAGTTACCTCAATTTGATGCTATCATTCATTTGGCAGGCAAAGCGCACGATACAAAGAATCAGTCTGCTTCTCAGGTATATTTTGATATCAATACAGGGCTGACACAGAAGATATTTGATTTCTTTTTAGAATCTTCTGCGAAGAAATTTATCTTTTTCAGTTCTGTGAAAGCTGCCGCAGACAGTGTAGTGGGGGATATGTTGACAGAAGATGTGATACCGACTCCGGTTGGTCCTTATGGAGAAAGTAAAATTGCAGCTGAAAGTTATATAAAGGAGCATTTTATTTTACCTACCACCTCCCCCTACGGGTACTCCTTCTCCTCGGAGGAGGAGAATGTAAAATATTCTGATAAGCGGGTGTATATCTTGCGTCCTTGTATGATCCACGGTCCTGGTAATAAGGGTAATCTGAACTTGCTTTATAATGTGGTAAAGAAAGGTATCCCCTGGCCTTTAGGCGATTTTGAGAACAAGCGTTCTTTTACTTCTATAGATAATCTTTGCTATGTTGTGGAAGGTTTGTTGACAAAAGACGTAGCGAGCGGTATTTATCACATGGGTGATGATGAAGCTTTGTCTACGAATGAACTGATTGCTCTTATGTGTGAAGCTATGGGTAAGGAGCCTCACATCTGGAAAATGAACAGAAAAATGATGGAATGTTGCGCAGGCCTGGGTACGCTGCTTCATTTGCCTTTGAATACAGAACGGCTGAGAAAACTGACTGAGAATTACGTGGTAAGTAATGAGAAGATAAAATCTGCTCTTGGCATTGACCGAATGCCTGTCCGTGCGGCGGATGGAATAATGAAAACAATACGGAGTTTCTAACCTATTTATAAATTGTAAATCGTGTATTATATCATTATATTAGTTCTGCTCTTTGTAGCAGAACTTTTTTATTTTAGAGTAGCTGATAAGTTTAATATCATTGATAAGCCCAATGAGCGTAGTTCTCATTCACGGATAACTTTGCGTGGTGGTGGTATAATTTTCTATTTTGGAGCTTTAGCCTATTTCCTGAGTAATCATTGGGAGTATCCATGGTTTATGTTGGCATTGACTCTGATCACTTTTATCAGTTTTGTAGATGATATCCGTTCTACTTCCCAAGGTCTGAGGTTGGTGTTTCACTTTACTGCTATGGCTCTAATGTTTTACCAATGGGGCTTGTTTTCGCTTTCCTGGTGGTGGATCATTATAGCTTTGATTATTTGTACGGGTATCATCAATGCTTATAATTTTATGGATGGCATCAATGGCATCACAGGTGGTTATTCATTGGTTATCCTTGGTGCATTAGCTTATATCAATTCTGAGATCACTACGTTTGTTGAACCGGCTTTGATTAATACCGTTCTTTGCGCAGTCCTGGTCTTTTGTTTCTTCAATTTCCGTAAGAAGGCGAAGTGTTTTGCGGGTGATGTCGGTTCTGTGAGTATCGCTTTTATTCTTCTTTTTCTGATAGGGAAGCTTATCATTAAAACAGAAGATTTCAGTTGGATAATCCTGTTATCCGTTTATGGTGTCGATAGTGTTCTGACTATCATTCATCGCCTGATGCTTCATGAGAACATCGGTTTGCCCCACCGAAAACACATGTATCAATTGATGGCAAACGAGTTGAAAATACCTCATGTTAGGGTATCATTAATTTATATGGGGGCACAGGCTTTGGTCATATTAGGTTATTTCTGTTTCGTGAGATATGGTTATTGGTATTTGTTGGGGATAATTGTATTGTTGAGTGGCATTTATGTGTTATTTATGAGAAGGTATTTTCATTTGCATCCTCATTAGTTATTCTTGGGAAAGTGATATGCAATTGCATTATAAGAGAGCAGCTGGGATTGTTCTGTAAAAAGAGTACTTACGTCTCCTCGTTATGTGTATGGCGTTTCAGAGCGTTTATGAAATATAGTCTCATAACAGGTTTCAAATAAAATATTTATTTTCTTGACGATTCCGTAATTTGTGGTATCCTTGTAACGGAAAGGAGAATTAATATATGACGCAGTTAATAGTGACAATAGAAGATGCAAGCCTATTGCCAGATTTGAAGAAAGCAATAAAAATGTTGCGAGGGGTGGGGAATATCTCTGTTAAGAAAGCGGAGACTCCTCTCAATGAGAATACTTTACGCGCAATGCGGGATGTGAAAGAAGGACATACCATAAAGTGCAAAAGTGTTGAGGAGTATTTGGAAAAAGTGAAATGAAATATGAATTAGAATTTACCCGCCAATTGAATTCTTCATTAAAAATAGTGCCTTTAGTGCGTACCGGGTCACATTCTGAATTGTTCTGATTATCTATCTTTGCTGACTTTTAGCCACTTATAACTTTTCTCAGAAAAACCGCTCTCTCCACCTTTTTTCCTTCTTCATATTAGAGATTTAATCCTCACCTTTGCATCGTTGATCAACGAAACGATTAATTAAAAACAGAATTTAAATCTCTAAATGAAAAAAGTATGAGTGTAATTTTTAGAACGGTGGAGAGACCGTCCGACCCTCGGGTTGAGAATTCTCCCAAAAAGTATTTTCCGCAGTTAATAACTTTAGGACAGACTGTAGATTTGGCATTTATTGCGCAGAAGATGCAGGATCGTTCTTCACTCTCTATTGGTGATATCAAGAGTACCATGCAGAACTTTGTGGAGAAATTGAAAGAGCAGTTGTTGGAAGGTAAGACAGTGAATATTGCCGGGTTGGGTGTGTTTTTGCTGGCTGCTAAGTCGAAAGGAGAGGAAAAGGCAGAAGATGTGACTGCCAAGAGCGTGGACAGCGTTCGCATATTCTTTCAAGCCAATAAAGAGTTGAAGATAACCAAGACTGCTACCCGTGCCGGTGAAAAGTTGGATCTGGTCAGCTTGGACGATTATCTGAAGGGCCTATCGAATGTTCCTACGGGAGGTGGTTCGGATAGTGGTTCGGGAGGTGACTCGGGCGACGGAGGACTGGATGAGAACCCTCTCGGTTAACGAAAACTAATAATTAAAGCTAAAGAAGATCTTTATGAAGAAAACGAGTTGGAATATGATATTAAAAGTGATTATTGCCGTAATTACTGCCATTGCAGGTGTAATTGGAGTACAGGCAATGACGCAAGTATAAGGACTGTTTGAAATAAGCCGGGAGTGCAAAACAAATGTACTCCCGGCTATTTTTTTTAGTAGACTGGAAAGCTACTTTTCAATCCATTTCACTATTTCCTCCGATAATGGATTGGTACTTGAACCATAGGAAGCTACCCATTTCCCGTTTTCATCAATCAGGAATTTATGGAAATTCCAACCGACTTTTGCGTCTTGCACACCGTTCTCGCTCTTCTGGGTTAACCATTTATACAAAGGAGCAATGTCTTTTCCCTTTACAGAGATTTTAGCCATCATAGGAAAAGTCACTCCATAATTCAATGTACAAAATTCTTTGATTTCCTCGTTACTGCCCGGCTCCTGACTTAGGAAATTATTAGCAGGAAAGCCGATTATTACAAAATTATCCTTTCCATACTTCTCATATAACTCTTCGAGCTTAGCGTATTGCGGAGTAAATCCACATTTAGAAGCGACATTAACTACCAGTACTTTTTTGCCCTTAAAGGTGGAAAGTGATATATCTTCTCCATCAATGGTCTTGACTGTAAAGTCGTAGAAACTCTTTTGCTGTGCCTGAGCAGCTATTGCCATCATTGCCATAAAAATACTTATAATAATTGTTTTCATCTTTATATTCTGTTTATCTATAAAAACAAAATGGAGACTCAAATAGTTTATCATTGAAATAAAAAAAACACTACCTTTGCGCCCCGGTAAAAGATTAGTTTTTTGTAGGTAAAATAGGTATGAAGAAGAGTCTTATCGCATTAGCATTCGGCACCTTGGGATTAGGGATTGCCGAATTTGTCATGATGGGCATCTTGCCCGATGTGGCTAAAGATTTAGGCATCAGTATTCCTGTTGCGGGACATTTTATTTCCGCATACGCTTTGGGAGTTTGTGTAGGTGCACCTGTATTGATCTTAGCCCGTAAGCATCCATTAAAACATATCTTATTGGCATTGGTTACTTTGATGATGGTAGGAAATACTTGTGCGGCACTGGCACCTAACTACTGGGTGTTATTGCTGGCACGCTTTATCTCCGGACTTCCTCATGGTGCATATTTCGGAGTGGCCTCTATTGTGGCGGAAAAGTTGGCTGATAAAGGAAAGGGTTCCGAGGCTGTATCGATAATGATAGCGGGGATGACCATAGCCAATCTGTTCGGAGTTCCACTGGGTACTTCTTTGAGTAATTCCATTTCCTGGCGTGTCACTTTCTTATTGGTGGGTTGCTGGGGTGTGATTATACTTTATTATATCTGGCGTTGGGTACCTCATGTGGAAGGATTGAAAGATACTGGATTTAAGGGGCAATTCCGATTCCTGAAAACACCGGCTCCCTGGCTGATTTTGGGTGCAACGGCTTTAGGAAACGGAGGTGTTTTCTGCTGGTATAGTTATATCAATCCGTTGCTGACGGAGGTGTCCGGATTTACTGCGGAAAGCATTACCGCGCTGATGGTATTGGCGGGCTTTGGTATGGTGGTAGGTAATCTGGTTAGCGGACGGCTTTCCGACCGTTATACTCCCGGGAAAGTGGGGACTACTGTGCAGGCTATGATCTGTATTGTATTGCTGTTGATATTCTTCCTGTCTCCTTATCCGTGGTTATCTGCATTGTTGATGTGTCTGTGTACGGCCGGTCTGTTTGCGGTTTCCAGTCCGGAACAGGTGCTGATAATCCGTGTGGCAAAAGGGGGAGAGATGCTGGGAGCAGCCTGTGTGCAGGTAGCATTCAATCTTGGAAATGCTATTGGAGCCTATGTGGGAGGATTAGCCATTAGTGGTGGATACCGTTATCCGGCACTGGCTGGAGTGCCTTTCGCTATGGTAGGTTTTATCCTGTTTCTGACCTTCTACAAGAAATATCAGGCGAAATATTAAAACATTTCAATATCTTTTCGTATTTTTGTCCGCAAGTATTAACTAAACGAAACGAATTATGAAAACTTTGAATGTTGGAAAAATATTACTGCTATGTGCTTTTGTTATAGGATTGGCGTCTTGTGGAGATGATGTATATTATACAATGGAGAATGATGATAAGAAGCTATGCGACAGGACTTGGATAGATGAATATGAAACGGAGGAGGGCTTACCCTGTACTTATCAGCTTCGATTCTATAAGGATAATCAAGGGCAGGAAGTCACAACAACGTACGATGCCGGTGGAAAGGTAATAATTGACAGAGGATTTACTTGGCGCTGGACCGATGGAAGTAAGGAAGCCTTGAGGCTGACTTTTAATGATGGGAAAGTTAAGTACTTCGAAAATGTATGGGTACGTGATCATTACCTCAGTGGTAAAATGGATGGAAAGATTGTAATGATGACGGATGCCAGCTATACGCAGAATTAATTAATAACTGAATAAAATGAAAAAATATCTATATATTATATTTGCATGGGCACTGACTATGAGCCTGACATCTTGTGAGGATGATGATCAGTATAGTATAGAATCAGTAATCATAGGACGTGCATGGACAGGAGATGTCGGCATGAATGCAGAAAACGGGGAGCCGATTTTTAGCACGTTTACTTTTGGAGGTGATGGATTTGGTGAAGAATATCAGTATTACTCATATGATGGAAAACTGTATGATCATTTCCGTTTTCAATGGATGTGGGAAGATGGATATAACAATAACCTTGTATTAGATTATGGTAGGGCAGGTATTTCATATATGGATGATGTTTTCGTAACTGGAAACAGATTTAGGGGTACATTCCATTTGTCGGCTGATAGTCCGGGATTTGATTTTGTACTTGAGATGGAGTAATTGCCAAAGTATATAAATAAAACAGGTCACTTTGAAAGAGTGACCTGTTTTTGTATTATTCATTATTTCTTCAAAAATAACTTCTTGAATTCATTCGGATAAGGCGTTTCAAACTTCATCAACTCTCCCGTAACCGGATGGTAGAAACAAAGCTTGAAGGCATGAAGCGCCAAGCGTCCAATGGGGTTTACGTCTTCTATTCCGTAGCGGCCATCACCAATAATAGGATGCCCTAAGTCCTGCATGTGCACACGAATTTGGTTCTTACGACCGGTCTCAAGATCCAACTCTACAAGGGAATAACCATTGGCACGCTTAATTGTGCGATAGTGTGTGATTGCTTTCTGCCCTCCGTCATCTGTTGGACTGGAATAAACATAAAGCGTACGATCTGTAAGCCAGGATATGACACAACCCGCATTCTTTTCCATTTCTCCTGTGACTACGGCTACATAGCGACGGTCGGTTACAATCTCATGCCAGTTGTCACGCAATGTGCGCTGCGTTTTTTCATCCTTTGCAAACATCATCAGTCCGGAAGTGTCACGATCGAGGCGATGAACGATGTACACGTTGCTACCGCGTCCATTAGAGCGCTGAACATATTCATTTAGAATATGGTATGCTGTACGTTCCTTCTGACGTTCACTGCTGACTGATAGCAGGCCTTGCATCTTTTCCACCACTATGATATATGCATCCTCATATACAATCTTCAGCAGGTTGTTATGGAATTCTTTCTTGCCTTTATCACGACTGATTTGTACTTTCATACCCGGTTTTAACGGGAAATTATATTGAGTGGTGATCACACTGTCTACGAATACCACTCGCTTGCTGAGCAATGATTTTAGTTTGGTGCGACTGGCGTCCGGCATCTTGGCTGCCAGGAACTCCATAAGTTCCATCGGTTCGTTTACTGTGTAGTCCGTATATTGGGTGCGGGCTCGCGCTACTATTTTTCCTTTTGCCACGTTGATAGTGATTAATGGTTAGTGATTAGTGATAAAATTCTCAGTCTTCATTTCTTAATTCCAGAAGCACTACGTTTTCTACGTGGTGGGTGTGGGGGAACATATCTACCGGTTGTATGGCTTTTACTTTATATTTTACGTCGAGCAGTTGCAGGTCGCGTGCCTGTGTGGCAGGATTGCAGCTTACATATACGATACGTTTCGGTTCGGCAAACAGGATAACATCTACCACATCCTGATGCATTCCTGCACGTGGAGGATCGGTAATGATAACATCCGGGCGCCCATATTGATTGATGAAATCCTGAGTCAGCATGTCTTTCATATCACCGGCAAAGAATAATGTATTCTTAATCCCGTTGATTTCTGCATTTACCTTTGCATCTTCGATAGCTTCGGGTACATATTCAATACCAATAACCTGGCGGGCTTGTTTGGAAACAAAGTTGGCAATGGTTCCTGTGCCTGTATAAAGGTCGTAAACCAACTCTTTACCAGTCAGTCCGGCGAAGTTGCGTGCTATCTTATAAAGATTGTATGCTTGTTCGGAGTTTGTTTGATAGAATGATTTAGGACCTATTTTGAAGCGTAATCCTTCCATCTCTTCGAAGATGTGATCTTTCCCCTTGAAAGTGTACACATCCAGGTCGGTAATGGTATCATTACGTTTATTATTAATAATGTATAGGAGAGAGGTGATTTCAGGGAATGTATCTGCTACATATTGCAGGAGTTGCTTGAATAATCTCAATTCTTCTACCTCTTCTTCTATTTTAGCTATGAGGATAACCATTAATTCTCCGGTGGTAGATGTGCGGATGATCATGTTGCGCAACATGCCTTCCTGCGTGCGGAGGTTGATGAAAGAATAATTGTGTTCGTAAGCATAATCACGTACGGTATTGCGGATACGGTTGGATATGTCATCTTGCAACCAGCACTTCTCTATAGCCAGTACTTTATCGAAAGCGTTGGGGATATGGAAACCTACGGCATTCATCTGTTCGTATACCACATTCTGTTTTATTTCTTCTTCCGTCAACCAACGTTTGTTAGAAAAAGTGTACTCCAGTTTATTTCTGTAGAATTGTGTTTTCTCGGAACCGAGGATCGGAGAAATTTCCGGAAGTTCGATTTTTCCGATGCGGGTAAGGTTGTCCGTTACTTGTTTTTGCTTGTACTTGATTTGCTCAGAATAGGGAAGAACTTGCCATTTGCAACCGCCACATACGCCATAATGTTGGCAAAATGGGACAGCTCTTTCACGAGAATATTCGTGGAACTTCACTGCTACAGCTTCAGCATAATGATGCTTTTTTCTCTTAATTTGCAGGTCTACTACATCTCCGGGAACGACATAAGGTACGAAAATAACCAAATCATTAACCTTTGCGATGGCTTTTCCTTCGGCAGCGCTTTTTCTCCTTGCATCAACGTCTGCACTGCATCAGCAATACTGATTGATTGT
>OHAS01002831.1_pt1 | contig 12060 bp, 11 predicted proteins | sample 1577131 | NCBI WGS metagenome assembly OHAS01 (sample SAMEA3541566, study PRJEB24748) | human gut metagenome | biome: human gut; feature: human-associated habitat; material: faeces | place: China | collected 2012
TACAAACATCTCAGACAGTAACAGGGCTTGCCATGACACTTGCCAATATGGGAATCTCTTTCGTTACAGAAACAACCATAAAATACAACAACATAAAAAATCACGCATACTACTACAAGGTAGGCTCAGATAAAGATGCGGTTAGAACAATGTGCGTGGCGTATAAGAAAGGGAAATATATCTCCAAGGCGTGCAGGAAGTTTATAGATACGCTGAAAGAAGAGTTGGAATAAAAAGCAGTATTATAGCATACAAAAGTATTCAAATTTACAAAAAAAAAATAATATTTCGGAAGAAAATCTGAGAAAAAATCTCATATATTGTTTACAAAAATAATAAATAGATGATTTGGTAAAAAAGTGAAATTTATTAATTTTGTATTGTATAAGCGAAAACGGGTTCTGCAAACGATAGGCAGATTTTCGAAGTTATGCGAGCATAGCGAGTACAGAAATCGATTGTCTGAGCCATTTTGGCGAGTTCCGATTTCTGTACTCGAATAAGCGGCGCAGCAGACAAGAAAATCAACGTGTTTTCGGTGGGATGCTGGTGAGCTTTGCCCGATACAAAACATTTTATGCAAATTTGGAAAACAATAAGGAACGAAAGAGGTTATCAGATGAAGGAGTTATTTTTGAAATATAAGGAAGTCATCGCCTATTTGTTTTTTGGCGGACTGACAACAGTGGTCAATATTGTTGCCTATTTTGTTTGTACGAGCATTTTTGCTCTCAATTACCTGGTGGCGAATGCCATTGCGTGGGTGGCGTCGGTGGCTTTTGCCTATGTGACAAACCGGACATGGGTATTTGAGAGTAAAGTGAAGGGCTTTTCTGCAATTCTGCGTGAAGTGACGGCTTTTGTCGGTTGCCGGGTGCTTTCTGGAGTCATGGATATGGCTATTATGTTTGTCAGTGTGGATTTAATCGGCATACCCGACGGTATTGCTAAGTTTATCACTCAGGTGGTTGTGGTTGTTTTGAATTATTTGTTTAGTAAGCTGATTATCTTCCGAAAATAATTCACAATTGAATCACAAATGAATCACAATCCATTCACAAATGCTTGTTACAATGACACCATAGAAAAGATACAGAGCGGAGGAAATATTATGAGTGATTCTTACAATTACCATGAAGGCGGGCAGGAACGCCCGGAACAGACATCAAATGATTATAACTACTATCGTCAGACATCCGATGCGGAAAGAAGAACCTATTCTCCTTACGATACACCGGAACCAAATAGACCTGAAAAGAAAAAAGGAAGCTTCGGTGTGAAGCTGTGCAAGGTTGTGTGCCTGGGGTTGGCCTTTGGACTGGTGGCCGGCGGTGTTTTCTGGGGTATTGGCAGCGCTGTGGGTATGATAAACAGCGAAGGCAAAGCGGCAAACGCCGGCATGAGTGTGAATATTGTGAAAACGTCCTCCACAGATGTGAAGACAATTAGCGCGACGGATGTCTCAGACATTGTTGAACAGTGCATGCCGTCAATCGTTGCCGTGAATACGCAGGTTGTAACGACCGGTAATTTCTTTGGCCAGACCTATTCCCAGGAAGGCAGCGGTGCCGGGTCGGGAATTATTATCAGTGAATCGGATGGCACCCTTTATATTATGACAAATTATCATGTTATTGAGGATGCGACAAGTATTAATACAACATTTAATGATCCCTAAAGCGACGGGTATCATCGTTACCGACCTGATGTACAAACACTGGGATGAATGGGTAACCGGTGCTCCGCATCCTTTTGTAGCCGATTTTGATGGAAACGGTATCAGCAATATAAAGGATATACTGGAAGGAGAACCTTACGAAAGCCCGATGAGACCCTGGGGTGGCATCGAGCAACTGGCATGGAGTCCTGCCGGAGACAAGGTGGCATATACTTGCCGTAAGAAGACCGGTCTGGCTTATGCCATCTCCACCAACTCGGATATTTATATCTACGATCTTGCAACCAAAAAGACAGACAATATCACCGAAGAAAACAAAGGTTATGATACAAATCCTCAGTACTCTCCCGATGGTAAATACATTGCCTGGCAGAGCATGGAACGTGACGGTTATGAAGCTGACCTAAACCGCCTCTTCATCATGAATCTGGAAACAGGTGAGAAACGTTTCGTCAGCAAGGAATTCGAATCGAACGTAGATGGTTTCTTGTGGAATAAAGACTCTAAGAGTATTTATTTCATCGGTGTCTGGCATGGTGAAACACAGATTTACAATATCGATCTTGCTGCCAACGATAAGGTTACGCAGTTGACAGACGGTATGTATGATTATGCTTCCCTCGCCCTTGCAGGAGATAAAGTAATCGCTTTACGCCACTCAATGAGTATGGGTGATGAAATCTATGCCGTATCTGCCACCCGCAACGGGGATGCTTTTGCCGAAGCAAAACAACTGACCTTCGAAAACAAACAGATTTACGACCAACTGGAAATGGGTAAGGTTGAAGCTCGCTGGATGAAGACTACAGACGGCAAACAGATGCTGACATGGGTTATCTACCCGCCACAGTTTGACCCGAATAAGAAATACCCTACCCTCCTGTTCTGTGAAGGTGGTCCGCAAAGCCCCGTAAGCCAGTTCTGGAGCTATCGCTGGAATTTCCAGATTATGGCTGCCAACGACTATATCATCGTAGCTCCCAACCGCCGCGGACTTCCGGGCTTTGGAGTGGAATGGAATGAAGCCATCAGTGGTGATTACGGTGGTCAGTGTATGAAGGATTATTTTACAGCTATCGACGAGATGGCTAAAGAATCGTTTGTAGACAAAGACCGTCTCGGTTGTGTAGGTGCCAGCTTCGGTGGTTTCTCCGTTTACTGGCTCGCCGGACATCATGACAAGCGCTTCAAAGCATTCATTGCACATGATGGCATCTTCAACATGGAAATGCAGTATCTGGAAACAGAAGAGAAATGGTTTGCCAACTGGGATATGGGTGGTGCATACTGGGAAAAACAAAATCCGGTAGCTCAACGCACATTTGCCAACTCTCCGCACCAGTTTGTAGACAAATGGGATACACCTATCCTTTGCATTCATGGCGAAAAAGACTACCGTATTCTAGCCAACCAGGCAATGGCTGCTTTTGATGCCGCCGTAATGCGTGGTGTTCCTGCCGAGCTACTGATATATCCGGATGAAAATCACTGGGTATTGAAACCTCAGAATGGTATCCTCTGGCAACGCACATTCTTTGAATGGCTGGACAAATGGTTGAAATAAAAAACAGACGATTGAAGTCTCCTGAAACAGACCATCTGTTAGGGATGAACAGACCGTCTATTTGATACGAACAGACCATCTATTCGCAGTGAATAGATGGTCTGTTTTTTACCTCTGCATAAACCCCTGTAATTCAAGGCATAAGTATTGTTTTACTTCTTCCATCGGCACCTCCCGTTTCAGCTCCTGTTGCAGCGAAGTAACTCCTTTATCTATAAAGCCGCAGGGGTTGATATAACTGAAATATCGTAAATCAGTATTCACATTCAGCGCCAATCCATGCATGGTAACGAAATGACTGCTACGCACGCCAATAGCGCATATTTTACGCGCACGCGGCGTATCTCCCTCCAGCCAAACACCTGTTGCTTTCTCCAACCTCCCGGCAGCAATGCCATAAGAGGCACATACACGGATGACCGCTTCTTCCAACAAATGTACATACTCTTTCAGCCCCAACGAGAATTCTTCGAGATTCAGGATAGGATAACATACCAGTTGTCCCGGACCATGATATGTGATATCACCTCCACGATCTATATGATAGAGCGTAGCTCCTATCTTCTGAAGTTGTTCCTCACTCAACAGCATATTTCCTTCTTTACCGCTACGACCTAAAGTATAGACATGCGGATGTTCACACAAAATGATGTGATTTTCATACTCTTCCCCTGCCTGCTTAGCACGAATAAGAGCATCAAACCACTCCGTTTGCCGGGTCCATGCATCGGCATACGGAATAATATTCCAGTCTGTTACATTCAGTTTCATGCCGACAAAGTTAAGACTTTAGGGATAAAATCGTATATTTGCCGACAGCAAAATGAAAAAAGATGAAACATAACTTCCCACAAGTAGATTTGCCGGTTGAAATGCTGGCATGGAGAGATGTTACAGAAGATATTCTGAATCTCTATCGCCAGTCATGCCGTCTGAAGGCATGTATTTTTGCATTATGCACTGAAGGGACCATTACAGCATCCATCAATCTGATGGAACATGAAATAAAAAAGAATGATCTGATCATTCTGATGCCGGGAACTATCTTACAGCTCAATGAGCAAGTAGAAAAAGTACGGCTTTGCTTCGTAGGTTTCTCCAGTCACTGCGTCAACGGTATTAATCTATTGCAGGCTACGATGGGATCTTTCTCCAAAATATGGGATAATCCGATTGTAAATGTCAGCGACTTAATAGCATCCTATTTCGTGGATTACTTTGCACTACTGACACGTATATCAATCTCCCATCCTACCGCCACCAGTACCGCAATGGCACAAAGTGTGCTCCACAGCATTTTGCTTGGAATTAATGCCCTTTATGCCAATCGTCCGCAAAGCATTCTTGCCAAAAGCCGCAAAGAGGAAATTTGCCAAAAATTCGTACAACTGGTTATTGAAAATTATATGACTGAGAGACGTGCTCAATTCTATGCCGACAAGCTGGGAATTTCATTGCAGCATCTCAGTACTACCGTAAAACAAGTAACAGGAAGGAATGTACTCGAAATTATTTCGCATGTGGTGATTACAGACGTCAAAGCACGGCTGAAATCCACAGACATGACTATTCAGGAAATAGCCTATTCACTGAACTTCCCCAGTGCCTCTTTCTTCGGAAAGTACTTTAAGAGGCACATGGGGATGAGTCCGTTGGAATATAGAAATAGTTAGTATCTTAAACGAAGGCTGTTCAAGACTACCGATACACTGGAAAATGCCATAGCGGCACTTGCCAACATGGGGTTCAGCAATAATCCATTGATTGGATAAAGTAATCCGGCAGCAATAGGAATACCTATCAGATTGTAAATGAATGCCCAGAACAAATTCTGATGAATCAAGCGCACCGTCTGCCGGGAGAGATTGAATGCTTTCGGCAACAGCAACAGATCCGAAGTCATAAGAGTGACCATTGCCACATCCATGGCAATGTCCGTTCCTTTACCCATGGCAATGCTTACATCGGCACAAGCCAAAGCCTGTGAATCATTGATACCATCACCCACCATAGCTACTGTCTTTCTCTGAAGTTGAAGCTGGCGTACAAACTCTTCCTTATCATCCGGCAAAGCATCGGCAATATACTGGATATTGCCTAATCGTCCGGCAACAGCAGAAGCAGTACGTTCACCGTCTCCCGTCAGCATATAAACTTCAATACCCTGGGTACGGAGTTCGCGAACAGCCTCAGCGGAAGTCGCCTTTATCTGATCTTTGATAGCAACAATCGCAAGCAATTCATCCTTGCGGCCAAAGTAAACGATGCTACAACCGTCCGACTCGTATTGAGCCAGCATTTCTCCCAAAACATCAGTCAGGGTGGCATGGTAATCTTTCAACAACTTGTGGCTGCCTGCCCAATACTCAGCACCCTGATAAGTCACTTTAATACCCTTACCGGTAATACTTTCAAAACCATCCAGAGTTGCAGGAACAATGTTCTCTTGTTCTTGCAAGGCAGTGACAATAGCACCAGCCAGCGGATGCTCCGATTTAAGCTCGGCAGCCAGAAGAATGTCTTTATAATGTCCTTCCTGCGGCTGTGCCCATAACCAACCGGCAACGGTAGGATGCCCTTCAGTCAATGTACCGGTCTTATCCAATACCACAACATTTACCTTTCGCATCTGTTCCAGTGCCACAGCATCTTTTATCAGAATATGATGATCGGCAGCCTTACCGATACCTACCATCAAAGCCGTAGGAGTAGCCAGTCCCAATGCACAAGGGCAAGCAATCACCAATACGGAAACCGCTGACAGCATGGCATGTGAAAGCATATCCACACCACCAAAGAACATCCAGATAAAGAATGTCAGGACAGACAAACCCAGTACGACAGGAACAAAGATACCCGTCACTTTATCTACAATACGCTGCACGGGAGCCTTACTGCCTTGCGCTTCCTGCACCATACGGATGATACGCGCCAGCACTGTTTCTCCACCTACTTTCTCGGCACGGATTATGAACGATCCTTTCTGATTGATGGTTCCGGCCAACACATGCGAGCCAATCTTCTTTTCTACCGGAATAGGCTCACCGCTTATCATGCTTTCATCTACATAAGAGTCACCTTCGGTCAGAAAACCATCCACAGGGATTTGCTCACCGGGGCGGACACTCACCAGATCATCGATGTTCAATTGATCCAAAGGTACATCCAGTTCTTTACCGTCGCGTACTACACGGGCTTTCTTAGGTTGCAAACCCATCAGTTTGCGGATAGCAGTGGAAGTATTTCCCTTCGCACGTTCCTCCATGAGTTTACCTGTCAAAACGAAGGCGATGATAACCACAGCAGCTTCGTAATAGACATGAGGCTCCAATCCACGGTTATACCAGAAATCGGGGAAGAAAGTATTAAAGACGCTGAACAGGAAAGCAATGGATGTACTTAGTGCCACCAGTGTATCCATATTGCTGCGTCCCAGACGTGCTTGTTTCCAGGCACCGGTATAGAACGGCGTACCGAACAATACCAATACAGGAATAGCAAGTACCATCTGTATCTCGTTAGAATAAGGTACATGCATGAAGACCATGGAAAGCAACAACAGGGGAACAGCAAAAATCCACGCTCCTATCACCCGCGTTTTCAAGCGGTGATAGCGTTTCTGTTGTTCTTCTTCCTGACGTTCTTCAACATGCTCTTCCTCCATGATGAGGTCATAGCCCGCAGCCAGTACGGCAGCACGAATTTCTCCGGGTGTCAGCTTATCCATCTCGTATGAGACAGACAGTGTATTGGAAGCGAAGTTGACCGAAGCATCCGTAATGCCCACCAACTTGCGAACAGTCTTTTCTACGTTATTGGCGCATCCCGCACAATGCATGTTCAGCACGGGAAACGTCTGTTTTTTTAAATTACCCATATATTGTTTTTATTTCAAGTTTTATATCAAAACAATCTCTACAGGCCGTTTGTTCGACTACTTCTTGTCCTCTTGTTTCGTTTCTTTCACGAATTCGGCTTCGTAGTTGAACTTCTTGAAACCGGCTTTCAGTTTATCCACAGTTGTCTTTTCAGCATCATAAGTAATGGAAACTGTTTTCGTTTTCAAGTCTGTAGAGAATTCTTTTACTCCTTTCTCAAATTTAATGTTATTCTTCACCTTCCGTTCACAGTTTTCGCAATGCATCTGTGAAACTTTAAAGACAGCTGTACGGATATCTTTTGCCATTACTGCCGTTACACTCAACAAAGCTACTACGAGGGCAGCCATCATTCTTTTTGTTTTCATAATCAATTTAGTTATTAGTTATTAGTTTCTTGCCAGGTTAAACCTCAACCCGATATATGCTTTCGCCCCGTGCATCGGTCCCCACACCATGGTAGCATCGAAATTCTCTCCCCATGGGTTAGAAGCATCGATTATCGGATTCTTCTGTTTAAAGTTCGTCAGGTTCTCACCGCCGATATAAACAGACCAGCGACGGAAATAGCGCGTCACCTGCGCACTGAGTTGCTGGAAACTACCGTAACGACGTTCCCACGAAAGACTTCCGTCAGACAGTTCATAAGGATCGGGCATCCTTCCACCACCATTCAACTGCAAGGTAGCATCGAATTGCCACAAGCCCAGAGGAGTCTGATAAGAAGCAGTCAACAAGCCTTTATATTTACCAGTAAGTGGCTTCTCCATTAATTTACCATTATAGGTAGTTTTCGCGTCCGTCAAACGGTAAGCCGCAGTCAAAGTGAAGCCTTTGAACAACGGATAATTGGCTTCTACCTGGAATACATGCGAATAAGAACGCCCATCCAGATTGTAAAAAGCCACTTCATGCGGATTGCTGTCCATATCCACTACTACCTGTTTCAGAAAATCCGTATAGTAATATTCTGCATTCACATTCAGCGTCTTACCGAAAAGGGGGATATAAGTCGAAACACTCGCACCGTAATTCCACGCTTCCTCCTGGTCCAGATGAGAAGCAATCTTCATCTTGCGGCTACTTGCCAGAAGATAATTATTCTCCGCCAATACATGATTCGTACGATATCCCTTGCCGGCAGACAAACGGAAATGCAGATATTCATTCGGATTATATTTGACGTGGGCACGCGGCGTCACAAAGAAGCCGTACTCACTACTGTAATCTCCCCGAATACCTCCCATCAGCATCAACTGATCGTTCAGATTGAATGTATATTGGACATAAGCTCCCGGAACAGACTCCTTCACAAATTTCTTCGTCAGCCCTTCTTCTGCCTGATTCGTCAGCCGATAGTTCTGATCGTAGCCATCATAGTTGAAACTTAATCCGGCAGACAGACTATGCTGCTTACTGAGCTCCGTTTCAAACAGCAGCGAAGCATAAAAATTACTCTGATCCACATCATACAGTTTACGCCCGTAATTGGCATCCTGATTATGCAACGTTCCCTGTAAAATCAAAGCAAGATTCGTATTTTTCTCTTTGTCGAAGATATAAGCATTCTTCGTGAACGCTTCGTAACGATTTGTTTTGATACCTATTTCATACAGGTCATGCGAAGGAGTATTTCCGTGTGCAATCTGACCGCTGTTTCGAGTTTCATGCAACGCCTTTATACCTGCCTGGAATACATAGTGGTCACCCATATATGCCCATCGGTTCCAGACATTATATTGCTCCACACGAGGTATATCTACAAAACCATCATCATTAGAGTCATGAGATTTCGTCTCATTCTCATAATGTGCCAACAAAGAAGTGCTCCATCGCTTCGACAACTTTACCGTAGCATCCGCATTGGCTTCATAGCGGTTCGTACTACTGGCAAAAAGATTTGCCGACACCCAATCCGCTTCCGGCAATTGAGGCTTCTTGAATTCTACATTGATCTGTCCGGTTATGGACTCATATCCATTCTTCACGGACGAACTTCCTTTGCTGACCTGTATACTCTGCATCCACGGCCCGGGTACGTATCCTAAACCATAAGGAGCGGCAGCCCCCCGGAAATTGGGAATATTTTCAGTCATCATCTGCACATACGTACCGGAAAGTCCTAACAGTTTAATTTGTTTGGCTCCCGTAGCTGCATCCGAGTAACTGACATCCACGGAAGGATTCGTCACAAAACTCTCTCCCAGGTTACAGCAAGCCGCACGTGTCAGTTCGGCACTACTGATCATATCTTCATTCATCACACTGGTGCGCAGTTTCATAGTTCCCAATTTGCGGGTCACTACATTTACTTCACTCAGTTCCACTCCTTCACGAAGAACAATATCAAGTTGTTGGTTTCCTTTGTCTACATGTATCGTGTCATTCTCAAAACCAATAAAGCTAACCACAAGCATGTGGCTGCGAGCAGGCTTATGAATTGAAAAGTTACCGTCTTCATTGGTAGTTACTCCATTGGTTGTATTCATCCAAAACACATTCGCTCCCGGAATAGGTTCTCCGGCAGCATCTTTTACGACACCTGTTACTTGCGCCTGCAAAAAATTAAAAGTAAAAAGTGAAATTAATAAGAATATATATTTCATATATCTGAATTCATTTATTAAGGGTACAAAAATAGGATATATTTCATGCAACAAGGTTGCAAGACTATCCAGCTATCAATTCTTTAAAAGAGAACGTGCAAAGGTATCATCTCCGTACTCTTAGATACGGACAAACTACGGACCAGACACAGTTCAGATATAGCTTTGGATAGAACCGGGCAGGAAGGAAAACACTTCTCCTGCACACTAATTGATTCTAAATAATGAGAACAGAATATAAGGCCAGATACTGCCTCGAACTATCAGGATGCGGAGGTACGGCATACGATGCCTCTTTCAATTCCCTCGTAGGCAAGGAGTATTGGAAATCCGGCAATACTTCGCAGAAAAGTTGAATGACAGGTACGGTTATAACAGGACTTTCACATGAATATTTCACCAAATCCACTTTATAAAAAGTAGCCGTACAGCCTTCGTCTTTGCAAGATTTTTCCGGTTTATGAGAAGTTTTATGAGATTTATGGCATTTGGCACAGCCATTGGTGCAACATGCTTGCGCTGTCTCGCAGCGAGCACAACAATAATGGACAATAGAGACTCCTGCCCCTGCATAAACAACCGTCAGGGACAATAATACTGCCAATATGTAACGAAGTCTCTTCATATCCGGTGCAAAGATAGCCAGATAAAAGCATTCATACCTATCTTTTTTCATTTTTTATATGTTCTATTCGTTAATATGTTCTATATTTGTCGATAACGAACTGATATCGAAATGTTGAATTTAACGAAGAAAGTCCAAATGAAAAAGCAATATGTCAGCCTACTTGTCATTCTACTTGCGGCAAGTGGCTTTTTATTTTCTTGTGGTAACACCATGAACAAAAACGCCGGAGCGCTGGAGTTCGACAGTATACAGGTAAATGAGGTAGCCCACCTCTTCGGAGACACTGCGAAGCCCGGCTGCAACATCATCATCAACTTTGCATACGCTAATAAGTCGTCCGACGAAAAGCTGAAAGACAGTCTGAACACCTATTTCCTTTCAGCCTGTTTCGGAGATAAATACATGACTCTGAAGCCTGAAGAGGCGGTAAAGCTTTACAAGGAAAACTATATCAAGGATTACCTGAAAGATTTGGAACCGATGTATGCCAAAGATGAAGCTGAAAAAGAAGACTCTGCTTCAATATTAGCTTGGTATTCTTATTATAAAGGTATTGAAAGCCACGTGCAGTATTATAAAAAACATCTGCTGGTTTACCGCATCAACTACAATGAATATACCGGAGGCGCACATGGTATTTATATGTCTACTTTCCTGAATATGGACCTGCGCACCTTGAGCCCGATACGTCTGGATGATATTTTTGTAGGAGAATATCAGGAAGCTCTCACCGATTTATTATGGAACCAGCTCATGGCAGACAATAAAGTTATTACACGCCAGGAAGTGGAGGATATGGGCTATACAAGTACAGGAGACTTGGAACCGACTGAAAACTTCTACCTAAGTCCCAAAGGTATCACCTTCTATTATAACATTTATGAAATTGCTCCTTATGTGATGGGCCCGGTAGAAATTACCTTGCCTTATGAGATCATGTCGCATCTGCTGAGTGATGATACTATGGTATTGAACGAAATAAGAAACGAGAACTAATTATGATTTAGGACTTCCACCCGCATCATAAATCATAAATTATAAATCATAATTCATAAATTAATCACATGGAAATCATTCTAAAGTACTTCCCAGACCTCACAGAGGCGCAGAAGCAGCAATTTGCGTCCCTCTATGATCTCTATACGGACTGGAATGCAAAAATAAACGTCATATCACGCAAAGACATCGAGAATCTGTACGAACATCATGTACTCCATTCACTGGGTATAGCCAAGGTTACACGCTTCGTACCCGGTACCCATATCATGGATCTGGGAACAGGAGGAGGCTTTCCCGGTATTCCTCTTGCCATCTTATTTCCCGAAGTGAAATTCCACCTTGTAGACAGTATTGGAAAGAAAGTGCGCGTAGCAACGGAGGTAGCCAACAGTATCGGACTAAAAAATGTCACTTTCCGCCATGCCCGGGCTGAGGAGGAAAAGCAGTTATTCGATTTCGTTGTAAGTCGTGCTGTAATGCCGCTTGCCGATCTACTGAAAATCATTCGTAAGAATATCACTCCCAAACAACAGAATGCTTTGCCCAACGGACTGATCTGTCTGAAAGGCGGCGAGCTGGCCAATGAGACTATGCCTTTCAAGAACAAGACTGTGATGTACGATCTGAAAGATTATTTCGAGGAGGAATTCTTTGAAACGAAAAAAGTGGTTTATGTAGCGCCTTAATCACAGAAATAATGACTAACA
>OHAS01002835.1_pt1 | contig 12052 bp, 17 predicted proteins | sample 1577131 | NCBI WGS metagenome assembly OHAS01 (sample SAMEA3541566, study PRJEB24748) | human gut metagenome | biome: human gut; feature: human-associated habitat; material: faeces | place: China | collected 2012
TCACAAGCCTTGAGCTTAATACGGTAGCCTCAACAAAAACTCCTGTTTGCGAGCAAAAGGTAAAGCTTTCGTGGGGTAAAGATTCGGTTCTGCTTGTACCTGAAAAGAATTTCAGCGCAATAGTGCCGTCTGATTATCAGGAAAAATGGATTACGGTAGAAACAAATGTACCCGATGAGGTAAATGCTCCGCTTGACACTGATACGGTTGTTGGTACGGCTACTATATATTATCAGGACGACAAAATGACAGAAAAGCAGGAGCTTGCAACAGTAAACCTTGTGCCGAGCGAAAAGGTAGAACTTAGCGGATTCCTTTATGTGCTTGATGTAATCGGTACAATTATGAAATCATATTGGTTCTTGGTTGCCGTTGGTGTTATTGTAATAATTCTTGTAATTTACTATATTACCTCTAAAATCAACCGCAAAAAAGCCAAAGCAGCCAAAAAGGTAAAGCATTACCGCAATCTTTAATTTTTAAACTAAGCCACCGCAAAGCTAAGCGGTGGCTTTTGTAATGCCTATAAATAAGATTTAAGCTCTCCTATGTTTTCTTCCTCTGTATCAAGCATTTTTTTGGCAAGCATAGTTACCTGCGGATCACTTCCGTCATATTCACGCATATGTCTTGCCATTTTGTTTACGCCCATTGTGTTGCCCTTTATCATCATTTCTGCAATATGTGACGGCGAAGAATCTCGCTTTAAATCCCTGTTTGCGGCATAGCTTGTCATTGCCTTTGTAACAGGGCTCACATGGCGTACCTCCGCTCCACGCCTTTTCAGCATTGTGTTAGCACAATGATACAGCTTGCTGTATTTTATAAGTTGTTCGCACAGCACACCGTCAACTCTGTTGTCTTTTAGCTGTTTTCTCACTGCCGAGATACCGTTGCACCCCATCTCTGCATTTTGTAATACATAGTTGAGCATTTCATTATCGTTAATCACAAAAATCACCTCTGCAAATATTATTATTCAACATTTGGAAAATATACATCTTGCAAGCGGCTTTGATTTGTGGTTTAATATTATTGGTGATATTTTATGATTAATTCAGAATTAAAGATTTTTACACTTCCTTTTCCTAACGAGAGGGGAGAGCGTAAAATTTGGGTATATGTTCCAAGTCATAAAGATGGCGAAACTTTGCCTGTAATTTATATTACTGACGGACAAAATTTATTTGATGAGGAAAGCACGCCGTACGGCTGTTGGAATGTTATTCCTGCCGTAGAAAAAGAGCAGAAAAATACAGGATTTTCTGCCGTTATTGTCGGCATTGACAACGGCAATGTTTATCGTGACAGCGAGCTTACCCCGAAGTGTATCGGAGAAATTCAGCACAGAGAATATTTCAACGATATTTTCACTCCCGAGGGCGAGGTGTTCGACAGCTTTCTTATGGATACGGTTATTCCGTATGTTGAAAATAATTTTCCTGTAAAGAAAAATAAAGAAAGCGTTGCCGTTTGCGGAAGTTCATCGGGCGGATTGCAGGCTTTCTTTGAGGGAATAGAGCATAGCGACAAATTCAGCTTTGTGGGTGCGCTGTCGCCTGCCTTTGTTGTGTATAAGGAGGACGATTGGAGAGCGTATTTGCTTTCAAAGGTGAATGATGATATGCCGTATATTTATATGTATTGCGGAAATGCCGACCCGCTTGAGGAAATACTTATGCAAAGCACAGAGATGATGTATGACCTTTTGCCTGAGGTAGGCTATCCGTACGATAGGTTTAACGAGATTTTACTTTTTGAAAATTCGCATAATGAAAAGGCCTGGAGAGAAATATTCCCTGATTTTCTCCACACATTTCTTGAAAAAGCAAGGTAATAAGGGCAAAAAAACGCTCTGCCAAAAGACAGAGCGTAAATTTTGATATGGAAATATTAAAGAATAACCTCGCCGTCAACAGTGCCGCTAAGACCTGCTGCATTTGATTCATCGGTATCAATGTGCATTGCAGGAGCATAGCTTGGGCTTACTCTTACAACAACATCACCGAATGTTGTTGCTCTGCCTGTATTTTCGCCAACCTTAACAGAAACAATCTGCTTGTCGGTTACGCCAAATTCAGCGGCAGCCTCAGGAGTAAGGTGAATGTGTCTTTTAGCAGCGATTACACCGCACTCAATTTCACACTCGCCAACAGGGCCAACGAGCTTGCAGCCCGGTGTGCCTGCAATATCGCCTGACTCACGAACGGGAGCAGCAATACCGAGCTTTCTTGCGTCTGTAAGTGCAACCTCAACCTGAGTAGCACTTCTCTCAGGGCCGAGAATTGACATCATCATTTCACCCTTAGGGCCAACAACCTTAACCTTTTCAGCACAAGCAAACTGACCGGGCTGAGAAAGATCTTTTTTCTTAGTGAGAGTTGCGTCTGCACCAAAAAGTGTTGCGAAAACTTCCTTTGTCACATGAATGTGACGAGCAGAGGTTTCTACCATAATTTTCATATTTTTTACCACCAATCATAAATAAATACAGCCAATGGCTTTGAATATATTTTACTACTAAATTATTGAAATTTCAACACATTTACGATAATGTATTGAAATTTCAGACATATTTCAGCAGAAAAATTTTTGAAACAGATATTTAACTTTTCTGAAAATAAAGGAATGATAAGAAAATGTATAGAACATGGGAAGAATTATATAACGAGTGCAAGGCTTGCCAAAAGTGCGAACTTTGCAAAACACGCACAAATGTAGTTGTGGGTGTGGGCAACCCGAAAGCCGATATTATGTTTATAGGCGAAGGCCCGGGGGAGAACGAGGACTTACAAGGCGAACCTTTTGTGGGCAGAGCAGGCAAGCTGCTCGACAAAATGCTTGCGGCGGTTGACCTTGACAGAAACAAAAATATTTATATTGCAAATATAGTAAAATGCAGACCGCCCAAAAACAGAGATCCAAAGCCTGAGGAGCAGGAGATGTGCATTGATTGGCTGCGCTCGCAGGTAAAGCTCATTAATCCTAAGATTATAGTTTGCCTTGGCAGGATTGCTGCGGCAAAGCTGATTAAGCCTGACATTAAAATTACCAAGGAGCATGGAATGTGGTTTAAAAAGGGCAATTTTGAGATGATGGCTATGCTGCACCCTGCGGCACTTTTAAGAGATCCACGCAAAAAGCCCGAGGCTTTTGACGATTTTCTTAAATTGCGTGACAGACTTGAAGAATTAAACAAAGGAGATAATCAAAATGAATGAATCGGTAAACAAGATGATAACAAGAAGAAGTGTAAGAAAATTCAAATCTGATATGATTCCTAAAGAAGTAATTGACGAAATCGTTACAGCGGGCACATATGCGGCATCGGGCAGAAATATGCAGTCGCCGATTATTATTGCCGTTACAAATAAGGAACTCAGAGATAAAATTTCAAAAGTCAATGCTGAAATTATGGGAAAATCGGGTGACTTTGACCCGTTTTACAACGCACCTGTAATTCTTATAGTCCTTGCAGACAAGAGTGTGCCTACTTATCTTTATGACGGCTCGCTTGTAATGGGCAATCTTATGCTTGCCGCTCACGGACTCGGTATAGGCAGTTGTTGGATTCACCGTGCCAAAGAATTTTTTGAAAGGGAAGAGGGCAAAGATTTGCTCAAATCGCTTGGCATAGAGGGCGATTATGAGGGTATCGGCAACTGCGCACTCGGCTATGCTGACGGCGAATATCCTCCAACACATCCACGCAGGGAGAACAGAGTTTTTTACATTGATTAAGGAGTAGTTTTTATGATTATTCTTGCATCGGCATCTCCTCGCAGACAGGAGCTTTTAAAGCTGATTACAAAGGATTTTGCGGTAATGCCGTCTGACATTGACGAGAGTGTGCCAAGCAATATTGAAACCGAAAAAAGTCCCGAATACCTTGCAGAGAAAAAGGCAAAGCATATTTTTGAAAACGGTCATAAAAATGATACTGTAATCGGTTGCGATACAGGTGTTTTTATAGACGGCAAAATGCTTGGCAAGCCAAAGAATAAGCAGGACGCAAAGGATATGCTTGCAGAGCTTTCGGGCAGGACGCACAAGGTAATTACAGGGTGCTGTATTTGCAAAAACGGCACAGTCAACAGCTTTTCGATGGTTACAGAGGTTGAGTTTTACCCTCTTACCGAAAAAGAGATTGAAAGTTACATTGCCACAGGCGAGCCAATGGACAAGGCAGGCTCATACGGAATACAGGGCAAAGGCTCACTGCTTGTAAAGGGCATTGTCGGCGATTACTTTAATGTAGTTGGTCTGCCTGTTGCAAGGCTAAATAAGGAATTAAACGGATAGGATAAAATGATTATTGAATTTAAAAAAGTAACAAAAAAACTGCCTGAATACAAACAAATCAAGCAGTTGTATATTTCGGCTTTTCCACCTGAGGAGAGGGCGCCGTTTTATTTGATGATAAAACGAACCAAAAGAGAAGATGTCGATTTTCTTGCAATTTATTGTGAGAATAAATGGGTCGGAATGATTTATATTATAAATTATCTTGACCTTTCGTATGTTTTCTACTTTGCACTTGATGACAGTCAAAGAGGGCAAGGAATAGGTTCTGCCGTGCTCCGAGAGATTCATAAACTTTACAGTGGCAGAAGATTTTTTCTTGCACTCGAACAGCTTGATAAAAATGCGGAAAACTATGCTCAGCGCCTCAGCAGAAGTAGATTTTATCAGAAAAACGGACTAAAAAAGCTCAAAATTTCCATTAAAGAGGGAAATGTGGTGTATGATTCTATGGGCTTTGGCGGCGAGGTTAAACCTGACGAATATATGGCAATGATGAAAAATTACACAGGCTTTTTCTTTTCAATGCTCTATAAGGTTGAAATGTTTGAGAATTGATATTTTAAATTAGAACAGTCGCTGAGCGAAAGGTGAAAGGCAATAAAATGATACTTGTAACAAAACAAAAAATTCAGAGTGATTGCAAAATAAACTTTCAGATTGTTGTGTATTCAATACTGACAGCAGTCAGTGTCTTTTTTATGATTTTTCCATTTGCTTTTTCAAAGGACATAAATATAAACATAATATTCCTTTTTGTTGTGCTGTTAGCATTAGTAGGTATTCCGTTCGGTTATGTGTTTGGCTTAAAAAATTTAATCAGAACCATAAAGGAAAGGAACGCTTTTATTAATGACAGCATCAGTATTTCGGTAGACAGAATTACCGATTTATATGCAAACTACAATCAGACTTCAAGCGAAAGCAGAGCATATCAATTAACATTGGAACACTACTCGAGGCGAACCAAAAAGAATGTTTGCGTACCTACCCTTAATGAGTTTAGAAAGCTGAGAGAGGGCGACAGGTGTATTCTGGTGTTTTGCAAAGGCAATAAAGAGCCTGTTGCAATATATTCCGGCAACGAATATGTAATTGATAAATCTTTGACAGACAAAATAGTTGATTTTTAGCAAAGCAAAAAGCTATCACAAATTGATGTGATAGCTTTTTTGACTTTAATATTTAGTTGTTGGCAAGTGCTCTTTCGAGCCAGATGTCAGCAATATCCATTGCAACAAAAAGTCCATGCTTTTCGCTTGATTTTACAAGCTGCTTTCTTGGTGAAAGGTCAGGGTCGGTAGCAAGTAACTGAACAGTAACTTTATCTGCCACCTGAAGTCCGTTTACCTCGTTTTTGCTTTTTACCTGAAGTCTGATAACATATGGTTCAGACATATTGCCGTAATAAATCTCATCGCCACACCTTACGAGCGGTCTGCCCTTATAGGTGGAAAATTCCTGAGCTGCTTTTTTAGCTTCTGCCACGAAGCATCAGTCCTTTCTTAAACATTAAGGTAAGATTTTACGAGTGCTTCAAGTAAGTCGTCACGGTCAATTTTACTGATAATGTTGCGTGCGTTGTTGTAAGTTGTTATATAAGTGGGATCCTCACTAAGAATATAGCCTACTATTTGGTTTATTGGGTTATAGCCCTTTTGTCTGAGAGCGTCATAAACAATGGTAAGACTTCTTTTAATAGCATCGTCCCTTTCCTCACCAAGTGAGAAAATCATAGTCTTATCCAACATACCGAAACACCTCCTGTAAATTATTCTTTTTATATTATATACTAAATCGGTTAATATTTCAAGTCCGTTTTCGTGAATTTTATGTGAATTGTTTAAAAATGCTGTTTTTTTAGTAAAAAAGCCTCCCGTTTGTGGGAGGCTAAGGTTTGTGCCACTGTATGTAGCACATAATCAGACATTAAGTCCAAAAGAAATTGAAATCGCGTCATTTATTTCGCTCATATAGCTTTGGTCAACCGAACCCATTTTTTCTTTGAGCCGTTTTTTGTCAATGGTGCGCACCTGCTCAAGCAAAACTACGCTGTCTTTTGCAAGACCGGAGGAATCTGCGTTGAGCGGAATATGGGTGGGAAGATTTGCTTTTGACTGCTGACTTGTGATTGCCGCAGCAATTACCGTAGGGCTGAATCGGTTGCCTACATCATTCTGAACGATAAGTACAGGTCGTATTCCGCCCTGCTCAGAGCCTACAACAGGACTTAAATCTGCATAAAAAATGTCCCCTCGTTTTATATTCAAGACTTTCACGCTCCAAATAATTAGATTACTGATATTTTTCCCTTCCCGAAAATTTTTATACAGTTACTACATAATATTTTTGGGCGTAAAAATTGTGAAGGCTTTTGCCGTATTTTATTAGCTCAGCGCAAGCTGATTGCGAAAATCTATTCTGAAATTTTTTGAATTTATTTCTGCCGACAATATGTATCCGTTTTCATCAACCGAATATGTGCATTTGCCTTTTGAAGTTTCCAATATATATGTATCTGATTTATTATTTTTCTGAAAAAGAATTTCTCGTCCGTCACAAATTTCAGTTGCCACGCAGTGTATAAGTTGGGGCATATTTTCATTTGGTAAATATGCCTCGTCTGCCGTACTCACCAAATCGTCAATCTCAATGGCTATTTCACCTCCGCCGTTTACTATTTTCAATCCGCTGACTGTTTGTGGATCGGTAAAAATCAATTCTGTTTCACCGTCACATTCAACTATACTTCCGCCTGCCGAAAAATCGCCTTTTTTTGCCGTAAAATCAGCGCTGAAATTTGTAATTATGCTTTTTCTGCTCTCACCGCTTTGGCACGCCGAAAGCAGCGTTGCCACCGCAAATACAAATATCAAAAGCCTTAATTTTTTCATATTACGCCACACTCCTGTCTTTGTTTAATTATATGAGGGCAGTGTGTTAAAAATAATTTATATTTTTAATTGCGTAAATAAAAAGGAGCTAAGACTACTATGCCTTAGCTCCAAAATTTAATTACATATTGTCGTCATAAACAGCACGACAGCCGCCAATGAATTTCGGCCTTGTTCTTGCCGCAAGCAGGATTGCGTTGCCGATGTGGTCAAGACTTAATCTTACAGGAACGGCAACTTTTTTCAGGTGCATACCGATTAATGTGCCGCCAATGTCAAGTCCTGCGTCCGCCTTAATTTCCTCAAGCGCAACAGGATTTTTAAATGTTTTGTACGCTGTTGTGGCAAACGAACCGCCTGCCTTTGGCTGAGGAACAACATTTACTATTTCAGCAAACGAAACAGCGTCACGCTCAACTATGATGGCACGATTAAGATGTTCGCAGCACTGAGCGGCGAGATAAATTTTCTTTTCGCTCAGCACTTCATAAATGCCTTTAAAAACCTGCTCTGCTACTTCAAGGTTTGAGTTTTTGCCGATAGTGCCTCCTGCAACCTCACTTGAAGAACAGCCTACTACAACTATACTGCCCTCTTTGAGCTTAGCTATATTGCAAAGCTCTTCGCAAGCCTGCTTTGCCTGAGAATAAATATCAACTGACATATATATCAACTCCTAAATTATAATCTATAATTATTATAGCATTATTTTTGCAAAGTACAAGTGTGTTGCCGTTTTAATGTGAAAGTGATGTGAATAATAATAAAATTTATATAACAATATTGATTTTTTAGTAGAAATGTTATATAATAAAATTACAAAATTTTTTGTAAAGGATGGAAAATAAATGAATAGATTTGTATTGAACGAAACTTCTTACCATGGCGCAGGCGCTATTAACTCTATCCCTGAGGAAATCAAGGGCAGAGGATTTAAAAAGGTTCTTGTTGCATCAGACCCTGATCTTGTAAAGTTTGGTGTTACAAAAAAGGTGACAGATGTGCTTGATAATGCAGGCATTGAATATACTTTGTATTCCGATATAAAGCCAAACCCAACTATTCAGAATGTTCAGCATGGCGTTGAGGTATTCAAGGAAAGCGGCGCAGATTGCATTGTTGCTATCGGCGGCGGTTCATCAATGGATACAGCCAAAGCAGTCGGCATTATTATCAATAACCCTGAATTTGCAGATGTTCGCTCACTTGAGGGCGTTGCTCCTACAAAGAACAAGGCAGTGCCGATTATCGCAGTTCCTACAACAGCGGGTACAGCCGCTGAGGTTACAATCAACTATGTAATTACAGATGTTGAAAAGAACAGAAAAATGGTTTGCGTAGATGTTCACGATATTCCTGTTGTTGCTGTTGTTGATCCGGATATGATGTCAACTATGCCAAAGGGACTTACCGCCGCAACAGGTATGGACGCACTTACACACGCAATCGAGGGCTACATAACCAAGGGCGCTTGGGCACTTTCCGATATGTTCCATTTAAAGGCTATTGAGATTATTTCAAAATCCTTGCGTGGTGCAGTAGATAATACTCCTGAGGGCAGAGAGGGAATGGCTCTCGGTCAGTATGTGGCAGGTATGGGTTTCTCAAATGTAGGACTCGGCATTGTTCACTCAATGGCACATCCGCTCGGTGCTTTATATGACACACCACATGGTGTTGCAAATGCAATCATTCTTCCGACAGTTATGGAATACAACGCTCCGGCAACAGGCGATAAGTATAAATACATTGCCGCCGCAATGGGTGTAGAGGGTACAGAGAATATGACAGTTGACGAGTACCGCAAGGCGGCTGTTGACGCAGTTAAAAAGCTTTCTAAAGATGTAGGTATTCCTGCCGACTTAAAAGAAATTGTTAAGCCTGAAGATGTACCTTTCCTTGCTCAGTCTGCTTATGATGACGCTTGCCGTCCGGGCAACCCAAGAGAAACAAGCGTAGAAGAAATCGCCGAACTCTATAAGAGCCTTATGTGATTATAATTCTTAATTAGAAATTAAATAACAGATAAAACTAAAAGCCTGCGATTTCCGCAGGCTTTTGTTGTGCAATGTATTATTATTCTGTTTTTAAAACCACCAAAGTTTTATAGGTGGAATCCTGAATATCAATAATCAAATCACCGTCATATTTTTGAGCAATATCTTTTACTATTTTCAAACCGTATCCATGCAGTTCTGAGTTTTTCTTAAATTTTTTGTTATTCTCAGAAAACTTATTTTCGCATTTTATGTATATGTTATTATTGTCTTTTTTACATGAAATAAAAATGATTTTATTGTTGTCGTTATAATTTTTTAATGCATTTATTGAATTATCCAACAAATTAATAAATATTCTGCAAATGTCAAAGTCTGTTATACTGATATTGTCATCAAGAATGATATTATCTATAATTTTTATACCATCTTTTTCTGCAATAGTTGTTTTATCAAACAGAACTGCGTTTACTATTCTGTTGTTGCAAAATTTATGGCTTTTTGTGCTTTCCATTATATCAGAAATCCCGTTAGCTATTTCTTTTGCTTTTTCGTGGCTTTCTACGGTGTTCTGAGAAAGCTGAACATTAATAACTTGAACAAGATTGTTAATATCATGCCGCAATTTTGCTGTTTTATCATAATTTTCAAGCATTTTTTCGTAGTATTCTGTTTGCAGTTTGTTTTGATACTCAAGCATTTCATTTTTAGCTTTAATTTTTTCGTATGATGAGCTGCTCTTTGTAAAATAAATAATGATGCAATCCAATACAACAAATAAAATAATATACATGTACATAAAGGTTTGGTTAGCATTTTTAAAGCCATATGGTAAGTATTCCCATAAAACTCTATGGTCAATTATCCAAAAGGTTACAAACAGCAATTCTATAACGATAAATACAAGGAAAAATACTACATTGTATTTAAAAAATCTTTTAATATCTTCTTTATCTTTATTGTAAAATTTATTCCAAATCAACACATTTAAGCTGCATAATAGCACAATCACTATACTTGAAACCAGATATACATACGGTTCGTTTAAGTAGTTTTGCCCACTTTTTAATAATTCTATAACTAATAGATAGCTGAAAAAGTCAGAGCAAAATATAAGACATATATTTATAATGCTTGAGATTAATTTTACAAGTAATTTGTCTTTATATAGGATAAGCTCAGCAACTATAATAGAGAACATTGGAAATTGTGTTGCCCAAAACGGCATATTATCAAAGTGAAAGGGTGTAAAAAATATGTATAGAATTAATAAGCTTAAAAGAACAGTGGGAATTTTCTTGAATTTGCTTTTAAGTACTAATGATGTAGAAACAAATACAATGAAATAATAAAAAATAAACAGCCACACCTGTTGTGGCAGATAATATACGCTTTCAAATAAGCTGTGCAAGACTATTCCTCCTTTTATAAACCTATTTTGGATGCTTTATATTCGAATATCTGCCTTTTTACTTTTTCATAGTAACTGCGACTTACAGGAATATAATTTCCATTAGTTAATGATATTTTACATTTAGAAAAATCCGAAATGTATTTTAAATTTACTGCATAGCTTTTATGACACCTTAGGAAACTGTTGTCAATTTTATTCATTGCATTATCAAGTTTAATATATTCTTCATATTTTTCTAACTTAGTCTGATATATAACTTTGCGTTCCTTGCTTTCTAAAAAAATTATATCGTTTTTATCTATATTTATTTTTTGTCCGTTCGCTGAAATTTCAACATTTAATGGTTGATCTGATTTATATTGAGATATAATTTTGTCTATATAGAAATATAATTTTTGACTGTCTATCGGTTTGGTAAGCAGACCAAAGGGGTTGAAATCAATAAAAATATCCTGACAATATTCGGTATAACCCGTAATAAAAATAACAGGTGTTCTCGGTATATATTTACGAACTTTTTTTAATGCGTCTATGCCGTTGCTTTTTTCAACGCAAATGTCCATTATAATGGCATTGGGTATTTCTTTATTAAAAATAGAATGTTCCAATTTATCGACGGTATTATATGTATTAACCTTTATATTTTCGTCATAGTTTTTTTCAATTAATGATTTTATGTAATTAGCAATATTTATATCATCATCACATATCATAACGAGCATATATTTCACCTCAGTATAATTTTATCATAAACAATTCAAAAAATAATTGCTTTTTGTTAAAAAAGGTGCTAATTTTTACATTTGTTCTGTTAAAATTTACATCTTACTATGAATTTTATTATTTAGTTGTATAATAAGAATAATTAATTAAGGTAATGATTTTTTAGTAGAGATTACTTGTAAAAATTGTTATTAATTAAAAAACAGGAGGGACTTATAATGAAAGTCAAGCAAAAAACAAAACTTTTAAAAAGTAGTATTGCTATTATTATGACTGCAGTGCTAATGGTAGGGATGTCTGTTGTGGGTGTATTTGCCGCTAATTATAATGGTGTTAATTATCCAGACGTTCCTAAAAATATTACGCAAGAGTATTATATTATTTTTTGTGAAGGTTATAGAAGCGGTAGAGTAGAAATGTCTGTTTTTGACATTGACAATAGTTGCGATGAAAATGATAAAATTATTATTTGGAATGAAAATTTAAAATTAAAAGATCATAGCAAATTTTATAATTGTGATCAGTATTATATTAATGAAGGAAAATGGGAAAAATTTATTACAGATTATCCAGTTATGAGTGATAAAGCTTTAGAAATTATAGCAAGTAATCTTGATGTTATTGACGCATATGGAAATGTTATATATAAAAAATCAGTACCTGAAACTGACCCGACCCCCAAAAGTTAGACCTAAAAAATCTAACTTTGGAGGTCGGTATTT
>OHAS01002836.1_pt1 | contig 12050 bp, 10 predicted proteins | sample 1577131 | NCBI WGS metagenome assembly OHAS01 (sample SAMEA3541566, study PRJEB24748) | human gut metagenome | biome: human gut; feature: human-associated habitat; material: faeces | place: China | collected 2012
AGCTTTCCTTCATCGCCAGAGGCTCCCTCTCCGAGGGAGCTGTCGAGCGAATGCGTGTATTGATCATGCTGACAGCGACTAACTTTATAAAGGATAATCATTTTACGATCGGCAACAAACGCTCCAATGCTGCCAGTAAGTATTTCTCAAATGAAGAGCTGTCTTTTTATAAAAAGGATAATAAGATCTATGATGCAAAGGGCAGACAGGTTACAGCGGTTGATCAGGATCATGAGGCTGAGAATTATTTCTATTTGTCTTTGGATGATGAAGGGCAGATATGCTGGCATTTCGGTTTATTGCTGAAACAATATCCGCAGCCCTCTTATGTATTGACGTATGATACTGGCGAGCAGGAGTCAATTTCGGTTGATTATGTTTATCTGAAAAACACAACAGCGTATACAGAGAGTGTTCTGGAAGGTGTTCCGATTGTCCAGATTGGTGAAATGTTTACTGAATATGGTGAGAATAGGAAATTGGCGGATCAGTTTCTTAACAGCGCTGAACTCTTAAGCAAGAGCGACGCGGCAATTTTAGACTTAAGAAATAATAATGGCGGCAATGGCTTATTGCCATTAAAATGGATTGAAAGATATACTGGTCAGCGTGTTGGCTTGAATAGCTCAGGCATCATGATTTATGACGGTGACTTAGAGATCAATGATCATCTGTTGGCCGATGATTCACAGAAAATGAGTGAAATCATTGATTATTTTAATGCTACTCCGATTGGTAAGGGTATTTATCAAAAGAATAATTGTCATAATGAGACCGTTGCCAATGATCGGGTACTGTTTGTATTAATGAATGGCTATTCGGCATCTGCGGCAGAATATATGATTGATGCCTTGCATAATGTAGAAAATGTAATTTTTGTCGGTACATCGTCAGCCGGATGTCTGCAGTCTGATAATGGCAATGTGCTGGTACTGCCTAACTCTAATATCAAGGTTGCTTTTGGGAATTCATGGAGTGAATATGACCCTGAGTATTATCAGGAATTTGAAGGCTTTCAGCCTGATTTATGGATTAACAGCAATCATTTGGAAGAAATTATATTGAAGTTTATTAAGAACAATCAGCAGACGGATTAAGTAATGATGAAAATTTTTCATAATCAATTGATTTTTGTAGATTTTTGTGGTAATCTAACTAAAATATTAAGACTCAGGAAAGTCTTGCGAGAGAAAGAGAGGGAATGCTATGGCTAAGATTATTCAGGAACCATCAAGAACCTTTGGTGAATATTTGTTGATTCCAAATTTGACTACAAAGGATTGTATTGTTGCGAATGTTGATTTGAAAACGCCGCTGGTACGCTTTAAGAAAGGTGAGGAACCGGCAATTTCATTGAATATTCCAATGATTTCCGCAATTATGCAGTCAGTATCTGATGATAAGATGGCAGTTGCACTGGCTAAAAATGGCGGTATGTCATTTATTTATGGTTCTCAAACAATTGAGGAACAGGCTGAAATGGTGCGTAAGGTAAAAAAATATAAAGCTGGTTTTGTAATCAGTGATTCAAATTTAACACCTGACAACACACTGGAAGATGTTCTGAATTTATTGAATCGTACCGGTCACTCTACGATGGCGGTTACGGCTGACGGTACGCCGAATGGAAAATTGTTAGGCATTGTTACAGCGAGAGATTATCGCACATCCCGTGATGAATTAACTAAAAAAGTAGCTGAATTCATGACACCTTACGAAAGACTGATCGTTGGCAAAGAGGGCACGACGCTTAAGGCTGCGAATGATTTAATTTGGGAGCATAAGCTGAACAGTTTACCGATTATTGATAAAGAAGGCAACCTGCAGTATTTGGTATTCAGAAAAGACTATGCAGAAGATAAAGAAAATTCTAGAGCGTTATTAGATAGTGAAAAACGCTATATGGTAGGTGCTGGTATTAATTCACGTGACTATGCACAGCGTGTGCCTGCATTAGTAGAAGCAGGCGTTGATGCGGTATGTATCGATTCTAGTGAAGGCTTCTCAGAATGGCAGTATGATACGATTAAATGGGTTCGTGATACATATGGTGATGCAGTAAAGATCGGTGCAGGTAATGTTGTTGATCGTGAAGGTTTCCGTTATCTTGCTGATGCCGGTGCAGATTTCATTAAAGTTGGTATCGGAGGCGGTTCAATCTGTATTACGCGTGAAGCAAAAGGTATTGGACGCGGACAGGCAAGTGCTGTTTTAGATGTAGCGGCTGCCCGTGATGAATACTTTGAAGAAACAGGCATTTATGTACCGATCTGTTCAGACGGCGGCATCGTCCATGATTATCATATTACTTTGGCATTGGCAATGGGTGCTGATTTTGTAATGTTAGGCCGTTACTTTGCACGTTTCGATGAGTCACCTACGGCAAAGGTTAAAACCAGCAAAGGTTATATGAAGGAATACTGGGGCGAAGGCAGCAACCGTGCAAGAAACTGGGCACGATATGACCTCGGCGGTAAAAAGGAATTAACCTTTGAAGAGGGAGTTGATTCTTATGTACCGTATGCCGGAAGCTTGGAAGATGGTGTTGGCATCACTTTACATAAGATTAAATCAACAATGTGCAACTGCGGATCAACAACTATCAAGCATTTCTATGAGAATGCAAGATTAACACTTGTATCTGCGACTTCTATTCAGGAAGGCTCGGCACATGACGTTGTATTAAAAGACAATCAATAATAAATAGACTGCATTGTGATCTTCATGATGCAGTTTTATTTTGGTTTATTTTAAATATAAGTTTTTTATATTAAGCTATTGATATAGTAATAAAAAGGGGGAGAATCGAATGAAAAATATTAATTTAATTGTATTATCATTATTATTACTTGGCTGTACAGCTCAGCAGGCACCTGATTCTATAAGTAAAGGGTAATACCCATGGATAATTTAAAGTGAATTTATTAATGAAGTTTAATAGGGAAATTGCAACAATGAAAGACAATTTTTATTTATTACGTTACTTATAAGATAAGGAGAATGAAAATGAAAAAGAAACTATTAATGGTTTTGAAATTTATTAAAATAAAATGATTATGCAAACGAAACTAGTCGTGTTACTTCTCTTTATTGTTTCATTGACCGGCTGTGCAAAACAGGATTTAACAAGTAAACTTGAAGAAGCCGGCTGGGTGAATTCAGACAGTGAATGGACAATTGACAATACGAGTGATAAATTTGTTAAAACATGCCGTTATGAACAGGTAAACAAAGAGCTTGTGCTTGATTTAGCAGCCAATGAATTCAGCTTCATGATTGAATGCCCATCCGGTCAGTTTACTTATCCGGATGCATATTATGATGAAGGAACTTATGTTGAATCTTATCAAATCAACTGGATCGATCAAACAGTTACGAGAATTAAAAATATGAGTGGTTTCTTTTCAATGCCTAATAAGGAAACAGTATACACTGATACGTCAGTTTATGAAGAAGAAATCATACCATTCGATGAAGATTATCAAGCACCCCGTTTTGCATGTGTCGATCATTATGACAATGACACATTTGGTTTATTAGAGAGCGGTGAAAGAAGTATACGATTTCTTTAAATCGTATCTATTAGATGGCTTGAAGATTAGCATTGATGAATTAAAAGAGTAATTTTCAATACGGTACATATTCATTCTATATGGATAGTACCGTATTTCTTTATTCAAATGAATCAGTAGAATAACACTAATAGAATGTGCTACACTAACAGTAGGTGATAATTATGTGCGGAAGATTTTTTATGAGTTTTGATGATTCAGATCAATCAGCAGCTATTCAGAAAAAGCTGTATGATAAAGATCTATTTGAATTTGCACAAGGTGAAATATTTCCTTCTCAGAATGTAGTCGTGCTGACAGCAGATAAGGGTAAGTTGGATGTAGATGTAATGAAATGGGGATTTAATACAAAATATAAAAGTATCAACGCCCGCAGTGAAGGTATTGAAAACAAATGGACATTTAAACCTTATCTGAATAATCGCTGTATCGTTTTAGCCAATGGTTTTTATGAATGGGTCAAGGAAGGCAGCCGCAAGCATAAAATCTATATTCAAAAAGAAGATGAACCTTGGATTTATATGGCAGGTATTTATAACGATAAGCGTGAATTTGTGATCGTTACGGGTGAATCTGAGGATAAAATGAAATTTATTCATGATCGGACACCAATTCTGATTCAGCATGATGAAGTAAGGAATTTTCTAAATCATCAGATTAATTTCAATGTCGATAATAAAAACTTAGTATTTAATGCAATGAATTAAGCATATTGGCAGATGTGATAAGAATTTTTTTGGATATTCGAATAAATTTTAATACTGATTGCATAAAATTTATTTTTTATGAGATAAATTATTAAAAAAATTGCTGATTTTTATTAAAAAGACGTTTTTTATATTGAAATAAACAGTTAACTCTTGTAGAATGGTACTGTAATTTGAATAGCTCTTGTATAACCGTCAGAATTTGGCTGACAAGTCTCTACCTGCTGACCTAATCGGCAGACTACAAGTGAAAATAGCGATGCTGTTTTTTACTTGTGGAAAAACAGCTTTTTTATTTTAAAACACTAGGAGGATCAATGATGGTCATCAATTCGAGAAATCCTATTCATATACTTATGGATATTCAGACATATTGTTTTTAGTGCAACCAATATGTCTTTTTCTTTTGAAGGAGGAACAGGGAATGGTAAAGGTTAGTGTGATTATGGGTTCACGTTCAGATCTTGCGACAATGCAGGAGACGATGAACATGCTGAAGGAGTTTGGCATTGGGTATGAAGCCAGAGTAGTTTCTGCGCATCGTACGCCGCATGCTATGGTGCAGTTCGCAGATGAAGCAGAGGCCAGAGGTATTCAAGTAATTATTGCCGGTGCTGGAGGTGCGGCTCATTTACCGGGGATGGTAGCGGCGATGACGACAATTCCGGTAATTGGCGTACCAGTTCAGTCAAGGGCGTTGAGTGGGTTGGATTCTTTGCTTTCCATTGTTCAGATGCCGGGAGGCATTCCGGTTGCTACAACAGCTATCGGTACTGCCGGTGCAAAAAATGCCGGTATTTTAGCAGCTGAAATTTTAGCTCTGCATGATGAAGCGGTGCGTGAAAAGTTAAAAGCTTATAAACAAAAACAAACGCAGGCTGTGCTGGACAATGCACAGATTGAGCTATGCGAGTAGGGATCATCGGCGGTGGCCAATTGGGAATGTATCTTGTTGATGCAGCTCATGCGGCAGGTCATACGACAATCGTTCTTGATCCGTCTAACCCTGTATCTGCCTCACAAAACAGCGATCGAATGATTGTTGGCCCATATGAGAATCCTGAATGTCTGAAAGAAATGGCAGAGAATAGTGATGCTATCACTTATGAATTTGAAAACATTAAGGCTGAGGCAGTTGAGCTTGTAAAGCAATGCGGAGGAAATGTTCCACAGGGGTATGATCCCTTGCATATTTCACAGAACCGGCTGCGTGAAAAAGATGCCATCCGTAAAACCGGTGCTAAAACAGCACCTTATGAAGAGTTAGGCGAAACGATCCATCTGCCGATGCCGTATATCATTAAAACCTGTGAGGGTGGTTATGACGGCAAAGGTCAATGGCTGATCAGGTCCGATGCGGACTTAGAAAAGTTTATGCAGGAAAAGGGCAATGTGCAATATATCGTTGAGGGCCTTGTTGATTTTGCGTGTGAGGTATCAGTAATCGTTGTACGTTCAGGGAATGGCTCCATGGCAGTTTTTGAACCGATTGAAAATATCCATGAACATGGTATCTTGCACTTATCAATTTCTCCAGCCAGAGTGAGTGAGGAAATTAAACGCAAGGCTAAAGAAACAGCATTGCAGGTAATGTCAGGCTTTGGGTTTACAGGCATTCTTGTGCTAGAAATGTTTGTTGGCAAAGATGGTGAAATCTATATTAATGAGATCGCACCTCGGCCGCATAACAGCGGACACCTAACCATGGATGCTTATGATAAGAGCCAATATGATTTGGCCATTGCTGCACTGTTTAATGAGACTTTAAGTAAACCGAAAATCAAAAGTCCGGCGGTCATGGTGAATGTATTGGGACAGCATGTATCGGCGGCTTTAAGTAAACAGTGCCCAGCTTATGCAAAGGTATATATGTATGGTAAAAAGGAAGTTAAAAATAACCGTAAAATGGGGCATGTCACATTCTGCGGCGATGATTTAGAAGCATTGGTAAAAGAAGCGGAAGCCTTTATCAGGTAGAAAGAGGGAACTATGAACTATCGAGTGTTTGTCAACAAAAAACAGCAGTTTCAGATTGAATCAGAATCACTGTATCGTGAATTAAAAACTAACTTATCAATAACCGGTCTGACGGGTATTGAATATTACAATATTTATGATGTATTCAATGCTGATGAAGAAGATTTAAAGCTTTTGAAAACAAAGGTTTTGTCAGAAACCGTAACTGATGAAGTAAGAGATACGCTTGATTTAGAGAAGAAACAAATTGTTGCTTATGAATGTCTGCCAGGACAGTATGATCAGCGTGCGGATTCTGCCGAGCAATGCTTGATGCTGCTGAATAATAAGCAGGATGTCGTTGTGAAAAGCGGTCGCTTAATTGTACTTAACGGTAATGTAAGTGAAGATGAAATCAATGCGGTAAAGCACTATCTGATTAATCCGGTAGAGATGCGGGAAAAAGATTTATCCGTATTGGACTATGAAGAAGATGTGGAAATCGAGCCGGTATTAACAATTGTTGGCTTTACGAAATATAACGATGAGCAGATTGCCGCCTTCAGAGAGAGCGAAGGTCTGGCAATGAGTGAAGCTGATCTTGCATTTATCCGTGATTATTTCCGTGATGAAGAAAAGCGTGATCCAAGTGAAACTGAAATTAAAGTATTAGATACTTATTGGTCTGATCACTGCCGTCATACAACCTTTGAAACCTGTCTAGAAAATGTAAAGATTGATGCTGGTCATTATCAGGAACAGATCCAGCAGGCTTATGATACATACTGCGCGCTGCGCGAAAAGGTTCATGGCAATCGCAAACCAATGACGTTAATGGATATGGCTACGGTTGCCGGTAAAGCGCTGCGCAAGGCTGGCAAGCTGGAAGACTTGGAAATCAGTGATGAAATCAATGCTTGTTCCATCGAAATTCCAGTGGATGTCAACGGCAAGGAAGAAACATGGCTGCTGATGTTTAAGAATGAAACCCACAATCATCCAACTGAAATTGAACCTTTCGGCGGTGCCAGCACATGTATCGGCGGTGCCATCCGTGACCCATTGTCAGGCAGAAGTTATGTATATCAGGCGATGCGGGTTACCGGTGCCGGTGATATTACAGCCGATTTAAAAGACGCATTGCCAAACAAGCTCCCGCAGTCCAGAATTTCTAAAGGTGCTGCCCAAGGTTATTCAAGCTATGGCAATCAGATTGGTCTGGCGACAACTTATGTAAAAGAAATCTATCACGATGGTTATACCGCTAAACGAATGGAAGTAGGCGCTGTTGTCGGGGCGGCTCCAAAATCATGGGTTAAGCGTGAGAAGCCTGCTGCTGGTGATGTCATTTTGTTGATTGGCGGCGCGACTGGCCGTGATGGTGTCGGCGGTGCTACTGGTTCCAGTAAGGAACATAATGATACTTCATTGACTAAATGCTCCAGTGAGGTACAAAAGGGGAATGCACCGATTGAACGCAAACTGCAGCGATTATTCAGAAATCCTGAAGTAACACGCTTAATAAAAAAAGCTAACGACTTCGGTGCCGGCGGTGTCAGCGTAGCAGTGGGTGAAATTGCCGATGGTTTAAAAATCGACTTGGATAAGGTTGAAGTTAAATATGCTGGTTTAAGTGGCACAGAGTTAGCCATTTCTGAATCACAGGAACGTATGGCAGTGCTTGTTGAGCCAAAAGATGTAGAAAAATTTAAGGAGCTTGCTTATCAGGAAAACCTGAAAGCATATGAGGTAGCGGAAGTCACTGAAGAACCTCGTCTTGTAATGAGCTTCCAAGGTGAAGTCATTGTAGATATTGCTCGTGCTTTCCTTGATACAAATGGTGTCCGTCAACATCAATCAGTCGTAATTAAAGCGAGTGATGAAGAGAAAGATCCATTCCATCAGACAGTGCATGGCGAATTAAAAAATGCAATTTTAAATAATTTAAAGCAGCCTAATGTCGCAAGTCAAAAGGGATTAGTTGAAATGTTTGACTCAACGATCGGCAAATCAACGGTATTGATGCCTTATGGCGGTAAGTATCAATTAGGAGAAACAGAAGGCTCTGTACAAAAATTACCGGTACTTGGCTTTACCAATACAGTATCGATGATGACTTATGGTTTTAATTCAGAATTAGCAGATTATTCACCATATCTCACCGGCAGTTACAGCGTTGTAGAGGCTTTAGCAAAGCTTACCGCATTAGGCGGTGATTATCGCAAAGCTCGCTTATCCTGTCAGGAATATTTTGAAAGATTAAATCAAGTGCCTGAAAAATGGGGTAAACCAATGCAGGCATTACTTGGCTTAATCGAAGCTCAGATGGCATTTGAAACACCGGCCATCGGCGGTAAGGACTCTATGAGCGGAACCTTTAATCAAATTCATGTGCCGCCTACTTTAATCACTTTTGCGGTAGCTGCCGAAAAAGCGGATCATATCGTATCCACTGAATTTAAACAGGCAGGCAGCAAGATTTATTTTGTAAAGCATCCAATGCATGAAAACGGTTGTGCCAATTATGAAGCCTTGAAGAAGAACTTCACAAAAGTTTATGATTTGATCAGTGAACATCAAGTATCCGCTGCATGTACAATCAAGATTGGCGGTATCGCGGAAGCTTTATGTAAAATGAGCTTCGGCAACAAGCTGGGTATTTGTGTTAAGAGTGATGAAGCGTTGTTTGACTTAAATATCGGCGGCATGCTGATCGAAGCATCGGCTGAAATTCATGAAGAAAATTTCATTTATTTAGGCACGGTAACAGAACAGCCAACGCTGCAGATCAATGAAACGACATTGACGATTGAAGAAGCGATTGAAGCATGGGAAAGCCGTTATAAGAAATTATATCCAATCATTGTCGATGAAGATAAAACAAGTATCAATACACCTGTCTATGAAGCAAAGGAAATTAAAAAATGTGCAAAGCCAACGGATCATGTCAAAGTCATTATTCCGGTATTCCCTGGTTCAAACTGTGAATATGATACGAAACAGGCTTTTGAAAGAGCCGGCGCTGAAGTAGAAATCGTAGTATTTAAGAATATGAATGTATTGGCAATCGAGGAGAGCTTAAATGAATTAAGCGTTAAACTGTCAAACGCACAGATTCTTGCCCTTGGCGGTGGGTTCTCAAGCGGTGATGAACCTGATGGCTCCGGTAAATTTATTGCCAATGTATTAAGTAATGAAAAGATCAGAAAAGCAATCGATGGTTTGCTTGAGCGTGATGGCTTGATTTTGGGTATCTGTAATGGTTTCCAGGCATTGATCAAATCCGGATATCTGCCTTATGGCGATATAACAAAGCTGAATGAAGCTTCACCGACATTATTCAGAAATAATATTAACCGGCATGTCTCAAAAATCGCCTGCACCAAGGTTACATCCAATCAATCGCCATGGCTGTCAAGCTTTAAGGTGAATGAACTGCACTCCATTGCCTTCTCACATGGTGAAGGAAAATTTGTAGTCAGCGATGAATTGGCAGAAGAATTATTCGCCAACGGTCAAGTCGCAACTCAATACACTGATCTTGGCGGACAGACAACGATGAATGGACTGTATAACATCAATGGTTCAAGCTATGCCATCGAAGGTATTACCAGTGCTGACGGTAAAATCTTCGGCAAGATGGGACACAGTGAGCGTTATGAAGAAGGTTTGTTCCAGAATATCAGCGGTAATAAACATCAGGATATATTTACTAACGGTGTAAACTATTTCAAGAAATAAGGGAGAAAAACATGAAACTATTATATGAAGGTAAGGCTAAACAGATTTATGAAACAGAGAATCCGAATGAAATTCTCATGCATTACAAAGATGATGCCACAGCATTTAACGGCCTGAAAAAAGATCAGATTCATAATAAAGGTATTTTGAATAATAAGATTTCTACCATGATTTTTGGTTATTTAAAAGATAACGGAATTGAAACACATTTAATTAAAACTCTGAATGAACGCGATCAGCTTTGTAAGAAGGTAGAAATCTTACCTTTGGAAGTTATTGTCCGCAATGTCTTTGCAGGCTCAGCTTCTAAACGGTTAGGGATTGAAGAAGGTGTGCCTTGTAAGGAACCGATCTTTGAAATCTGTTATAAATGTGATGAACTTAATGATCCGCTGATTAATGATACACATGCAATCGCTATGGGTATTGCGACACGTGAAGAATTAAATCGGGTTTGGGAGCTTACCGCTCAGATTAATCAGCTATTAATCAAATTGTTTGACAGTGTGGGTGTACGTCTGATCGATTTTAAGATTGAATTTGGTAAAGACGCGGATGGCAATATTATGTTAGCTGATGAAATTTCACCGGACAGCTGCCGCTTATGGGATAAGGATACGAATGAAAAGCTTGATAAAGACCGTTTCAGACGCGAAATGGGTAATGTAGAAGAGGCTTATATTGAAATCTGCAAACGTTTAACGAAAGAGGAAGCATAAATGAGCAAGCACTATGAAGAGGCCGGCGTAAATCTTGAAGCCGGTTATGAGTCAGTAAGAAGAATTAAAAGTCATGTAGCGAGAACAAAGGTCAAGGGTGCAATTGATTCTATCGGCGCTTTTGGCGGTATGTTTGATTTAAGCATGCTGAACATGAAAGAACCGGTGCTGGTATCAGGAACAGATGGCGTCGGTACGAAGCTGATGGTAGCTTTTGAAATGGATAAGCATGATACGATTGGTATCGATGCTGTGGCAATGTGTGTCAATGATGTATTGGTGCAGGGGGCATCACCGATTTTCTTCCTTGATTATCTCGCGGTAGGCAAACCGCTAATTCCGCCATAAAGGCGGTTTTTTTAATTGGTGAAATGAAACGCGAGAACGCCCGGCCATCCGCCGCATACTTTTCCCCTGTTTGCCGAGAATCTCTTCCATAACAAAAAAGTGAGCCGAAACCCGGCTCACTATCTCAATAATATTGGACTAATTAAGGAAAAAGGGCTGGAAACCCGGCCCTTTCTTATAATTAGTTAACAGAGTCAACCAATACTTTACCAGCTCTGAATTTCGGTTGATTGCGAGCCGGAATTTTGATGCTCTGGCCGGTACGCGGATTGCGGCCGGTAGTAGCAGAACGTTTAGAAACAGCAAAAGTACCAAAGCCAACCAGGCGAACTTCGTCACCAGATTTCAATGCAGAAGAAATAGAAGATACAAATGCATCAACAGCTTTAGCTGCATCAGTTTTGGTCAAGCCGGTTTCGCTAGCAATGCTAGAAATAAGTTCATTTTTATTCACGGTGAGGACTCCCTCTAATTATAAGTTATAAACCAATGTCAACAGCAGAACCGCTGTTTACAAGAAAATTTAAGCCTGAATTTTGACCGAAGTCAAACGAAAACAAGGCCTTACCCTCAAAAAAACCGCTATTTATCCCCAATTTTTGCTTTTTAAACCTCAAATAACGCTTTTTTGACCGACTTATTCACAGCTAATCCATACCCAGCAATAATTTGCCGCGATTCTGAATCCGCCTGTTGCGAGTCCGTTTAAACAGCAAAAAGCCCGGCTGTCCGGCCGGGCTTTAACGCCTTATATATAACTAAGACTGCTTTTGAGAACTCTTTCCGGCTTTTCCCTTCTGTGTTTTGGGCTTGCCTGCCAGCGCAATTTTCAGCACTTCGGACACCTCCGACACCGGAATAATCTTCATTCCCTTCTTAACATTATCGGGAATTTCAGCCAGATCTTTCTCATTCTCTTTCGGAATAATAACCGTCTTAATTCCGCCGCGCACGCTGGATGGCACCAAGATTGCTTTGTGGGCCTATCTGCAGACCGATGTGCAGAC
>OHAS01002844.1_pt1 | contig 12031 bp, 10 predicted proteins | sample 1577131 | NCBI WGS metagenome assembly OHAS01 (sample SAMEA3541566, study PRJEB24748) | human gut metagenome | biome: human gut; feature: human-associated habitat; material: faeces | place: China | collected 2012
TGAGGTTGCAGATAAAGCTGACGTGGTTTGAAGAGATTTTCGAAGAGTATAAAATTTTGTTTCATTTAATTATCTAGATTTGTGTAAACTTAAAAGCCCGATGCTTCCATCAGGCTTCTTTTTTATCCATGTACACGTTTCATATAGTCTTGATAACTTTCGGTATCCATGAGTTTTTTAGCGTTCTTGACGCGGTCTGCTGTTGGTGGTTTGACCCCTTCGAGTGAATATGGAATTCCCAATTCACGCCATTTGAACTCACCCATGGTGTGATAAGGTAGAATTTCAAACTTATCCACATTTTTGAGGGTCTTGACGAACTTACCAAGTTCAATCAAGTCATCATCTCTATCTGTCAAACCTGGAACTAGCACGTGGCGAATCCAGACAGGTTTCCCAATATCTGATAGATACTGGGCACAGGCCAAGATATTTTTATTGGTTTGGCTAGTAACAATCTTGTGCTGTTCTTCGTTGATTTCCTTGATATCCAAGAGGACCAAGTCAGTGACAGCCATGAGTTTATCAAACTTCTCAAGGTAACGTGGTTTATTACGGAAAGGAAGGGCACAGGTATCCAAGGTACAGTGGATTCCTTGTTCCTTGGCCTTGGTGAAGAGGGCAATCAGGAAATCAATCTGCAAGAGGGCCTCTCCTCCACTGACTGTGATCCCACCCTTATTTCCCCAGAAACCGCGGTAGCGCAAGGCCTCTGTCAAGACATCATCTACCGTCCGTTCACGTGATTTATTGGACTCCATAGCCCAAGTGTCCGGGTTGTGGCAATACTGGCAACGCATGTGACAGCCCTGCAAAAAGACAATAAAGCGAATACCAGGCCCATCTACTGACCCAAAGCTTTCTGTCGAATGCACCATTCCTGTCACTTGTCCATAATCAATTGTTTCTTCAGACATATCGTTACCTTCCTTGAAAACGTTTTATAGTTTTATTATATCACGACTTGAAGGAAAAACAAGATTTTTGCCTATTTTTTAGAAAGCAATCTGTTTTTCAATTTCATTTTCAATTAATTATCATTTTACTCTTCAAAATCAAAACCATACAAGGTTGCAAAATAGTCCTCAGGGCGCTCTGCACGGCGGATTTGGCGGGCTTTGCCTTCTTCAGTATAAAGGATTTCCGCAGAACGAAGTTTGGCGTTGTACTGGTAGCCCATTGAAAAACCGTGAGCGCCTGTATCATGAATTACTAGCAAATCACCAATTTCTGTATGAGGCAGTTCACGATTCACTGCAAATTTATCATTGTTTTCACAGAGTGAACCGACCACATCTACCACTTCAGCTGGTCCATCTGGATGTGTCAGATTGGTGATATGGTGGTAGGCGCCGTACATGGCTGGACGCATAAGGTTGACTGCTGATGCATCCACACCTAGATAGGTACGGTAGGTTTTCTTCTTATGAGTAACTCTTGTGACCAAAGCACCGTGAGGGGCTAGCATAAAGCGACCCAATTCGGTGAAAATCTTGACCTGACCAAGATCTGCTGGCGTAAGGACTTCTTCATACACCTTACGAACTCCCTCACCAATCAAGGCGATATCATTTGGCTCCTGGTCTGGACGATAGTTGACACCAATACCGCCAGAAAGATTGATAAAGTCTAGCAAAATGCCCAACTTTTCCTTGATTTCAACAGCCAATTCAAAAAGCTGACGCGCCAACTCTGGATAATAGAGATGGGTCACGGTATTGGACGCTAGGAAGGAGTGAATCCCAAAAGTCTTGGCTCCTTTTTCCTTCAAGATGGCAAAGGCTTCAAATAATTGATCCTTGGTCATGCCAAACTTGGCCTCCCCAGGATTATCCATAATGTCTGTCCCCAGTTCAAAAACGCCTCCAGGATTATAACGACATGAGATGATTTCTGGAATACCTGCTGCCCTCTCTAGATGTTCAATATCTTCAAAGGCATCCAAGTTAATAGTCGCACCCAATTCACGTGCATAGGCGTATTCCTTATCTGGCGTGTTGTTTGAAGAGAACATAATCTCAGAACCTGGAAAGTCCAGTTTATGGCTCATCAAGAGCTCTACGTAACTAGAGCAGTCCACACCGCAGCCTTCCTCTTGGAGAATTTTCAAGATAGCTGGGGTTGGAGTAGCCTTAACCGCAAAATATTCCTTAAAGCCCTTGTTCCACGAAAAGGCTTGGTTGACTGCTCTTGCCTTCTCACGAATCCCCTTCTCATCATACAAGTGAAAGGGAGTCGGGAACTCAGCAACAATCGCTTCTAACTCTTCTCTATTGATAAATGGTGTTTTCATAAGCTTCCTTCTATTCTATTTGCAAAGAAAGGCTGGGACAATCGTTCCAACCTTTAGTTCTATCTCTTATTTATCTTCGTCAAAGATATTTCCAACCTCAACATCGATGGATTGGTTCTTGACATCAATATTGGTTACCTTCAAGAGTGACTTGTAGTCAAACTGCTTTTCACGTTCTTCTTGAGCATTGTCCGCAAAGACCGCTACACCTGCCAGTTCTGAATCGAATTCGCGCAAGAGACTAATCATCCCGTTGACAGTTCCTCCGCCTTTCAAGAAGTCATCCACAATCAAGACACGGCTGCCTGCCTTAAGACTACGTTTTGAAAGGAACATTTTCTCGATACGGTCACCACTTGAACCTGATACATAGTTGACGCTGACAGTTGAACCTTCGGTAATTTTCAGGTCACGGCGCACAATGACAAAGGGAACATTAAGGACATTGGCAACTGCATTTGCAAGCGGAACACCCTTAGTCGCTACGGTCATAACCGCGTCAATTTTTTGGTCCATAAAACTTTTGGCAATAATACGACCAATATTTTTCAAGATGGCTGGTGTGCTAAGCAAATCAGACAGGTAGATGTAACCACCTGGCAAGATACGGTCACTTTCTGACAACTTGGCACGCAAGTCCTCCACCATTTCCTTGGCATCATGGCTTGAGATTGATGGTGTAAAGATGACACCTCCACCGGCTCCAGTTACAGTCTGGATGTGGCCGATTTCAATTTCTTCAAAGGCGCGTTTGATAATGACGATATCTTCTGAGATAGATGATTTAGCAGATTCATACTTTTCAGCAAAAGTATTGAGACTAGTTAGTTTATAAGGATTATTAATCAAATAGTTGGAAATGACAACCATCCGATCACTTCTTCTTAATTTCATTTCTATTTCCCACTTCATTTAATTTTGATATTTTATCCATTATACCACATTCACATAAAAAAACGAACATTATTGCGTAAAAAATGCTCGTTTTTCTTAAATTATTAATCTAAATCTGGTTTATAGAAGGAACGATTGTCCATAGCGAAGATTTTATTGGTCATCTCTCCTTTATCCACCAAAGCAAGAGCTGTTGACATCATCATCATGCTAGCATCCAGATTATCAATCATATGGATAATCTCTGCTTCCATAATGCGTGGACGGACTGGGCTTCCATACTCAAGCAAGCCGTGGTGACTGAGGATGACGTGACGAAGCAAAACGACTTCTTCCTTGGTATCATCGATACCGAGTTCCATCACTGTCTTGGTAATTTCACTATCAATTAGAGCGATATGCCCAAGAAGATTGCCTCGCACTGTGTACTCGGTCTGGTCTGGTCCCGTCAACTCGATGACCTTAGCCAAGTCATGCAGCATAATCCCTGCATAGAGCAGGCTCTTATTGAGCTGAGGATAGATTTCGCTAATGGCATCTGCCAAACGCACCATGGTCGCCGTATGATAAGCCAAACCCGTTTCAAAGGCATGATGGTTGGTCTTGGCAGCTGGATAGGAGTAAAATTCCTTATCATACTTGGTGTAGAGCTTTCGGACAATCCGTTGCCAGACAGGATTTTCAATTTTGAAAATCATTTGCGACATATAGTCACGGATTTCCTTGACATCAACTGGTGACTTGACCTTGAAATCAGCTGGGTCATTGGGTTCACCAGGTTGAGGCAGGCGAAGGGTAATTTGATTGACTTGAGGGGTGTTGTTATAAACTTCTCGGCGTCCTTTCATGTGGACAACCTTACCTGCGGTAAAGGCCTCAACGTTATGAGGTTGGGCATCCCAGAGTTTCCCTTCAATCTCGCCACTATCATCTTGAAAGGTAAAAGCTAGGTAGTTTTTCCCAGCTCGAGTTTGTCTCAGGTCAGCTGACTTGATTAGGTAAAAGCCTTCAAACAGCTCATCTTTTTTCATGTGACTAATCTTCATATTCTTCCTCATCTTCTTGGAAATGGAGTAGATCAAGCGCAGGCTCACCTTCTGACAACTCAATGTGACGGAGCGTCCGCTCGATAGCTGTGGTACGACGGTTTAATAATTCATCAATATTGCCAGAGGCATGTTGGAGGTGTTTTTGTGCCTTGACCAGAATGCCACCAAACTTGCCAAACTCGGTCTTAACACTAGCAAGAGTCTTACTGATATGGTCGGCACTCTTTTGGATATTGAGAGTCTTGAAGCCAACTGATAGGGAATTGAGGAGAGCTGACAGGGTACTTGGACCTGCGACAATAATCTGCTCCTCCCGTCTCAAGTCATCAAAGAAGACCGGATTGCGGACGATTTCTGAATAGAGACCTTCTGTCGGAACAAACAAAACTCCAAAATTGGTAGTCCGAGGCGGTGCTATGTACTTGCTCTTGATATCCTTGGCAAAGCGCTTGACGCTGGCTAAGAGTGACTTGCGACAGCGTTCGATTTCGTCCTTGTCACCTGCTTCATAAGCTTCTTCTAGACGGTAATAATCTGCCAGTGGAAACTTAGAGTCAATTGGTAGGTAGACATATTCCTGGTCGCCTTGTCCGGGCAACTTGATGGCATACTCCACTCGTTCACTGGAGTTTTCAACAGTTGCAAATTCTCTTTCGTACTGGGCAGGTGTCATGATGTCTTCGATGATTTGCCCCAGTTGCAATTCCCCCAGAATTCCTCGTGTCTTGGTGCCAGAGAGAACCTTGTTAAGAGCTCCAACATCACGGGCAACTGTCTGCATTTCTCCAAGGCCACGATTGACAGACTCCAGTTGTTTGGAAACTGTCTCAAAGGAAGCTTGTAAGCGCGTCTGTAAGGTCTTTTCTAACTTTTCCTCGACTGTCTGGCGCATTTGTTCCAAACGTTGCTCATTTGATTCCTGCAAGGCTTGGAGACGTTGGTCGGTCTTATCTCTGGTTTGAAGGAGATTCTCGTTCATCTCCTGTCTAACTTGAGTCAGGCTTTGGTGCAATTCGATTCGCACTTCTTGCAAGCGGTCACTGACAGCCACTTCCAAATCTTTTTGATCTAACTGACTGGCTTGTCTGGCTTGTTCAAAGCGATAATCTAACTGGTCTGACAAATGATCTGCCTGATCCTCCAAGCTCTTGGCTAGATATTTTTCCTGCTTATCCTGCCTTTGCCAAATCAGAAAGAGACCAGCTAGGTTGGCAATCAATAATAGAACAAGTAAACTTTCCATCCTACCTCCTGTCCTTGCTATGCAGTACAACCACATAGCCATCTGGGCAAGTCACCGAAACTTCCCTATCTATATATTCGTTAGAAGCGTACACTTTTTTAAAGAAAAAATTTTCCTCTGTCAACTCATACTTAGCACCGAGAATAGTCAGCTGGCTATCCCGAACCGGCATAAAGGCTAGATAGTCGTAGTCTGAACGAGGCTGTAGCTGACTGGTCCCTTCTGGACAATAGGCAATCAAGTTTTGCCCATCCTCAATTTCTATTTGACGCATATATGGTGCCAACTTAAGATTGCTAGGTAGAAAGACGTTAGCCAACATATGGTCAATACGACCACCCAAAGCACCGAAAATAGTCACCTGAGCCTGAGGATTCTTTTCGAAAATCGTTAAAAGCGCTAGTTCCAGATCAGTATCATCTTTTTCTGGCTGAGCTTTGACAAAATGCTGAGCACGTTTTTGAATCAACTGACGCTCTTCTGCAGTGACAGAATCAAAATCTCCAACCGCTAGAGCAAGAGGAAGATTTTCTTCCAAGACCCATAGCGAACCTCGATCCACACCGACAAAGCAATCAAAGTCCGTCCGGTAGTGACCACGGTCTCCGCCAGCAAAAACGGCAACCCTAGTCCAGCTGTTTTCTGAGAGTTTGTACTCGCTCATTGACATCTCCCTTAAAGACATAGGAACCTGCTACAAAAACGGTCGCACCAGCTTCTTTGGCTTGAGCAATAGTTTGGTCATCAATCCCGCCATCCACTTCGATTTCAAAGTTCAAGCCTTTTTCATCACGAAGAGCAACCAACTCACGGACCTTATCCATGGTCTCTGGTAGAAAGGCTTGCCCACCAAAGCCTGGGTTAACTGTCATGACTAAAACTTGGTCAACTAGATGAAGGACGTGCTTGATGGCTTCAACTGGTGTGCCGGGATTGATAACGACTGAAGGCTTAACTCCGAGTGAACGAATTTTTTGGAGGGCACCATGAATATGAGACGTTGCTTCCACATGGATGCTGATGATATCGGCACCTGCACGCGCAAAATCTTCTAAATGATGCTCTGGATTAGAGACCATCAAGTGGCAGTCAAAGACCATCTTGCTATGAGGGCGAAGAGCTTCGACCACACCTGCACCAAAACTGATTTGTGGTACAAAGTGACCATCCATGATATCGATATGGGCATATTCTGCCCCAGTTGCTTCTAGGCGTTTGATTTCACGTTCAAAGTTGGCATAATCTGCTGCCAGAATTGACGGAGCAATCTTGTATTGAGACATAGGTTTCTCCTTATTTTGGAATTTTTTTACTGACCTTTTTATAAGTTTCTCTGCGATTTTCAATCTCACTGAGGAATTGCAGATAATTTTCAAAACGGAAGGGCGCAATGGTACCTTCTTCAACTGCTGGCTTGACAGCACAGGACGGCTCATGGGTATGGGTACAAGTACGGAACTTACAGTCTCGACTGACAGTAGCAATCTCTGGAAAGGCCTGATTGAGGTCTTCCGCCGTTGACACTTCATAATCCAGCGATGAAAAACCTGGTGTGTCTGCGATTTTACCCCCATTGAGGTTGTAAAAACTAACTGCTCGAGTAGTGTGGCGCCCACGACCCAGACTGTCTGAAATTTCCCCTGTTGCAAGATTAAGGTCTGGTGCGATTTTATTGAGAAGAGTTGATTTTCCAACCCCTGTCTGCCCCATAAAGACTGTAATCTTACCTGTTAACAAAGGTAGGAGTTCCTCCTTACTGGTCACAAAGTCATAGCCGATATCACCATAAGTCTGTTCATAAAAATCCAGTTCTCCCCTATCTTCCAACAAATCCATTTTGGAAATATAGACGATAGGATGGATGCCCTTGTGCTCCAAAAGAACCAAGAAACGATCCAGCAAATTGCTGTTAAAATCAGGTTCCTTGACGGACATAATTACCACAGCTTGGTCAATATTGACAATGGGCGGACGGACCAGACTGTTTTTCCGTTCGTGAATCTTGAGAATATAGCCTTCTGAATTTTCCTCGGCAGAGAAATCTACCCAGTCCCCAACGTAAGGAGTATGGCCTTTTTTACGGAAATTTCCACGCGCGCGTGTTTGATAGACCTGGCCATCACTCTCTACATAGTAGAAGCCTGCCAAGGCTTTAATAATTTGTCCCTGCATCTTAGAGTCCTTGCCCTTTAAGCGCGTCTGCTAGACTGGCAAATTCTGCCAAGCTGAGAGCTTCCCCACGCACACTTGGTGACAAGCCTGCCTGATCCAAAGCCTTGGTCAGCTTGTCCTTGACCTCTTCAGTCTTGCCAAAGTAACCTGTCAAGTTATTCCACAAGGTCTTGCGGCGATGGGTGAAACTTGCCTTGGCAACCTTAAAGAAGAAGTTCTCGTCTTCCACTGCTACAGCTGGTTCTGGACGGCGCACCATTTTCAAAATAGCTGAGTCCACATTTGGCGCTGGCACAAAGACCGTACGAGGCACGATAAAGGCAACCTTGGCTGTCATATAATACTGCACCGCGATCGACAAGCTACCGTAGGCCTTGGTGTTTGGCTGGGCTGAAATGCGGTCTGCCACTTCTTTTTGCATCATGACCACAAACTCACTAAAAGGAATGCCACTTTCAATCAAGTGCATGAGAATAGGCGTCGTAATGTAGTATGGCAAGTTAGCCACTACCTTAATTGGCAAATCAGGATTTTTGAAATTCTGGATATGTTGCGCCAAATCAACCTTAAGAATATCCTCGTTGACTACGGTCACATTGTCAAAATCACGCAAGGTATCTGCTAAAATCGGTACCAAACGGTGGTCAATCTCAAAGGCCATGACTTGAGCCGCACGCTCAGCCAAAAACTCCGTCAAGGCACCAATCCCTGGCCCGATTTCGATAACATTGACCTGGTCATCAATTTCAGCCGTATCCACGATCTTTTGAAGGATATTAGTATCCGTCAGGAAATTTTGCCCAAAGGATTTTTTAAAGGTAAAACCGTGACGCTCTAGCACTGCCTTGGTCACGCTATAATCTGCAATTCTCATCTATTCTCTTTTCTATCTATCTGTTACTTCTATTGTAACACATTCCCCTTGTATTTGGGGTCTGCTTAACTATTCTCATAAGATTTCATAGCTTCTTCCACTTCTGCCAAGGTAATCCCAAACAACTCTAAGCGCTTGAGGAGTTGCTTGCCGTTAGAATAGCCGATTCGGAGAGTCTCTCCCAGATATTCTCTGCGCTTACGGCTATCTGCTCCTGCTAGAAAGCCAAGGCGAATCAGGTCGCTACGACTGATGTCAAACTGACTCTCCTGTTCAAATCGTTCTGTCACCTGAGCTAGAGCTGTTTTCAGGTCTTCATAGCTAGCATGTTCAATTCCCAGAGAACGCCCCTTGGTTTTGGACTTGGGAACAGCTTCATCTCGTTTGAGGAAGGCATGCTGAACTGTTGGAATGGCCGTCATAATCATGCGGCGAATCCGCTCCCCATTAAAATCTGGATCTGTAAAGACAATGACTCCATGACGTTGGTGCAAGCGCTGAATCCGCTCTATATCCTGATCATTAATGGCAGAGCCTCGGGTTTCATAGGTCTCTACATCGAAGTAACGTTTGAGATTGGCCGTATCATCGCGGCCTTCTACCACGATAACTTGGGATATTTTTTCTTTCATTACTTGCTGTCCAATCCAAAAATTCGTTCTGCATTTGCAGTTGTTACCGCCGATAACTCCTCGGTCGCCATGCCACGCAAGCCAGCGATAAAGTCCACTACATAGCGAGTGTAGGCTGTTTTATTTTCACGACCCCGTTTAGGAACAGGAGCCAAGTAGGGAGCATCCGTTTCCACCAAAATCTTGTCCAAAGGAAGTTCTCTAGCAGCTTCTTGGATATCAGTTGCCTTCTTGAAAGTCACCACTCCTGAGAAGGAAATGGTCATACCAAGGTCCACAAACTTCTCTGCCCATTCAAGAGTTCCCGAAAAAGAATGCATGATACCACCTCGAAGACCAACGCCCTCGCTCTTGATAATCTCATAGGTATCTTCCAACGCATCACGGGTATGAACTACAAAAGGCAAATCCAAGTCCTTAGATAGCTGAATCTGACGGCGAAAAACCTTCTCCTGCACCTCTTTTGGCGCTGTCATCCAATGATAATCCAAACCAATCTCACCCAAGGCAACCACCTTGGGATGCTTGAGCTTGTCAAGCAAGTAGTCTTCAATCTCCTCTGTGTAAGTTCCAGCTTCTGTCGGATGCCAACCGATAGTCGCATAGAGCTGGTCATACTCATCTACCAATTCTAGGGCACGCTCAATCGTCGGTTTATCAAAACCAACAATATTCATTTGTGTCACACCCATCTCCGCAGCCAAGGCAATTTCTTCTGCCTCACGACCTGCAAATTCTTCTACATTCAAGTGTGTATGTGTATCAAAAATCATCTCTTCTAACCTCGTTTTCTATCTTCTATTATACCAAAAAACTGACCTCTCTCCTCATCTGTACAAAATATTCTAAAATCCATCGTCGTCTCTTGACGCTATTTCCCCAAAGCAGTATAATAGCACTTATTGAAATTTTCAGTAAAGGAAAATACCATGTTTACAAAATTAAAACATACCTTTATCGGTCGTCCTCTTAAGTCATTAACTGAAGGCGAAGGGGGACTACTGGGAAAAATGCAGGCACTAGCCATGTTGTCAAGCGACGCTCTCTCCTCCATCGCCTATGGACCTGAGCAAGTAGTCCTGGTCTTGACCAGCCTCTCTCCACTAGCTATATGGTGGAGCCTTCCTATCGGCCTCTTTGTCCTCCTACTCCTAGCTAGTCTGACCGTTTCCTACCGTCAAATCATCCATGCCTACCCTCAAGGGGGAGGGGCATATATGGTTACTCGAGAAAATCTATCTCCCCAACTTGGCTTAATCGCTGGAGGTAGTCTACTAGTTGACTACATGCTGACCGTAGCAGTATCTGTTTCATCTGGAGCGGACGCTATCACAGCAGCCCTCCCTACCCTCCACCCTTACAACCTTCATATCTCCATTTTTCTGGTTTGCTTGCTCATGCTCCTGAACTTACGAGGGTTGAAAGAATCTGCAAGTTCACTGATGATTCCTGTCTATCTCTTTATCATCAGTACTGTCTTTCTCTTGCTCTATGGAATTTTTCAACTAGTGACAGGTTCTCTCAACTATCAGGCAACTTCACCTATTGGGCATGCTGTTCCGAGCCTGTCTATCGTTCTCATTCTAAGAGCCTTTACCAGCGGATCTGCCTCTCTGACAGGGGTTGAAGCTATTTCAAATGCCGTTCCCTTTTTCAAGGCTCCGAAAGAAAAGAATGCCGCTCAAACCTTGACCATTATGTCACTGATTTTAGGTTTTCTTTTTGCTGGTATCACCTTCCTAAACTACTGGATGGGGATTATGCCTCAACATGGAGAAACTATTCTTTCACAGATGGCTCAAGGCATCCTTGGCACTTCCTTCTTAGGTCACCTTGGCTATTATATCTTCCAATTCTCCACAGCCTTGATTTTGGCCGTAGCTGCAAATACTGGCTTTTCGGCTTTCCCTATGCTGGCTTACAATATGGCTAAAAACAAATACATGCCCCATCTCTTTATGGAAAAAGGAGACCGCCTAGGCTACTCTAATGGAATTTTAACTCTGGCTTTTGGGGCTATGATTCTTCTTCTCATTTTCAATGGCAATACAGAACGCTTGATTCCTCTTTATACTGTCGGGGTCTTCGTTCCCTTCGCCCTATCTCAGACTGGGATGATTCATCATTGGAAAAAGGAAAAAGGAGCAAATTTCTTAAAACCTGCCCTTGCCAATATCCTTGGAGCTATCATTTGCTACGCGATTGTGCTAATCTTGCTCTTTTTCCGTCTCAGTGATATCTGGCCCTTCTTCCCGATTATTCTCGTACTCACCCTACTCTTCTTAGCAATTCACAGTCATTACCAAAAAGTAGCCCAACAACTGCGACTCTATGAAGGAATCGAAAAACGTACCTACGATGGCAATCTTGTCCTCGTCCTAGTAGGAAATGTCACTAGAGTCAGCGTCGGAGCCATTAACTATGCCCAAAGTATCGGTGACGAAGTCTTAGCCATGCATATTTCTACCAAGGAAACCGCAGAAAAAGACCAAGAAATTCTCCAAGAATTTGCCGATTACTTCCCAACCATTACTCTGAAAAATATCAAGACCAGCTACCGCGATATCATTACCCCTACTGTCAAGTATGTCAAACGAATTTCCGAGGAAGCTCAGAAAAAGAACTATACAGTCACTGTCCTCGTTCCCCAGTTTATCCCCAATAAACCTTGGCAAAATATCCTGCACAATCAGATGAGTCTCAAACTCAAATACGCCCTTCGTTGGCACCAAGACGTCGTTGTCGCTAGCTACTCCTATCACTTAAAAGAATAAAGAAAAGGCCCTACCAGAACCAAGAAGCGTCTGGTAGGACCTTTTGGCTCTATAATATTTGTAGTGGGTAAATCCCCTATGGATCTTATGGAGCCTATTT
>OHAS01002850.1_pt1 | contig 12002 bp, 20 predicted proteins | sample 1577131 | NCBI WGS metagenome assembly OHAS01 (sample SAMEA3541566, study PRJEB24748) | human gut metagenome | biome: human gut; feature: human-associated habitat; material: faeces | place: China | collected 2012
CGTGACATACTGCAGCTTGCCCTCACGGATGAACTTGACGCTGACTTCCGGGTGGTGCAAGGTTATAAACCAGATCCACACGTCTTTTTTCCTGAACTTTGATGTCTGAATCAGCTGTATTCACCTGCTCCTCCAGTGAAAAAGCTTTATTCTGTGAACCCTGCACTCCGAATACACCTAACATGACAACCGCAAGAATCCCCGCAACAATAATAAGAATTAATTTTAAATTTGATTTTTTCATTTCAGTCATCTTTCTCTTCCTTTCTCCCTTCCAAATACTGTTCAACCGCATCACAATTATTACGATTTTCACAGTATATCTGCACTATAGTTTTTACGACTTTATTATCACCGTAAAATTTATTGCATGTAGTTTCTGGTGAAAACATCGGACAATCCTGACATTTTTCTTTAGTGTCATCTTTAATTTCTATCATTTCTTATTTTCCTCGCCTTCTCCCAAGTATTTCCTTCTTATTAGTAATAGATCACAATACTCGTCTTCTGTTATTTCATATGTATGGAAGATATACCCGCACTTGTCGCATTTCCGGAAACGCTTTACTTCTCCTGAATCAATATCTCTGGTATCTTTTACAACAGCTCTACCCTCGCCACACTTAGGACAAATCATCTTTTTTATCCTCCCTATCTAGCAATACTAAATACGGACAATTGATACAAAACTCCTGCAAATAATTGGTGTTCCGACTTCCGCCGACAAGACCATGGCAACATCCAAACACAGCATATCCTTCATCTTCTCTTTTAGAATAGCATTTATCATAATCCGAAACGAAACTTTTTAATATAGATGTCACTAGCATAATTAAAAATAAAATAACCAATAATTTAATCATCCAGCGTACCTCCTATAAATACATAAATATCAGTTTAATAGCAGTTACTGCCACGCACAGAATATTCAGCACCAACCACAAAGCCGTTATAGAATACCAAATCTTCTCCCAACTCTTCTCTACATCCAATGCATACCGAACATTGGCAGACGGACTCTTGAAATGTACCTTTATCATAAACAGATTCACCAAATATAAAACTATAGACACTGCAGTGAATTTATTCATCTTTCTTATCCTCCTTACGACGCTCTTCTCTATCAATAATACAAAGAGTCAGATCGATAACACCCATAATTAACACAAATACACAAAATATAAGCCAACTTATAATGCTCATAGCAACCACCTCCTCTTTGAAAATATAAGTATTAAACTCATTGGAATCGTGAGAACTCCTGCTGTCATATCTCCGCCAGACCAATCAGCTACTAAAAAAGTGAGGAGCAGCAATACCACTCCCCACAGTTTCTGTTTCGTAAAATATAAACTCTCTGCCAAACGTTCAGCCTTTCTCCTACGAATCTGATTTTTTCTCTTTTTCAAGTCCAATACGCAGTCATGATAACCGTATTCGTAACCAAGTTTGCTCCCGTCGATATAACCAGAAGCCTCTCCGATTTCATAGGAAAGCTGATCGATAGTGTCATTTATAACTGCCATTCTTGATCTCCTGGAACGCTTTCAATAATATGACTCTTACTCCGTACTTTCATACCCTTTCTCCTTTCGTAATATAATCACCGTGATGACTCATTTTTCGAACTTGATTATAGTGGTGCGGGTTTCTCCGTTCGTCTTCTTCAGTTCCTGGTAAATAGGTCTGATTCTATTACTGAACTCAATCAGAGCTGTAGTGAACATTACGAGCTCTATTGGACCTAACTTTTCTGCATTCTCAGTAACATACCTCGCTATTTCAGTCGCCGTAGTAATTTCGTTTATAAATCCCTTTGTAGCATTATTAATGTCACTCATAATATTTCCTCCATTTGTTTAAGCAGCCTGTTTGACAGGAATATAAATAGCTTTATTCTTTCTGCTCCAGGCTCCTTCATTAAATTTCTTTTTTTCAGCTAATGCTCTGTTTATTGCTAAATCGATACTGGCCCTGCTTTTCAGGTGATAATAATATAGATCCTTATAGCCAGTATTTAATCTGTCTATACGTCCCGCCGCTTGCTCCATAATTTTGTAACTATAATTTTGGCTGTAGAACACGATCGTATCAGTTTTAATACAATTCCATCCTTCAGCCCCGGCGGTGTACTGCACCAAATATACCCATGAATCGCATTCCGGTATTGGTTGGTGCTTGTGTCCATTCCATTCCGCAACTTCAACATCCTCTCCGTAATACTGTGATTTAAGAAGCTCCAATTCATAATCGAAATTGTAGAATATAATCATTCTCGGATGCTTCTCAAATAGTTCCATAGTTGCTACCAATCTACTATCATCAGAGTTCACCACCTTTCTTAATGCATAACACAGCTCAGCAGCTGTCTGAAAAGGTTCATTCTTCCAAATATCCCAACGATTCTTCATCATGTCTTTGTAAATGATTCTGTTATATTCAACATAAACATCTTCATCGTGTCGTATTGTTGGTCGTATAATCTCTATATCAATCAATATGGAATTCCTCAATCGGATTAAACGCCCCACATTAAGCCACCGCTCAACTTTTGGATATTTAGAGAATCTTGCAAACACACAATGCTCCTGGTTAAATTCTGTTCTGTTTTTATAGAAACCATTTGCAATGAATACCGGAATATAATCGTCCCATTTGTCGCCAGGAGTTGCAGACAATAGAACCCATTCATTATGCTCAGCAATCCTTAAAAACGATTTAACCCAAGCCCCTTTACCAGATACCTTTTGTTCGTCAAATATAAAGAAAGCACCTTCGATTGTTTTATATTTTCCTATATTATTCCAGCTATCTATTGTAATTCGTACTTTACTGAGACTTTTCTCGTAATCCTTATCCAGACCAAAAAGCAATAATTCGCCTTCCCATTCTAAAGTGTCCCTTTTATAAGCGGTTGTAATGATGTAAAGATTTTTTGCAGATGGTTTCATAGATTTGAATTGTTCTAATGATCCGCCATTTTGTGTAATATAATAGGCGAGTGAGGTCCGAGATTTCCCAGACCCAACTCCACCACATAGGATGCATCCATTTTTCATTTTTCGAACGGCTTCTTTTTGTTCATCATACAGAAAAGCCATTTATTCCTCCGGGCACTCCTGCTCAGCATACTCAGCGTCAAGATCATCCTCACAAATTGTTGCATACAGACGACTCAGAAACGCTTTGATGTGCCATCCTTCTTCGTTTTCCCACCATCTTGCTCTGATTGTCAGATCCACTTTATCCAGCTCAGCACGATCCAACCTTGCAATTGTGTCTTCGTTCAGTTCGTGCTTTCTCTTTCTCGTACACATATACACATGAGGCAGTCGTGTATCATTCTCGTCAAACAGATGTCCCTCACGATCACGGTAAGATATAGCCACACGCATCTGGTAAATTGGATCGTAATTTGGATCGTCTGGAATAATGGTTCTCACCGGCCATCCGTCATTTGCCATCTCCTGTGCAATATCTGGATCATCGATTCTCAGTGTGATTTCTCGTCCATATCTACCACCACCGAAATTTCTGAATCGGATATGTGCGTCACGGATTGTGATTTTTTTAATGTTGTGGTTTGGTTCTGTAAAGTTTGGCATTTCTTTAATCTCCTTTAAAATATAATTTTAGAAAACAAAAAGACCCAGTGTAAACTGAGCCTTTCTGCTTGTTAAATATCATTCTTCGGTCTCCTCTTTTGAAGCCGTTTATTCTGGTTTGTCCGATCTGTCCTTAATGTTCACCTCGGTACACGGACTCATAACCATTCCGGATATTACTCCGAGTGCAAAGGTACTTATTAATGTTCCTCCTATAGCATAACAAACCTTTCCAAACATTTTCTTCATTTTTTATCCTCCTTTGAATGTTTTTATTCATATAGGGAATTGTAAATTATGCGAACGGTAATTCTTCAGGAGTATCTTCAGGGATGTTCATAAACTCTGGCATTTTCGTTGGAATCGGTACAGGCTCATCAGATCTAAACCATTCGAAATCACAGTACTCAGAAATATCATGTACCGCGTCTGTTACAAGCGTATCAAAATATCCACGATTGATATCTGCTTCCTTATGCATATCTCGCACCATTTCTGATTCAAGCCAACGATATCCAGTGGTACCGGTTGCTGCATAATACGTACCGTTCTGCTCTCTCATCAGTAATCCACCATGACAACCATCTTTAATAGGACAGAACTGACCAACTTTTCCAATGAAAATATACTTGTGACCATACGGTATCCGTTCAGACAATTCATTCATCCGATTATCCCATTCAGTAGTTGTCTCACCCGGATTATCTTTCAGGAATTTCTTAGCCTTTTTATCAAGCTTATCCAGTTCCTTCTCCAATCCAGACACATCCTCCAAATCCTCGTTCATATCCAAATATAAAGCTGATTTGACGGAGAACGTCTCACAAAGATCTTCAAATTCAATGGCTTCTTTACTGAACAATGTCTTGAATACATACGGAACCTTAAACTGATCACCAGTCGCGGTCCACTGTCCCGGATGCTTCTTGTTATCTTTCGGAATATAACCATACATAGCTTCACACTGTTCCGGTGTGGCATATTTTGCAATGTATGTAGATTTATTCACCAAGCACATCTTTTCGTAAGTTGCCTCATGTTCAAATGTATAACCGTATTTCTGAGCAAAATCCATAGCAAATTTGATGATTTCCGGTGTTGCGTTCGGAATTTTAATAGAATCGGTCTTAATATGAGCTACTGTAAATCCTCTTTCCTGTACAGCATGTTTTAAATCAACCATAAATAACGCTCCACGAAGAGCAACAATATTGTTTTCATTACGAGGATCTTTAAACGGATTCTCAAATCCTGCTGATGTAAGACCATACACAGAGTTAATAGCTGTCTTCAACGCGTTTGCCAGATCGTCAGATGACATTTCGCCATCTTTAACCCTCTGAATAAATGGTGTAAGTTTACCGTCCAGCATATGATTGACTTCTTCCCATGCCTCATGTTTGATGCTTACTCGACCCTCTACAATTTCACGATATGCTCGTGTATATATCACGCCAAATAAGCACTCAGCAATTGTGCTATGCGGATGCATGGAAATAATATCCAGCAACGCATCCCAAATATACATTCCAGGTTCAGAATATACGTGTCCGCCTTTACCAACGTCCTCACCACGATAAATATTCTTACCGAATTCGTATTTGTATCCAGGAAAATATGGTAACAGACTTCCTGCTTCTCCGTGAGTCTGAGACATCATTACCGGACAAGCTTCAGATAAAAACTCATGCATCTCTTCATCCATATCAAAAACCGGTTCAGCAAGATCTCTCCAATGGAAATCCGACTGAGGTGTTTTGTTACCACCAAATATAATTCTAGTTGTGAGCGTGTTCGTGGTATCATTGACTATCATGCCTGCCAAAACTGTCAGAATCTGTCTTGCTATCCAGTCAGCCTTCAAATAATGGAATGCTGCTTCAGTAGCCACAACGTCGTTACAACAATATTCGGCTACCTTATCCCAAAGTTTCTCTGGTACTGGCAGATTCCATGGTAATCCCAGTTCCTGATGATGTGTTCCAGCTTTAATACTCTTGATTTCCGACTCGGTATAGCCTTTCTTGATTAATTCTGCTTCCGTAATATGTCCCATCTCGATTTCAAGCTTCTTAAGGGACATCTTATTTCCGGCAGAAGCAAAGTCATAAATATCAGTGTATGACATATTATAAGCTTCTCGGAAGAAACAACTACGGTCTTCATCTTTTTTATCTTTGTTAATGATTCGTTGTGAAAGAATATAAAGTTCATGATTTGTGTATCCCTGCATCCACGCATACATAATATGATTGTCATATCTTCGACAGTTAAAACCAACCAGATTGTACTGGCAAAGTCTTGTAATATCTGTACGAGTCGGATTGATCAACCGATACACCACTTCTTCCCCATCAAATTTATAGCAGACAACAAACAAGTTTGGAAATACCTCAACATCGTAAAAAACCAGCCTGTCATCGTTACTGACTGCTGGTTCTACATCTACATCTTTTGATTTAAAATGCATATCGTCAACTTTGCTCATGCAGTACTCAGCCTGATGAGAGCTATTCATAGCAAATGCCATGATCTTCGGATGCATATCTGATACATCATAATGAACACCACTGTTCCACGCATCCTCAAGAATCTTGTAAATATGATCGATACTCGGTTTGGTTGCTGGATGTATCTCTTTACAAAGATTCTTTTTGATTGTTGTACGTAACCCCTTCTCAGTGGTTACAATGTCCATGTTTACCATATTTTTCTCCTTCTTTAAAGGAAGACCAGAACTGATCGTAGCAATCGGAATATCGTTACACTTTGTAAGCATTCGTCTGAGAGAACTCTTTCCCGTGAACGCCTTAACTTCAATATGCTCAGAATATAAACGGTTTAACTTTGTAATATCCCCATTGTAAATATAATGTAAATGAATACCAGCACCAGATTTGCTAAGTTCGGCATATGTAGCTGGCCATTTACTAGCTGCTTCCAGGTTCTTTTCAAAACTTTTGTTACCATTTTCATCTGGAATATCAAAATCTATTACAATGTGATTTTCAGGGACCTTTACATAATGAAGTTTAGACGTGTCAATGTCAGATAGTTTGGTGGTAACTTTATCCCAACTCTTTACCGGAGTTCCTCCACTATTGGCATACTGAGCCGGATAAGCAGAAGCAACCTTATCAAATATAGATTCTGTAGAATTGAAATCTATAAGATTTGTTTTTTCTTCTTTCGGTTTCTCGATATGAATATCAAATTTATCAGCAAGAAACCCTTTATAGAAGTTTCTGATCCTACCACCATCTGTAGATCTTTCATGAAATTCATGAAAATAGTTCTTAAGTTCCTCTTTGAATACTCTCTTACTCATAGGATAATTAACCTTTGCTTCATCGCAATAAGTCTTATACAAATCCCATGCATCTTTCAAAGTAGTTCCGTCTTCTTTCTTAAACTCATAATACATGTCAGATATAAAATTGTAGAAATCATTTGAGGCATCCATCATAGCAATCGGAGCATAATTGTCGTATATTGTTTTATTATGTTCGTAAACAGATAAACAATGACTGGCAATAGCTCCTAGTTCAAAATCAATGTTTGACATTGCTTTGTTGTACTCACTGAAACTTAACTTTTTACCTGACGGCGTTACGTCAATTAGTCGTCTTATAAGACCTGATTTGGCATCGGTAATCTTTACTGGTTTGTTTGTACCCATGAACAGAAAAGCATTGAATTTCATTTCATACATGGATTTGAATTTCTCATTTACCGGCATTTTTTCATGGGAAACTAAACTATTAAGCCTTGTATTATCTTCAATTCTGGATAAATCACCGTCATGCTGAATTGCTACAAGCGGATTCGTTTTAAACGGCTCCAACGCAAATGAACTATTTGCAGAACCTAAGGCTTTTGCATCGAACGACGAACAATACCCTTCAAACAGCTTCTGGATAATATTCAGAACTGTTGATTTACCAGTTCCGGCAGATCCGTACAGAACCAGAAACTTCTGAATCTTTTTACTATCGCCAGATACAATAGCTCCGATAGCCCACTCAAGTTTCTCTCTTTCTTCCGGAGAATATAAAGTAGACATCAGAGCATCATAAGCAGTTATAGTTCCTGGTTCTAACGGATACTTGAGTTTTTTACTGGCATAATCTTCTCTTGTTGTAACAGTATTCGAAAATATAAGCTTTTCATCAAGTACATGATAATTATCTCGCAACTGTTTTTGACAATATTTATGCCATCGATCAATCATACCTGATGTTGAATCCCATAAATATAAAGGTATAAGCTCCGTATACTTATCTTTATTTGCTTTGACGAACATTCGAAGCTCATTATCGATCATGTCAATAGCATCCTGTTCATCTTTTGACCATAAACCCTTTTCTTCAATCCAGATAGCGTAAAAATCACCACCCTGAATCATAAGATCTGAACTTTTCTTCAGCAGAAATTTGGGATATGCAAACGATGGACCACCTATCTTTTTCGGCTTTTCGACATGAAATTTAATAAAATCTATCATTTCATTTTTGTGACTCCTTTACAAAATACTGTCGAAATACCAGCACATCTGATACCATATTTCAACGCTTCTTAAATCATACGGACAATCCTTAATTCGGAATAATCCACCAGCTCCATTAGGTTCATATTCCCGATTCAAGAATCTTGTAATCACTTTGTCTGCGTACCGCTCATCAAAATATGCATCATCCATGTCTAGTAATCCAAGACTCTTGAGCATAACATGAAACCATTTATGAATTCTGTTTCCTTTAACCGGATCGTCCATAATATCCTCTTCAATTCGTAAACACAGTGCCACCATCATCTCAAGTACACTGCATTTACCAGTCAAACATCTATCTACGTCAACAGCTCTTAGATGATTCTCTTGCTTAAAACGATATCGTAAATATAAACCGTCGTCAGCTCTGTTACCATCAAGACGAATGTTGTAAGTAAATTCCTGACTGTTTAAGTATCTTAATAATCGGACATATGATGGTGCTCGTTTAGTGAACACCATGTCATACATCCAATTAAAATATTGTTCCCTTACGTCCATTAATCCTCCACATCTTCGTCGTAAGGTTTATAAGGATACATTGTTTTATATGCCTGCTCATATGTTCGTTCATCTCTGATAATCTCATAATCGCATTTGAGTCTGTCATTGCGGACACAAACACGATCTTCTTCATAATGACCAAACTTCTGCAGATTATCCTCACCCACGACATTATCAACATCTTCAACTCGTTCGTATGTGTCACCATCAGCCAATACATCGTCAGCAAACATAACAAGCTCTACTTCCTCGTATTCGATATCACCAAATTCATTTGGAGTAATCTCATATGGAATATCACTGACTTCATCTTCGTCTGTCGGATCTGGTGCTGCAGTATATCCAGCCTTACGAACTGTATTCATGTAATCAATGGCTTCTTTAACTGCTGGACGTATCGAAGAATCTATAGGCTCTCTGTCTGGATTCTCGTCAGCTTCATTATGGTCAACGCTAGATTCTTCACGCTCAGAATCTTCTCTGAAAGCCTCTTTGACCGATTTAATTTCTTCTTCACATCTCTGTCGAGCGATATAATAACCCAATGCCGTGCCAGCTATAGCACCAAATATAAAACATAATGCTCTATTCATAGTTCTCATCCTCATCTTTCATTGTCATCACGGTGAATGCCATCCCGCCAAATAAAAGAGAGATACTGACCAGCATCCCTCCTACAATATGGCGTTTTTCTTTTGTATCAGTTGCAAATTGAACTATTGAAAGTAAATATTCAAGACGCTCCATCCGATACCTCCTATTTGACCAACGCTAGTCCCTTAATAAAGCAAATACCTGCGAGTGCTGCAAATGTGTAAGAAATAATACTTTTCATATTCTCACCCCTGCCTCCTTAAACTTTTCAGACAATATTCGAATTACTTCATCTTTAGGAATATAAATAACTCCCTCTTCTCTGTAAGCCCCTTCGAAATAATCATTCTCGTACCACACCTTAATAGTAGCCATTCCAACACCAAGTATAGATGCTACCTGTTCATCTTTCATGAAATCATTACCGGATACCATTAATTTACCATTTCGAATTTCGGCATTTTCCAGATGATTGGTTAAGATATAAACAATTAAATCTCGTCCTGTCATAATCTTTCCTCCCGATATGAATTATTTAATTTTATCAAGAATATAACGGCAATTCTTGAAGTCAAGAAGGATGACCGGTTCGTATCCGTTTACGAATCTTCTATTAGCTTCTTTATTAATATTCATAATATCAAAGCTAATCGGATAAGCATCTGGATGTTCTGCGTCATAAACCCAACCATCAGTCTGTCCCTGCTGTGTGCGAGGAATATCAAGATAATCATAAATATCATTAATAAATACAAATCCATCGGTACGAAGTTTATTGTTAAACAGTTCTTCTGCTCTCATCAGGAACCATTTATCATGTTCTGGGTCACCTGTGAATTCTCTTGATGCTTCGTCAAAGAATTTGGCATATCCAGAATATCCAGTTCCATCACCTGCAACATCAACGGATTTCTTTACGGTTTTATTCTTACCGTTTTCGTCTGTCTCTTTTTCTTTATATTCCGTTCTGGTGATATTGTGCTTAAGCTCACGGTCCAGATCCTCACCGAATCTTTCCACGACACGATCTCTGTAATCTTTGAATTCTTTCTGTACTGCGGCATAAGCCCCTGCCAGACCAACATTTCTCTTTGTGAGAATCTTATGACTTCCTACAATGCATCCAATTGACACAGCTTCAACTGCTACTGCTGGGGCATAGAGTTTTACCACTTTACCGGCTGTTTTCAGATTCTCAACAACTACTGCTTTTGTTTCTTCTTTTTCTGTATAACCTTTCTCTTTCGCTTCATCGGAGCTGGCATACTCGTGAATATCATTGGTAGCTTCTTTTCCCTCATCCAGAATAGGTTTGAGTTTCATAGTTGCTCTACATGCCATAACTGTTCCGCCTACAACACCGGCGACTCCTGCCACAATCATAATTGTTGGGCTTTTGATTTTTGCCTTTACTACAATTCTTTTTGCTTTACCTTTAAGTGTAATTTTTGGTAACTGAAATTTCTTCATGATTTGTTCTCCTTTTCAAAATATAAATTAATCATACTCACGATCAAGCGGCATTGGACTTGGGAAACGAATAATATATCCATTATCGGATCTCAAACGTTCCACTTTAGCCCTATCCAAATTGGTCCATCCGTAGTTATCATCTGTGGATCTGGTAGGCTGCCCGGTAAGATCATAAAAATCCAGCAAACTCACAAATCGATTCTTATAGATAATATCTTCCATCTTTGTTAAGATTCGCTCAGCATCTCCACGGCTCTTGAATTTCACATTCTTGAAGTCAGAGCGTTCTGGTTGATAGTATCGATCATCACCGTATCTATCGTCTCTCCTGCGATCATCATAATATTTACGGTAAGCTGGTCGCATATCGTCATCGTCATCGTAATAACTTCTTCTACGTCTGCTGGATGATTTCTTACGTCCGCTACCTCTAAATACAGCGTTCCATGTGTCATCAAGACCATCTTTGATCGTCGGAATCACGATCTCACTGACAATATAATCTTTAAGATCATATATATTATCTGGAATGAAAGCCTTAATTAACTTATTTATCGCAGTGTCTTTCTGCTTATACTCAGAAGCATCGACCATCTTCTCAAGTCTCGGTTTCTTTTCTTCTCTATCCGACATACTCTACTTTTTCCTCTCTTATTGTTCCTGGTAAACAGATTGCTGCTGTTTCTGACATTCCAAGTGCTTTTTTACATTGATGAAACAAATTACTCCTGGCTTTCTTCATGGTTACGGCATACGTCTCACCAACCCAGCAATCAGTAATCATACGACCAAATGAATATACTGGTCCTCTATATACATATTTGTACATAAATATCCTCCTTAATAAAAAGAAAAAGGAGCAGTGCTTGATAACACCACTCCTTATTGAACAATTACTTATTCTCGGATTCTTCTTCCTGAACGTCTTCGTCATTCACACACTCAACATCGCCATCAACGACTTCCGGTTTGTGTTTCCGATCTTTGAACCAACGATATGCTTTCTTAGCTCCTACTACAGCTGCTCCGCCAAGCGCGAACGCTCCAGCAACAACAAGAATGCCAATACCGCTGCTTTCATTACCGGTTTCTTCAACCTCATTTGCATCGTTAACAGTTTCATTTGTCTGTTCCATAATTTCGTTTTCGTTCATCTCATTTTCCTCCTGAAAATTTTATTATTATTCCATATAAGACTGTGTAAAAAATGCGCATCAGTGCAAATTGCGGTAATCGTATCTCGGTGCAATTACATAATTGACAACCAGACACGGTTC
>OHAS01002856.1_pt1 | contig 11971 bp, 10 predicted proteins | sample 1577131 | NCBI WGS metagenome assembly OHAS01 (sample SAMEA3541566, study PRJEB24748) | human gut metagenome | biome: human gut; feature: human-associated habitat; material: faeces | place: China | collected 2012
TATCTTTATGGCAAATGAAGAATTCCCCTTCAGCAGCCGCGGAACAGCTGCTGCTGATAAGCAGTTTACCTTCCGGCTGCCGCCTGAACATGTATCCATGTTTCAGGAGCTGGGAATAGATATCGTGACCCTGGCCAACAATCACGCCCTGGATTTCGGTACAGATGCCCTGCTGGATACATGCAGCACCCTGGATGATGCCGGAATCCTGCGGGTGGGAGCCGGAGCCAATCTGGAGGAAGCCAAAAAGCCGGTATTCATGGAGGCAAAGGGCCGCAGAATCGGGTTCCTGGGCGCGTCCAGGGTCATACCGGAGGGTTCCTGGAACGCCACTTCCAAGGGACCGGGCATGCTCACCACCTATGATCCGTCCTTGCTGTTGGAGGAGATCAAAAAGGCCAGGGAGGTCTGTGATTACCTTGTGGTATATGTGCACTGGGGGATTGAACGTGACGAGCGGCCCCAGGAGTACCAGAGGACCCTGGGACAGCAGTATATAGACGCGGGAGCCGACCTTGTGATAGGCAGCCATCCCCATGTACTGCAGGGGCTGGAATATTATAAGGGCAGGCCTATCGTGTACAGCCTGGGTAATTTTGTGTTCGGCAGCAGCATTCCGAAAACAGCTCTGCTGACCGTGGAATGGGACGGGGAGGACGCGCTGCTGCGGCTGGTGCCGGGCACATCCTCTGGAGGATATACCAGGATGCTGGAGGATGAAGGAGAAAAGGCGGGTTTTTACCAGTATATCACATCCATTTCCTATGGCGTGACGGTTGGGGAGGATGGAATTGTGGCGCCGGTGAAGGAAAAGGCGGCAGAGTAGGAGGAATCAGGGACATACCTTTTTCCCTGCCAGGTGTTCCTCTCCTTGAAACGGCGGTGCAGGGTGTTTAATACCAGCCGTTTGTTGCCGCTCCACAGAGGGGCCAGGAGAAGGGATTTTGGACCGTCCCCTGTCAGGCGGTGAATGGTCAGTTCAGGGGGAAGGATTTCCACACAGTCTATGACAAAATCAATGTATTCCTCCATTGTGAACATGGGAAAGGGATTGGTGCGGCAGTAATCTGCCAGGCCGGTCCCTTTTAAAATGTGGAGAAGCTGGAGCTTGATTCCGTCTATGGGGCTTTGGGCCAGATAATGTACGGTTTCCGCCATCATGAGCCTGGTCTCGCCGGGCAGGCCCAATATGACATGGACAATGACGGTCAGGCCGGCTGCCTTAAGGCGTCTGAGGGCGTCCTCAAACACAGGAAGTCCGTAACCACGGCGGATAAAGGCGGCGGTGGAATCATGGATGGTCTGGAGGCCCAGCTCCACCCATACCGGTTTCACACGGTTTAAATCCTTTAACAGGCCGATAACCTCAGGCTCCAGACAGTCCGGCCTGGTGCCGATGGACAGGGCTGCGACGGCAGGATGGGAGACTGCTTCCCCAAACAATTGCTTCAGATAGGGCAGGGGAGCGTACGTATTGGTGTAGGACTGGAAATAGGCTATATAAGAATCCTGTGAGCCGTCAGGCATCTTTCTCTTTACCTGAGCCATGGCCTGCTCGATCTGCCGGGAGACAGCCGTCTGCCTGGGAGCGGCAAAATCACCGGAGCCGCCTTGGCTGCAAAAGATACAGCCCCCTGTTCCCAGAGTGCCGTCCCGGTTGGGACAGCTCATGCCTCCGTCCAGGGACAGCTTATAGATTTTCCGGCCGAACTGCTGCCTCAGCTCATAGTCCAGGGAGTGATATGGTTTTCCGTTCCATTCCATTGTAAATACCTGCTTTCTTACATGATACTGTTTTAAGAGATTATAACAGCAAAGCATGTCCGGTGTCATCCTTATTTAAAAAAACGTATAAAGACAGGAGAATATTGTATTGTTGTTTTTGTGCCATGTGTGATAAACTGAATTCAGAAGTTTCAGAAAAGATAGGAGAGGTAAGTCATGAAGGTAAACGAGACAGTGAAACTGCTGGAGAGCGGCGCCGCCAGGACTCTTATGGCGCAGCTCTACGGGGAAGACGGGGTAGAGGCCAATGTAAAGCGCTATGAGGATTTGCTGGCCGGGTATGAGAAGATGTTTGGCGGGGAAGGGGATGTGAAGCTGTTTTCCTCACCCGGCAGAACGGAAATCAGCGGCAATCATACAGATCACAACCACGGCAAGGTGCTGGCAGGCAGCATTAATCTGGACTGTGTGGGGGCGGCCGGAACGAATGAATCCAATCAGGTACATATTGTCAGCGAGACATATAATCAGGATTTTACCATTGATCTGAACCATCTGGAACCCAGTGAGAAAAAGGCGGGAACCGTGGACCTGGTAAAGGGGCTTCTCCAGGGATTTAAGGATTCCGGCTACCGTGTGGGCGGATTCAACGCGTATATCACCAGCAATGTCATAAGCGCGGCAGGGGTCAGCTCATCAGCTTCCTTTGAGATGCTGCTGTGCTCCATGCTCAACACATTTTTTAATGAAGGCCGTATGAGCACTGTGGCATACGCCCATATCGGCAAGTTCGCGGAAAACAACTACTGGGACAAGGCGTCCGGCCTGCTGGACCAGATGGCATGTGCTGTGGGCGGCCTTATCACCATTGATTTTATGGAGCCGCTGGTACCTAAGGTGGAAAAGATTGACTTTGACTTTGGTTCCCAGGACCACAGCCTGATAATCGTACAGACCGGCAAGGGCCATGCTGACCTGAGCGCGGATTATTCCTCGGTTCCCGCGGAGATGAAAAAGGTGGCCAGGTATTTTGGAAAAGAGGTATTGTCCCAGATTTCCGAGGAACAGGTGATAGACAACCTGGCAGAGGTACGGCAGTTTGCCGGGGATCGATCCGTGCTGCGCGCACTGCATTTCTTTGAGGAAAATAAAAGGGTGGAGGCAGAGGTCCTTGCCCTTAAGGAGAACCGTTTTAAGGATTTCTTAAACAATATAACGGCATCCGGCAATTCCTCATGGAAATGGCTCCAGAACTGCTTTACCAACAGCGATTACCAGGAGCAGGGAATCACGGTTACCCTGGCGCTTACGGAGCTGTTCATTGCAGAAAAGCAGAAGGGGGCCTGCAGGGTCCACGGAGGAGGCTTTGCCGGCGTTATCATGGCAGTGCTGCCCAATGAGCTGGTGAACGAATTCATACACTATATTGAAAAATGCACAGGAGAGGGAAGCGCTTACCGAATGAGCATACGCCCATACGGAGCCATCTGCTTTAATGACCTGATTTAGCCGTGTACTGCTTTTTTCGACATAAAACGCCGTGATTTACGGGGCTCACGCTTACAGTTCCCGCGGATTCCTGTGGTAAGGCGGGGGGATTTGCGGTATAATGATGTCAGAGTATGCGGGTATCAGACATGCTCTGGAGTAATCAGAACAAGAGGAGGACTGAGCGGGTATGATTGGCGAAAAAACATTGGAACTCCTGAAGCAGGTATTGGCTGAAAGCAGCTATACGGTTGCCATCTGCGGTTCCGGGATGATGGAAGAGGGAGGCATTCTGGGACTTAAGCAGGAAGGACGGGCTTATGAGATTGAACAGAAATATTCGGAATCACCGGAGGAGCTGTTTCACATTTCCTGTCTGTCCAGAAGGCCGGAACGTTTCTATGAATTTTACCGCGAGGAGATACTGAAAAAGATTCCTGACATGACTCCGTCTGTCAGGGCGCTGGCCAGGTTGGAGGAAGAGGACAAGCTTCAGTGTATTGTTACCACCAATATTTTCGATTTGCCGGAACAGGTGGGCTGCCGGAATGTGATTTACCTTCACGGAAGCATATACAAAAACAGGTGCCCCCACTGCGGCAGGCTGTATTCCATGGAAGAGATCAGGGATTCCAGACATGTTCCCCATTGTAAGAACTGCAAAACCATGATACGTCCCGGAACCTCTCTCTACGGGGAGATGGTGGACAGCAGCATCATGAGCCGTACCACGGAGGAGATAGCCAGGGCCGACGTGCTCCTGGTGCTGGGAACCAGTCTGCGGTCAGAGGTATACAGCAACTACATACGGTACTTCCAGGGCAGGAAGATGGTAATTATCCACCGTATACCCAGGCCCCTGGATGAGAAAGCCGATATGGTCATATACGACCTTCCCCAGAATGTCCTTCCCCTTCTGGTGGATGGCGGGATTTAAGGAAGCCGGAAATACCTACCGGGAACATTGGCAGCTGAGTGGGATAAGATGGGAAATTAGTAAAGGCCGGAGATGGTTCCGGCCCTTTGCACGTCTATGTCTGTTTATTTTCTGTGGAAGGAATCCAGCAGCTGGTTCTTTGTGTGCCACAGCTCATTGGACAGGTCCACATGGACTGTGTGGGGGTTGATGAGACGCTTGGACTCATCCCACAGGGTATCCAGCTCTTTTTTACAGTAGGCCTGGATATCCATTACCTTCGGAGACTGGTATACGCACCTGCCGTCCAGGAAAATGGGGATCATCAGTTCCCGCATGGTATAGCTGTCTGGTGCCAGCATGGTCTTTTTCCATGTCTCTAAGGGGTCGAAGAGAAGGAGGGAATTGCGGGTGTCGAATTCCTCGCCCACCAGACAAATCAAATCTGCTATGATTTTGCCGGTGGCCTTATCATAAATTCTCTGTATGGTCTTGTTGCCTGGGTTGGTGATTTTCTCCGCGTTTTCTGACAGCTTGATTTTAGGCACAAACTGGCCTGTGGCCTTGTCCATCACAGCAGCCAGTTTGTATACGCCTCCGAAGGACGGACAGTCTTTGGCTGTAATCAGGTTGGTGCCCACTCCCCAGGAATTGATGGTGGCTCCCTGCATTTTCAGGGAGTTGATCAGGTTCTCGTCCAGGTCGTTGGAGGCGGAGATCACTGCGTCCGGGAATCCGGCCTCGTTGAGCATCTTTTTGGCCTTTTTGGACAGGTAGGCCAAATCACCGCTGTCCAGACGGATGCCGTAGAAGGTAAGAGGAATACCGGCTTCCCTCATCTCCTTAAATACCTGGATGGCGTTGGGGATGCCGGAACCTAAGGTATCATAGGTATCCACCAGCAGGATGCAGGCGGAGGGATAGAGCTTGGCATAGGTGCGGAAGGCGGTCAGCTCGTCGGGAAAGCTCATAATCCAGCTGTGGGCATGGGTTCCCTTTACCGGGACATCGAACATTTTCCCGCAGAGCACATTGGAGGTGCCGATGCATCCGGCTATCATGGCTGCCCTTGCTCCGTAGGTGCCGGCATCCGGTCCCTGGGCCCTGCGCAGTCCGAATTCCATGACGCCGTCTCCCTTGGCCGCGTAGACGATGCGCTCTGTCTTGGTGGCAATGAGGCTCTGGTGATTGATGATATTGAGCAGCGCTGTCTCGATGAGCTGGGCCTGCATAATGGGGGCAATGACCTTGACAAGGGGTTCCCTGGGGAAAACCACGGTTCCCTCCGGAATGGCGTAAATATTGCCTGTAAAGCGGAATTCGTTGAGATAGCTCAGAAAGTCCTCCTCAAACATATCCAGGCTTCTCAGGTATTCAATGTCGCTGTCATCAAAATGCAGGTCCTCAATGTACTCAATGACCTGCTGCAATCCGGCACAGATGGCAAAGCCGTTGCCGTGGGGATTGGTCCTGTAAAACATGTCGAATACAACGGTTTCGTTGGCGTCCTTTTCTTTGAAATACCCCTGCATCATGGTTAGCTCATACAGGTCTGTGAGTAAGGTAAGATTTCTCTGCTCCATATAGGTTCCTCCCTGGGCGCAGCCGGTGTGCTGTACGCAGGGTATGCGGTGCGGCAGGATTTTGACGGCTGTGCAGTAATATTGGTTAGTAGTATAACACATATTCTGGAAAAGGCAAACGAAATGATAAAAATTTAACAATCAAAGGCGGAACAACTGATATGTCAAAATAAACGAAAATCAGATACACGGTTGACATTTTACGCATGCATTATTATAATAAAGAAGTTAAATGAAAAAGGCATAGATGGAGACAGTAGGCCTGCAGGAACGCCTCAGAGAGCCGGAGATGGTGGAAACCGGTGCAAGTAATGCAGAACTGAAGATCACTCCGGAGCTGTCCGGCTGAAGGGATGCGTCAGCAGCGCATGATAGGCCGGGACGCGTTTCCCGCGTTAAGGGAACTCATATGATGGTATGCAGTAATAGGTGGTTAAACGAAGCGGTTTATGGCTTTCGTCCTGTTCGGGACGGAAGCCTTTTTTGCTTCATGGAAGGATATACAATCTTTTTCACATACCAGAATAGAAATCTATCATGAATGGAACGGAGGAAGACGTTATGTATGACAAAGTCCCCACAGACCTTAAGTTTGTGGAACGGGAAAAAGAAGTGGAGAAGTTCTGGGAAGCAGAGCACCCGCCACGGAGAACACGAACGTCGTCAGGCCCGTAATGGCAATGGCGATCCAGATATTGACGCCCATCATGGCGAACGTCACGCCCGTGGCCAGCGCATCGATACTCGTAGCAATGGCCAGCGGCAGCATCACGCGGAAGGAAAACGAATCGTTCCCTTGCTCCTCTTCCTTTGAGAAGGCCTCACGCAGCATGTTCGCGCCGATGAGCACGAGCAGCACGCAGGCGATCCAGTGGTCAAATTTCTGGATGTACGAGGCGAACGAGCTGGCCAGAAGGAAGCCGAGCAGCGGCATAAGGGCCTGAAACCCGCCGAAATACGCGCCGGTGATCAGGCAATGCGAAGCCTTGAGTCGCTTGACAGAGAGGCCTTTGCCGATCGAGACGGCAAGCGCATCCATGGACAGCGCGATGGCAGTGATGAGCAGGTCAAGAAGCTTCATGGCGTTCCTCCAGCGTGTTTGAAAATCAGAGACGGTTAACTTTTATTGTACCTTCCGCTTCAGAGCTTGTCAACCGGAATGCCGAACTTTTGTGCCAGATACGGCAGCAGACGGCAGAACTCCGCCTCGCGCAGGCAGAAGCGTGGGTCGTTTTCCCGCATGGCGCGCAGGATCTCCCGCACGGAAAACCAGTGCACGGACTCGACCTCACAGGCCTCCGGCGTAAACGCCGCCTCCGGCCGGTCGAGGACGAGGAGATAGACCCCTGCGATCTCATTGTCATGGAACGGCTTTCCATGGAAGGCTCCGTGATATTCGTTGCGCTGGGCAAACAGGAATTCCGGCTCCTTTCCCGTTACGCCCAGCTCCTCGGCCAGCTCACGGCGGGCCGCCGCCGCAAAGTCCTCGCCGGGGTCAAGATGCCCGGCCGCCGAAATATCATACAGACCCGGGAACGAGTCCTTCTGTGCGCTGCGCTTCTGCAGCAGCAGTTCGGCCCTTTCGCCGCGCAGCCGCGCCAGAAAAACGTGGCTCGCGCCATGCAGGTCGCCGTCGCGGTGCACGAGCGCGCGCAGCTTGATCTCGCCCGTCAGGGAACCGTCCTCCCGCCGCAGGGCGAAGCATTCGTTTGCAGGATCCGCCAAGCTGTCTTCCCTCCCCGGAAATCAAAAAACGGAGCGATCGCAGGGGTCGCTCCGGAAAATGCAAAACGCCGGAGCAGAATCTGCTCCGGCGTGGTGCGAGTGATGCGACTTGAACGCACACGACGGTTGTCACACGCCCCTCAAACGTGCCTGTCTACCAGTTCCAGCACACTCGCATATCCAATTTGCTTGTGTATTATACTTTGTTTTTCCGCATTTGTCAAGCCCTATTTTGAAAAAAGCCGCCGCGCGGTGACTTGGACACCGCGCGGCTGTATATATTATATAAGGTATGAGACTCGGTCTCAGTCGCGGTTCGCGCTGCGGCCCTTGAGGATCTGATTTGCGAGAATACCGAGGATGAGTGCGACGGCGACCGGCGTGATCGTGATCTTGCCGAACGTCAGGGACAGGCCGCCGATGCCGGTCACGAGGATCGTGCTGACGACGAAGAGGTTGTTGTCCTTGCCGAGATCGACCTGCTGGATCATCTTCAGGCCGGAGACCGCGATGAAGCCGTACAGGGCGATGCACACGCCGCCCATAACGCAGCCGGGGATGGAGTTGACGAAGGCGACGAACGGGGAGAAGAAGCTGACGAGCATGGCGAGGATGGCCGTTGCCAGGATCGTCACAACGGAGGCGTTGCGCGTGATGGCAACACAGGCAACGGATTCGCCGTAGGTCGTGTTCGGGCAGCCGCCGAGGAGAGCGCCCGCCATGGAGCCGACGCCGTCGCCCAGCAGGGTGCGGGAGAGACCGGGGTCCTTCAGAAGATCCTTGCCGATGATGGAGGAGATGTTCTTGTGGTCTGCAATGTGCTCGGCGAAGACGACGAACGCGACCGGCACATAGGCCACGGCGATGGCGCTGACATAGCCCCAGTTCAGCTCGGCAAAGCCCTTGGCAGCCTTGAGGAAGACGAAGTCCTTCGTCACAAGCTCATAGTTCACGAATGTCTTCAGCGTGACGCCGTTTTCCCACAGCACGGAGAGCTTCGAGAAGTCGAGCACCTTCAGCGCGTCCGTGGCCGTGGCGTTGCCGATGAGGGTGAACACCGCCGCGACGGCGTAGCCCGCGAGGATGCCAAGGATGAACGGGATGAGGCGGACCATTTTCTTGCCGTAAGTCGAGCAGAGCATGGTCACGAGCAGGGCCACAAGGCCGCACAGAACGGTGATGAGCGGAGAAGCGACCGCAGCGCCCTCGGCGTTCACCACGCTGCCCTTGATGAGGTCGGAGACGGCGTTGCCCGCCAGCGAAAGGCCGATGATGGAAACCGTCGGGCCGATGACGACGACCGGCATGAGGCGGTCGAGCCACTTGACGCCCGCGACCTTCACGGCCGCCGCAATGATGACATACACAAAGCCGGCAAACACCGCGCCGAGAATAAGGCCTGCATAGCCGAGCGTCATGGAAACGCCGCCTGCGAAGGCTGCAGCCATGCTGCCGAGGAAGGCAAACGAGCTGCCAAGGAAGACCGGGCTGCGGAATTTCGTAAAGAGCAGGTAGACGAGCGTGCCGACGCCTGCGCCAAAGAGTGCCGCGGCGGGGCTGAGCGTGCTGCCGGTCGCGCCGTTGGTGATGACCGGAACGACGAGCGTCGCCGCCATGATGGCCAGCAGCTGCTGGATGGCGAAGAGGATCGTCTGGCCGAATTTTGGCCGGTCCTTGACTCCGAAGATCATGTTCATGATTGTTTCCCCCGTTCTGTATTTTGGGTTTTGCTGATGTGGTTTTGTATTCAGGCCTGCTTGCGCAGGTGAATGCCCCATTGTCCGTCGAACTGCGGCGTCAGCACGCAGATCTGCTCCTCCCGCGCCGTCGGCACGTTCTTGCCGACGTACTCCGGGTCGATGGGCAGCTCGCGGTGCCCGCGGTCGACCATGACGGCCAGCCGGATGCGTGCCGGGCGGCCGAGGCGGATGACGGCCTCCATCGCGGCGCGCGCCGTGCGGCCGGTGTAGATGACGTCGTCCACAAGGATGACGGTCTTTCCGGCGACCGGCGTGGAGAACTGCGTCGGCCGGACCTCCGGCAGATCGCCGAGCTCGCTCAGATCGTCGCGGTACAGCGTGATGTCCAGCGTCTCGACCGGCGGCCGGACGCCGCCGAAGCGCTCCATGAGCCCGGCCAACTCCTCGGCCAGCGGAACGCCGCGCCGCAGGATGCCGACGAGCAGAACCTGCTCCGGCTCCGGATTGTTCTCCAATATCTGATGCGCCAGGCGGCGCAGGGTGCGCTCAAACGCGGCTGCATCCGCAATATCAACAGTCTGCATATGGTTTTTCCTCCCGCAGGGCGCAAAAATGCCCTGCCGCAGCACAGCGACAGGGCATACGAATCCACAGCAAAGCGGCAGACGGGTACACAGACCCTCTGCATCTCTCATTCGCGTCCTTGTCGGTCTCTCTGTACCGCTCTTAAAGAACTTTTTTCGGGCGTTATTCTAGCACAGCCCTTCCCGGCTGTAAAGCTTTTTTTCGGCAAAAACCGATCTTTGGCGCTTGCAACGAAAAAGCGCGCCGTTTTCGCGGCGCGCTTTGGTCAGAATGTGAAATCATACGGGGTCGTCTGATAGACGAAGTAGTTCAGCCAGTTCGAGAACAGCAGGTTGGCGTGGCTGCGCCAGGTGACGAGGGGCGGCTTCGTGTCGTCATTGCCGGGGAAATAATTCTCCGGCACAGCAATGGGCAGACCGAGAGCCTTGTCGCGCTCATATTCGCGCCGCAGCGTGTCCGGGTCGTATTCCGCGTGGCCCGTCAGGAAGATCTGCCGCCCTCCCGCCGTGAAGATCGCATAGACGCCTGCCTGCTCGGACGAGGCCAGGATCTTCAGCTCCGGCACGCGCTCGATATCCTCGCGGCGGACCGTCGTGTGGCGGGAATGCGGTACCATGAACACGTCGTCAAAGCCGCGCAGCAGGATCGGGTTCTTATACTCCACGCGGTGCGGGAACACGCCGAAGAGCTTTTTCTCCAGCGGCACCTTCTCGATGCCGTAGTGATGGTACAGCGCGGCCTGCGCGCCCCAGCAGATATGCAGCGTGCTGTGCACATGCGTCCGGCTCCAGTCCATGATGCTGCACAGCTCCTGCCAGTACTCGACGTCCTCAAACGGCAGCTGCTCCACGGGCGCGCCCGTGATGATCATGCCGTCATAGCGGCGGTCGCGGACCTCGTCGAACGTCTTGTAGAACGTGAACAGATGCTCCGCCGAGACGTGCGTGGCCACATGGGAGCGCGTGTGCAGGAATTCCAGGTGCACCTGCAGGGGCGTGTTGCCGAGCAGGCGGGCAAACTGCGTCTCCGTGACGATCTTCGTCGGCATGAGATTCAGGATGAGGATCTCCAGCGGGCGGATGTCCTGCGTGATGGCACGGGTCTCCGGCATAACGAAGATATTCTCGCTTTGCAGGGTGGCGGCTGCCGGCAGATCGTTCGGTATTTTAATAGGCATGGTGTTTCCTCCGGCTTATTCGGCGGCAAGCGCCTGATCGAGGTCGGCAATCAGGTCGTCCGCATTCTCAAGGCCGCAGGACAGCCGCACAAGGTCTGGAGAAACACCCGCTGCGGCAAGCTCGCTGTCGTTCATCTGGCGGTGCGTCGTGCTGGCGGGATGCAGGCAGCATGTCCGCGCATCGGCGACATGCGTCTCGATAGAGGCGAGCTTCAGATGGCTCATAAACCGTTCTGCGGCAGTTCTGCCGCCCTTGACGCCGAACGAAATGACGCCGCAGGAGCCGTTCGGCAGATATTTCTGTGCCAGCTCGTAATAGCGGTCGCCGGGCAGGCCGCAGTACTTCACCCACGCGATCTTTTCATGGCCCTGCAGGTGCTCTGCGATACGCTGCGCATTGGCGCAGTGCTGGCGCACGCGCACGGGCAGGCTCTCAAGCCCGAGATTGGTCAGAAACGCATTGTGCGGAGACTGCACCGCGCCGAGGTCGCGCATGAGCTGGGCCGTGGCCTTTGTGATGAACGCGCCGCCGAGTCCGAAGCGTTCCGTATATGTCACGCCGTGGTAGCTCTCGTCCGGTGTGCACAGTCCGGGGAATTTATCGGGATACTTCGTCCAGTCGAATTTTCCGCCGTCGACGATGCAGCCGCCGAGGGCCGCCGCATGGCCGTCCATATACTTTGTGGTGGAGTGCGTCACGATATCCGCGCCCCACGAGAGCGGGCGGCAGTTGACGGGCGTGGCAAACGTGTTGTCCACGATGAGCGGCACGCCATGGGCATGGGCCGCAGCGGCGAACTTTTCGATATCCAGCACGGTCAGGGCAGGGTTGGCGATGGTCTCGCCGAACACGGCCTTTGTGTTCGGGCGGAACGCGGCGTTCAGCTCTTCCGCGGAGCAGTCCGGGTCAACGAACGTGCAGGAGAGCCCCATGCGCTTCATCGTCACGGCAAACAGATTATAGCTGCCGCCGTAAATGGACGCGGAGCTCACGATATGGTCGCCGCAGCCGGCGATGTTGAACATGGCCATAAAATTGGCGGCCTGCCCGGAGCCGGTCAGCATGGCGGCC
>OHAS01002866.1_pt1 | contig 11945 bp, 12 predicted proteins | sample 1577131 | NCBI WGS metagenome assembly OHAS01 (sample SAMEA3541566, study PRJEB24748) | human gut metagenome | biome: human gut; feature: human-associated habitat; material: faeces | place: China | collected 2012
GTTGTTTCATTGAAATTACTGCCATGAGTATTTCTCCTTTTTGTTTTTTTCCTCTTCTTGACTTCAACTCGCAAAACGACCCAAGGGCAACTGTTTCACAATTCATCAAGAATGAGTATTATCGTTCACACGATAAGTTTCATTCTACCATACTTTTTCAATATTTTCAAGCTATTTTAGCAGATTTTTAGAGTAAGTTAACTATATAAATCATAAAAGAGACTCTAATCGAGTCTCTTCGTTTCATTCATTAGTTTGGATAGATATATGTTACAAAACCTTCTGAAGTTGTAGTAGGATTGAACCATCCACGTTTATTTCCGATTGTACGATTTCCACCATAGTTTGATTCAGATACTTGGATACTTGTTGATGATGAAACAGCTGTAACCACGGCTACGTGTCCATATCCACCATCATTCCAACATGCAATAGCACCAACTTGAGGTGTAGATCCTGTACGGAATCCTGCTGCAGCTGCACTTGTAGCCCACTGCGCTCCATTACCCCAATAGTCTCCTGCCCAAGGTGCCAATGTCTTAGCTCCCCATGTACACTCACCAGTTGGATAACTTGAAGCGTTTGTACTGTATGTTGGACGATGTTTTACTGGTGCAGGAGTGTAGCTTGTTGATTCTGTTGAAGCACTGCTTGAAGATGATTCAGATGAACTTGATGATGAAGAAGTAGTTGACACTGCTTGAACTTCTGCTGTAAAAGTTGTATTCCCAGAAGCAACTACTGTTTGTTGTTGACTTGCTTGTTTAGCTTTGTAAGCTGCTTCTGCTTCTGCAGCTGCTTTAGCTTCTGCTTCCGCTGCAGCTTTTTTCTCAAGCAAGCTTGCTTTTTCATCCTCTGCAGTAGCCTTTTCAACAGCAAGATTCAATTCTGCAGCTTTCAACTCAGCTTGTTTTGTAGTTAATGATTGAGCATCATCAGCTAGTTTTTGCTGATTTGCAATAACTGTATTAATTGCATCATTGTTTGCTACTTGTTTTTCAGAAATAGCTTTTTTATCTGCTTTTTGTTGTTCCAACATTTTGTTGTTTGCAGATACGATTTCACTCATTGCAGCAACACGTGAAATAGCTTCTGTAATTGATTTTGAGTTTACAATTGTATTGATGTAATTTGTTGCAGCTCCATTTGTTTGAGCACTACGAGCTTGTTTTTGTAATGAATCATTACGAGATACAATATTCTTAGAAAGTTCTGTAATTTCACCCTCAAGCTTTTTAGATTCTGCTTGTAGTCTATCATTTTCAGATTGCAAGTTTGATTGCTCTGTTTGAATAGCAGATACTTGCTCCTGAACTTGATCAACTTGTTTTTGGGCTTCTTGTTGTTGTGCTGTTAAGTTACTAATTTTATTATCTTGAGCAGCAATTTTGTCATCAGTCGTTTCTGCATGCGCAGTTGTCAAAACAGCTGCTTGAGAAACCATTACTGTACTTAGTAAAAGTGACGCTAAGATTTTTTTCTTCATATTTCGTAGATACTCCTTCTTTTAAAGACATTACTAGTATACCAAAAAAAGGCCTAATGAATATTACGCCTTTGTTACATTTTTATTTCTTTCTTATAGGTAAAATTTTTCAAAAATAAACTGAAAAATAATCATCCATATAAGGTTCAAAATCATTGATGGTACTAAACTATAGACTATAAACAAAGACATACTATCCACAGTTAAACCTACCACCAATGCAAGTATATAGGCTCCCATCTCAAATAGAAAAGTCATGACAATAATTGCCAGCATTCTCATCCAACGATTCAATAAAATAACACTATTAAATTTATGGAGAAATGCTCCCAACAAGACAAATAACAGAGTCGCAATCCCTATCAAGTGGAAAAAGTAAATGTCATAAACCAAACCCACTACAAAACAATAGGCTAAATAGAGATACTCTGATACTTCAATCGTCTCAAATAAGAGAAATAAAAATAGAAAATGACTGGCTAACTGTACATGGGGAAAAAATGAGCCCAAAAGCTGGCTAATATGGGCATCAATTAGAACAAAGAAAGGAAGCAATAAAAATACTCCAACTCGCTTCAACTGTCTCATTATGAATTCCCCACTAATTCTATTACACTCACATTATGAGTATCTGCACTTAATTTAACTGTTACTTCTCGTGTCAAGTAGTCAGTACTATGCGTTGTGGCAACCACTTCACCAACAGGAATATCAGCAACATTAAAGTTTCCTAATCCACCAGTTGTCACCTTATCTCCCGCACTAATATCGCTATTACTATTTAATTGGCTAATTTTAAGAACTTCATTTTCTTTGTCATAGCCAACAATAATTCCATAAATTGTAGTAGAACCATGCTGAATTTTAACAGAAATCTTATCAGCATTTTCCGTATTTGTCAAAAGGTTGACCATGGTAGAGTTCTCCTCTACTTTTGAAACACTCCCAATCAAACCACCATTTGCAATTGCTAACATATTCTCAGAAGCCCCTTTTGATTTGCCTGCATCTAAGGTCAACTCCTGCTTCCAAGATACCGGAGAACGCATAATAACATCTGCTGCCAAAGTCTTTGTGGCTTGCAACTTGGACTTCATATCAAGCAATTGGCGCAGTTGTTCATTTTCCGCCTTTAAACTTTCCGCCTCATTTGATTTAACTTCTAATTGGTAAATCTGTTTCTTCAAACTTTCATTTTCATTATAAGTTCGTGTCAAATGAGCCAAATCTGATTTGACAGAATCAAACCACTGAAACGGTTTTTGCACAACCCTATCAACCAATGAGATTCCATCTCCTAATTTTGTCACAATTGTACTTGAATAAGTCGTCGCTAAGAGAGCTGACACAAGCAGAACAGTGACAAAAACAATAATGACATATTTTGATTTTTTAAAACGGTTCATATCCCTACCTTTATATCAAAAACTGTTACAGTAACTTTTTATCAATTCCTGAAAGCTACTAAGATTTTAAGAAAAATAAGCAACAACCAAGTACGATAATAACCAGAATAGTCAGCGTATCCTTTCGAGTCCATTTCAGTTGTCGGTATTGACTTCTGCCTTTTCCTCCCTGATAACCACGCGCTTCCATAGCAATAGCCAAGGAATCCGCACGTTTTAAACTTGTCGCAAAAAGAGGAATCAAAATGGGAATCATAGCCTTCACCTTTTGAACAATGCTTCCTTCACCAAAATCCACTCCACGCGCTTTCTGTGCATTCATAATCCGCGTCGTATCATCCATTAAGGTCGGAACAAAACGCAAACTCATAGATAGCATCAATCCAATTTCATGAACTGGAACTTTTACACGCTTTAAAGGCGCTAATAAAGCTTCGACAGCTGATGCCAAACTTAAGGGCATGGTCGTTAAGGTTAACAAAGTTGAAAAGAAAATAATTAATACAAAGCGACAAAAAATAATTCCAGCTTGTTGCAAAGCATAATCCGTGATTCTCACAAACGAAAACTCAAATAAAACATTCCCATTAGAAATGAAAAACAGTTGAAAAATAGTTGTGAAGGCAATCAAGAAAAACATAGACTTCAAGCCCTGAATAAAAAATGAAAGAGATACTCCTGACAAGGCAATAAATATCCCTGTTGCTATAAAAAGAATCAAATTCGTCAAGGGATTATTAGCCCAAAAAACGATCAAAATCAGTAGCATCATAGCCAGTAATTTGCTACGTGGATCCAATCGGTGAACAATCGAATCCCCTGGGATATAACGCCCCAAAATCATACTATCCATTTAGCGACTCCTTGAACTCCTCTATCTTAATCGGTAATCGTTTAAATGACACGCCTCTATCAGCCAATCGTTTACAAAAGGCTGTAATTTTAGGTACTCCCAACTGCACTTCTTCCATAAAGACAACATCTTGAAAGACATCACTTGGTTTACCACCCTTAACTAAACGTCCCTTTTCCATCACATAGACTTGATTCGCATATTCAGCCACATCATCCATCAAATGCGTTACCAAAACAATGGTCATCCCTGACTGGTGGAGTTTTTTGAACAAATTCATCAGCTCTTTTCTTCCCAGGGGATCTAGGCCTGCTGTGGGTTCATCTAAGACTAATATAGCTGGCTCCATGGCAAGTATACCTGCAATGGCCACACGTCTCATTTGTCCACCTGACAGCTCAAACGGGCTACGATTAAAAAGTGATTCATCAATTCCAACCAGAGCCAATTTCTCACGCGCAATCTGCTCCGCATCTTCTTCAGAAACTCCAAAATTTTGCGGTCCAAAAGCAACGTCTTTCAAAACCGTTTCTTCAAAAATCTGATTTTCAGCAAACTGAAATACCAAACCAACCTGTTTTCTAATTTGACGAATATCTTTATTTTTAGAAGTCGAAGTGATTAAGGTATCAAAAACCCGCACACTGCCTGCACTTGGTACCAATAAACCATTTAAAAGTTGTAAAATAGTTGATTTACCACTACCTGTGTGGCCAATTAAAGCCGTATAAGAACCATCTTTAATCGTCAAAGAAACATCCGACAAAGCTGCTGAAGCTAAGGGAGTCCCTTCTTGATATGTAAAACTCACATTTTCTAGAGCAATTCCCATAGCTTATCCTCTAGCTCACTTTCTGTCAAATAATTTTCAGGCAAATCATAGCCATTCTGGCTCAAAGAATGTTTTAATTGATTGGCAAAAGGATCATCTAATCCAATTTGATCTAAATCATTTCGAGAGAAAAGTTCCCTTGGACTACTAGTTGATTCAATTTCCCCTTTTTTCATGACTAATACACGATCGCTCATGGCAACTTCTTCCAAATCATGTGTGATGGAAATGACCGTCATATCATAGTCTTTCCGAATTCCTTTTACTGTCTCAATCAGTTCTCTACGTCCCTCAGGATCCAACATGCTCGTTGCTTCATCTAGTATTAAAATAGCTGGTCTTAGGGCTACAACACCTGCAATGGCCACACGTTGCTTTTGACCACCTGACAGACGAGCTGGCTCTCTCTTTTTAAAGTCCAACATGCCAACCAAATCCAAAGCTTCTTCCACTCTTTTTTTCATTTCTTGTCGAGAAAGTCCCTGATTTTCCAAACCAAAGGCAACATCATCTTCAACAGTCGCTCCAACAAATTGATTATCTGGATTTTGAAAAACCATTCCGATTTGACGACGTATATTCCAAACATTTTCCTCAGTCAAACGTTGGCCATCAATTACAATCTCTCCGGATTCTGCTTCCAGTAAACCATCAATTAATCGAACCGTCGTTGATTTACCACTACCATTATGCCCTACAATCGAAAGCCATTCTCCACGTTTCACGTGAAACGTAATATCCTTCACATCGTAGTATTCCTGATTTTCCTTATAACGAAAAGAAAGATTTTTTACATCAATTATTGATTTCATTTCGAACCAAATGTCCCTTTAAATACATAGGCACTACCCTTGAAATAATCATAGCCAGAGTAGATAGTGAAAAACAAGGCTACATAAAGTAGAACTTGGCCAATCAAAGTCCAGTGTAATAGCAAGAAAATAATGGCAAACATCTGACTGAAAGTTTTAATTTTTCCAGGCATTGCTGCTGCTAAAACCGTCCCACCAGTTTCAACCAATAAAAGCCTTAAACCTGTCACAGCCAACTCACGACAAATAATCACTGCAACAATCCAAGCTGGAGCCATACCTAACTCAATCAGCATAATAAAAGCCGACATTACTAGTAACTTATCCGCCATTGGATCCGCAAACTTCCCAAAGTTGCTAACCACACTCCATTTACGAGCTAAATATCCATCTAAATAGTCGGTAATACTGGCAATAGCAAATATAATAGATGCTACTATATGACTTTCTAGCGAATTTCCTATCGTTAAAATAAAGATAAAAATAGGTATAAAGAGAATTCGACATATTGTTAAGAGATTGGGAATTTGTTCTTTTTTCATTCGTTTCTCCTTAATTTCTAGTAAAGGTTACAGTGATTTGTCCAGTTTGAGCTGTTAATTTCGATAAATCAACAGTCTGATTATCTACTGTTAAAGCAACACCTTTGACAACACCTAAAGTAATGGTCACAGGATTTTTTGTTGAAACTGTTGTTTCCGCACTTTTATTATCCGGTGATAAGGTCACACCACCCTCAAGATCACTTTCTGAAACACTAACCCAACTTCTAGCATCTGAGACTGATAATTGCAATTTTGCAGTTTCCTTGCTCGTTTTATAAGCAACTTCTACTCTATTTCCTTCACCTGATACACTTATAGCTGGTTCCATATTCGAAGAACTACTAGATGAGCTACTGCTTGAAGACGGAGTTACAGAACTAGTCGAGCTTGTTGCTTGGACCACACTATAACTAGACGCAGATGAACGCTCAGGTTGAGTCTGGAGATAATTCCAAACATAATAAGTCACAAAAATTACAATCGATAGTGCAAAAAGTATAAAATAAAATAAAGGTAAAAATGATGTCTTATTTTTCTTACTTGAACGTCTCCTGCCTGTCAACTCCTCTTCATCAACATCTACTTCCTCATAAGTAATCATGCTCCCAGAATCATAAGCATCCAAGATAATTCGCTCATCAAGTTCAACTGCCCACGCATACTTTCTCAAAAAAGAACGAGTATAAAATGGACTAGGAAGTTGATCAAAATCATCAGCTTCCATTGCCTCCAACATATCCAACTGAATTTCTGTTTTTTTGTGTAATTCTTCTAAAGTTAACCCTTGGTTGGTTCTAGCTAAACGTAAAACCTCACCAATTGTTTTTTTCCTCATACTTGTCATTCCTTCTTTCTAGTGTCGATTATGATAGGTTACTATGATGGAAATATTGTAAAATCAACTATGTCACCATCATCTATTAAATGGTGTCCAGCATCAAGGACATCCTCTACAGTAATTTCCTGTAAAATTTTCGGCAAATCAAAGATTGTCTCACCTTGTCCAAAAGCATCATATTGCGTTGCAATAAATTCAAGAGAGTTCATGCTACTGAAAAATTCTCCAAACATCTCTCTTTTGATAATATCTAAATGATCCTCTGTAATATCTAAATCCTTTGTGAAATTACGAATAGCCTTTTTAAACTGATGAGATAAAGCAACTGGCTCTTTTGTATCCATTGTCAACATAATAAAATGAAAGCGACTTGTTACTTCAACTTCAAGAGATAAGGACGCATCAATTTTACCTGATTCATATAATTTCTGAAAACGATCCGAGGTCCAACCAAACATCATTGTAAACAATAATTTTAATAAAATATGATGTCGATAGCAATCATCCTCAGCAACATCTTGTTTACCTCTAATACCAATCGCTAGTTTTGGAGAAGACACTTCCATTCTCATACTGTCTGTTTGCTTTACATCTTGTAAAACAAGCTTTTCTCTTGCTACTTCCTTAACATCTAAATCTTCCAGTTCTTTTCTTTCAAAATAGTCCTGTACTTGATCCACATCAAAATTGCCAACTAAAAACAGAGACATATTTACAGGTTTGTAAAACCTTGTGAAATTTTCTTGCAAATTAGTTAGATTGATTTGGGAAATGGACTCCTCACTTCCAACTATATCAGTTGCTAAAGGTGTGCCAGGATACAAATTCGTTAAAGTTGAAAAGAATAAACACGAATCTGGATCATCTTGATACATTTCTCGTTCTTGCTGAATAATATCCTGCTCTCTTAAAATGGAATCTTCAGTAAAGTGTGCTGATGTTACCAATTCATCAAGTAAGTCTAAATTTTCTAAAAAATGATCCGTTGCTGAAAAAAGATAGCTTGTTTTTGTAAAGCTTGTAAAGGCATTACTATCTGCACCTAGACTCGTGAAAGCCGACATCAAATCGCTAGCATTTTCTCTCTCAAACAATTTATGTTCAAGAAAATGAGCAATTCCCGCAGGATATTGTTTTACATATCCGTCAACTTCTGTGACAAGCGTATCTACCGAACCAAACTGTACAGTTACACTCCCGTAAACCTCTTTAAATTCCTTTTTAGGCAAAAGAGCAACTGTCAAGCCATTTGACAAACGAGTTCGATAAACCATTTCTTTTACAGCTGGATAGTATTTTTCTTCAAAAACAACCTTTGTCATTCTATTCCTTCCATAAAGTAAATCGCTTGTAGTTTCACATTATTAGCTGCTCTACAAACAGCATCTTTGTCAACTTTCTCGAGTTTTGCAACCCAACTTTTAAAGTCTGCTGAAGATTTTCCAAGTAAAGCATTTTGATAAGCACGTTCAATCAATGAAGATTGATTATCTTGAGAAAGTAACAAAGACCGACGAATCATCTCCTTGGTCTGCTCTAACTCAAGCTCTGTAAAATAACCTTTTTTTAAATCAAGCAGTTGATTATTCATCATTTTACGAGCCTGGTTCCGATTTTCTCGATCAATACCAGCATACATCCTCAAGAACCCACTAAATAAATCGAGCTGACTTGAAATAGTATAAGCCAATCCAGCATTTTCACGAACATTTGTAAAGAGTTTAGAGTGGGCAAATCCACCAAGTAAACCATTCATTACAATCATGGATAAATATTGCTCATCACCATATTCAGAAGGGAAATGATAACCCAATTCCAAAATGGATTGTCCCATATTTTTCCGAACCATGCCTTCCTGAAGGATATTAGAATAAGGTTGACAATACTGAACCTTCACATCTCCCTCTCGATCTTTGAAGTCAAATGATTCTAATACATTTTGAATTTCAACTTCATTAAAATCACCTAGGAAAAAGAAATCTATTCGATCATTGGCCAAAAATTCTTGGAAACAAGAGTAAGAACTTTGTGGAGTTTCAGCTAAAAGACGACTTCGTAAATCACTGTATTCCAATTTGAGACGTTCATCATAAAAAAACAATTTATCTAATTCTTTATGTGCGAAATAAAAAGAATCATCCATATCAGCTGCTAAACTTGCTAGTAATTGTTTTTTCTCAATTTCAAATAAGGCCGAATCAAACCCATTGTCAACTACTACGGGGGAAAAAAGAGTTTCTTTTACAAGTTCCAAAACCTGAGAAGTTAGCACATTTTTCCTACTTAAAAACTCATCACGAACATAGATAAATGTCAATTCTACAATGTGACTTTGCCCTCTTCTGAAACAATTGGTTGACATATCTGTACCGTATAGACTGGCCAAATGTTTTCTCAAATCTTGAGAAGTGGGGTACATCTGATTAGCAGTCTCTAGCATACTCGCACTCAACATGCGACCTGCAATCGTATCAAGAGATAATGGAGCGGTAAAACGCACGGTGATTTTGTTCGTTTTAAACTTCTTTGATTGGATAAAATGTGTTGAAATTCCATGCACTAACTCCATGATTTACCTCCTTGTATACAGACTTCTATTATATCACGAAAACCTGAAATTTTCTTGTTCTCTATAACACTTTTGAAATAAAAATCGCTTACATTTCTCCCTGCTTCTCTCACTATTTTTAGGAAAATATGGTATAATACCAAAGATTGAGGTGAATTATGGAATACAAATTATTTGAAGAATTTATTACCCTCCAAGCACTACTCAAAGAACTTGGAATTACACATAGCGGAGGAGCTATCAAATCATTTCTCTCTGAACATTCTGTTTACTTTAATGGGGAATTAGAGAGTCGTCGTGGTAAAAAACTTCGTATTGGTGATAAAGTTGACATCCCTGACATGAATATTGACATCTTATTGACACAACCTACTTCTGAGGAGCAAGAAGAATATCAAGCTGATAAAGTTGAAAAAGAACGAATCGCTAAACTTGTCAAGGAGATGAATAAGGGAGTAAAGAAAGACAACTCTAAACCTACTTCATCACCAAAAAGCAAACAAGCTCCACGATTCCCTGGTAGATAATCATGTGGCTACAACACCTATCTCTCAAAACTTTTCGTAACTACAAAGAGACGAAAATAGACTTTAATCCTAAATTAAATATCTTTTTAGGACGCAATGCACAAGGTAAAACAAATATGTTAGAGGCTATCTATTTTTTAGCCTTAACACGCAGTCATCGAACTCGAACAGATAAAAATCTCATTCATTTTGATGAGGAACAGCTTCATCTTTCAGGTCTTGTTCAGAAAAAAACTGGATCTATTCCTCTAGAAATCGAACTAACACAAAAAGGACGTGTGACAAAAGTAAATCACTTAAAACAGGCACGACTTTCAGATTACGTAGGACACATGAATGTTGTCTTATTTGCTCCTGAAGATTTACAACTAATTAAAGGAGCACCTTCGGTTCGACGAAAATTCATTGATATGGAGCTTGGACAAATTAAGCCCATCTATCTATCAGATTTAACCAATTATAACCATATCCTTAAGCAAAGAAATACCTATCTAAAATCAGCTCAAAAAATAGATGAAACCTTCCTTTCAGTCTTAGATGATCAGCTAATTGATTATGGATGTCGTGTGATGAATCACCGCTTAGATTTCATAAAAAAACTAGAATCATTTGGGCGTAAGAAACATTTTGAACTCTCTAACCAGATTGAAGAACTGTCAATATCCTATCAATCTTCTGTCAAGATAGCTGACAAAGAAGATTTATCTGAATCTTTCAAAATTGCTTTAGAAAAAAGTAAATCCAGAGATTTATTTAAAAAGAATACTGGTGTTGGTCCTCATCGAGATGATATTTCTTTTTATATAAATGGGATGGATGCTTGTTTTGGAAGTCAAGGTCAACATCGTAGTCTCGTCCTCTCGATAAAATTAGCAGAAATTGAATTAATGGAAAGTATTACTACAGAATCTCCAATATTACTACTTGACGATGTTATGAGCGAACTTGACAACACTAGACAACTAAAATTATTAGAAACGATTTCTCATTCAATCCAAACCTTTATTACAACAACCAGCTTAGATCATCTTCAGAATCTACCAGAAAATCTAAGTATTTTCGCTATTCAGGATGGTAAAGTTTCTGTAAACAAAAATTGACAGCATTGTAAAAGAACTCCTGTTTTCACGGGAGTTCTTTTCATTGTTTTTACATAGAATAATTTGGTGCCTCATTCGTAATTTGTACATCATGAGGATGACTTTCTTTCAAACCAGCACCAGACATTTCAATAAATTGAGCGTTATCGTGTAGTTCTTTAAGATTAGCTGCACCACAGTAACCCATACCAGAGCGAATACCACCAATCATTTGGAAGACAATATCAGCTGCCGCTCCTTTATAAGCAACACGACCTTCAATTCCTTCTGGAACAAGTTTATTTGCTTCATTGATAGAACCTTGGAAGTAACGATCGCTTGAACCTTTCTTCATAGCAGCAATTGATCCCATACCACGGTAAGTCTTAAACTTACGTCCTTGGAAGATTTCAGTTTCGCCTGGAGCTTCATCAGTTCCAGCAAACATTGATCCAAGCATAACTGCATTTCCACCTGCAGCAAGGGCTTTTACAATATCTCCAGAATACTTGATTCCACCGTCAGCAATGATCGTTTTACCATATTCACGCGCAACAGCTGCAGCATCATAGATAGCTGTTACTTGCGGAACACCAACACCAGCAATCACACGAGTTGTACAGATTGAACCTGGTCCAATCCCAACCTTGACAACGTCTACACCTGCTTCGTAAAGTGCGCGCGCTCCCTCAGCAGTAGCAATATTTCCAGCAATCAAAGTACGATCTGGGAAGTGAGCACGAATCTCAGCAATTTTACGCAAGACACCTGCAGAATGACCATGTGCAGTATCAATAACAATCGCATCCGCTCCTGCTTCAAAAAGAGCCTCTGCACGTTCAAATGTATCTGAAGTAACACCTACTGCACCTGCAACTAAAAGACGACCAAACTCATCTTTCGCCGCATTTGGAAACTCAATAACTTTTTCAATATCTTTGATAGTAATCAAACCAGAAAGACGACCTTCTTCATCTACTAAAGGAAGTTTCTCAATA
>OHAS01002870.1_pt1 | contig 11938 bp, 7 predicted proteins | sample 1577131 | NCBI WGS metagenome assembly OHAS01 (sample SAMEA3541566, study PRJEB24748) | human gut metagenome | biome: human gut; feature: human-associated habitat; material: faeces | place: China | collected 2012
TATTGTACAGCCAGCGCCGCCCATCCATGCATAAGCATCAAATGAACCTCTTGTCCAAATATATTTTAATTCAGAAATAGACTGTGTAGCATTGTAAATATTTGTGTTTTCAGCTAATGCTGTCTTGTAGATACCATCTAATACCGGTGCCAGCACGTTTGAGCCATGCAGACCGAAGAACCAGAAGATAGAAACACAAGCGGTAATGATTATAACTGAACCAAGACCCTGAGACATCGACAGGAATGGCATTTGAACATATTCAAGAATTAAAGCATATAATGAAGTTCCGGCAAATTTATCTAATGCCCATGTAATCAAACCGATAGCGTACATTGCAGTAACACCTGGGATGATAGCGGCAAATGCCTTGCTGACAGCTGGCGGAACCTGTTCAGGCAGCTTAATAGTGATGTTTTTCTTCATCATCTTAGCGTAGATGATCGTAGCGATGAAACCAACGATCAATGCGGTAAACAGACCTTTCGCATCCAGATAACCAACAGCTAAGTTACCCCAAGCGCCGATTGTCGTACCATCTTCCAAAGCCACAACCGTTGACTGAGGAGTAGCGATAATAAATGATGCAAATGAAATCAGACCACCGGCTAATGGGTTTGTATCATAAGCCTTTGATAATTGATAACCGATAGCAAATGCAAATACCATTGACAATGTAGCAAGTGTTCCCCACCAAACATTGCCGTTAATACCAATCAGCCATTGGAAAGCTTCCGTAATGCCGTTTAATTCAAATTTAGCAGGCAGATCTCTGACGATTGCATTCAGCAAAACAGCGATTGAACCGGCCATTGTAATTGGCATAATACTAATAAATGCGTCACGTATTGCGACGAGGTGTTTCTGTGAACCGATTTTCGCAGCTACAGGAACAAACTTTTCTTCCATCCAAGATGTAAACATAGTTCTTTCTCCCTTTTATTTTTATTTGTTTAATAATGCAAGTGCATCATCGAGCACTTTAGCTCCATTCATCATTCCATAAGCAGCCATATCGATAACCATTACCGGTTTTTCATGATTGACACGCTCATTCATTTTCTTCTCAAGATAACGAACTTGCGGGCCAAGCAATACGATATCAGCTTTGGCGGCATCTTCTTTAGACTGGGCATCTCCCACCGCCCAAATCTTGGCTTCAACTCCTTTGGCTTGAGCGGCCTCATCCATTTTCTTAACCAGTGCGCTGGTTGACATGCCAGCCGAACATACCAGAAGTATATTTACCATGCTGTATCCTCCTTTCCTGGTATAGCCCATTTGATTTATTTGGTATATACCACCTGTTGACACTCTTATAATAACACAGTATTTTTAAAATGCAAGGGGTTTCATTAAAAAACTTCATTTTTTATATTTTTCTTCAAAATCCCTATAAAATAAGAATTTTATTAGCATTTTATAGATTTTTTTAACATTTTTCATCATCATATTCCTTATATATAATCTTTATCATGGTATAAACCATTAAAATAACATGGTCTAAACCAGTCTATACCACACCTATACCACTATACCAAACTGCCGCAGTATGCATTTTGTAGACATTTAGCTCATAAATAATAAAAAGACAGCTTAGCTGCCTTCAATTAGATAGGGTTTCAGTAACTCCACAAAACTCGGTACTGTTTCAATCACATAATGAAAGCCATCTTCCATCTGCCTACAAGATAATATCGTTAGCTTATTCTGTATCAGGCGAATCATTTCCTGATTGTCATAAGGAATCCGCACCGTTAGCTGACGATGATCCGCGTAACAGATTTCATTGATCTTATCCATTAATTCGTTCAATCCCTGCCGTTTAGCAGCACTGATATAGATATGATTATCAACATTTGCTTTAAATTCACAGAGATCGCATTTATTATGAACATAAATAATCGGCTTATCACCCGCTTTTAATTTTTCAAGCGTACTGTCCGTCACCTGTTTTTGCGCCTCACGCTGATGGCTTGACTCATCGATTACATGCAGAATTACATCCGCTTCCACTACTTCTTCAAGCGTTGACTGGAACGCCTTGATTAATTCGTGAGGCAGATTGCTTACAAAGCCTACGGTATCAGAGAGTAAAAATTCATGGTGCTGCCAATTCAGCGAACGCACTGTCGTATCTAAGGTTGCGAAGACCATATCCTTCACAAATACCTGCTTGTCTTGATCTGACTCACAAAGTTCAAGCAGCGCGTTCATTAACGTTGATTTGCCGGCATTAGTATAACCAGCCAAAGCCGCCATTGGCACACCCGCTTTTTTACGGCGCCGACGCATCGTATCACGATTATTAACAACGCTGTCCAGTTCACGCTTGCACGCCTGAATCCGTGTTTCCAGTTTACGGCGGTCAAGTTCAAGCTGCTTCTCACCCTCGCCTTTATTGCGGGCGCCGCCGACGCCGCCCTGACGGGAAAACGCCTGCACCGTGCGGATCAAATAAGGGAGCTGATGCTTCAAGGTTGCCAGCTCCACCTGCAGCCGGGCCTCCTTTGTCCGTGCTCTTGACGCGAAGATCTCCAAAATCAAATCCGTGCGGTCTAAAATGCGTATTTTGAATAAATCCTTTAATGTACGCATTTGTGACGGTGTAATATCACTGCTGATAATTAATGTATCAATCTTTGTTTCATGAATCAGTGTCTGCAGCTCAGCCAGCTTACCGCTGCCAAATAAGGTAGACGGATGAGCGCTGCGCCTTGGCTGAACCATTGTCTCGATAACCTCATAACCGCAGGCTTCTGCAAGCGAACACGTCTCCTCAAAGTTTTCCTTAAAATCCGTCTGATTTTCAAATTGCAGACCGGCGATTATACAATGCTTATTCATTCACTCACCTCGCTCTTAGTTTCTTCACCTTTAACACCCTTATTCTTTAATTCTGCACGCTTCTGCTTGATCCACGCCGTGATGACCGGGAAATTCTGACGCTGAATCATCTTATCAAGCAATGCTGAAGCTTTTCCCCTTTGCCCGGTCTGGAAATTAATTTCAACCCAAAGCATATCCTGCAGTGACGCCGCATGATTGCTGTTAGGCGGAGGCAGCTGACGGATGTGCTGCTGAGCGGCATCATAATTCTTAGTATAAAGATCATTCAGTACCTGAATAATCTTTAGAATCGGCTTCCACTGCACCTCATCAACATGCTCCTGAAGCAGCGGCCAGCTTTCTGCTAATTGTTCACCAAAAGCACGTTCATCCTGCATCCATTTAGCAAACAGCATATTATGATGATAAAGAATCTGAAAATCCAGCGGCAAAGCACTTGAATCCATCTGTTTTAAACAGTTGACCGCTTCCTCAGTCTGGGCATTATTAATATAAGCAGCCACCAGGTTCATCTGCATTGTCGACAGAATTTCGCGATTTTCAGGATAAGCCATCGCCCGCTTTTCCTCACGGATATAACCTTCCACATCCAAATCAACATTCATCTGTTTCAAGCGTGCCAATTCATCACTCAGCATCTTCTGCCGACTCTTTTGCTGACGCTGTTTTTTGACTTTCATAACCGCGAATACAACCGCGGCGCCGGCTATAATTATCAATATATATTCCATACGTTCACTTCCTTAGATGTTAACAAGTATATCATGCTTCAGCATCGCATGCAAAGAAGCCAATCAAGCTATCATTTTTAATCCGCTTCTTTAAGCCAACCCTTCAGCATTTCTTTAAATTCTGCACTGCCATTTTCCAAAATTGCATCAACTGCCAAATGCCGGCTCAGCGCATGAGCTTTCAATTCATCATCCAAAAGCGGCCATAGTGCTGGCAGATCAAGCTTTGATACAGCATGTATCTGCTTTAGGATATCACTGTCACGGCGTTTTCTAGCTGCCGCTTTCGGCGGATAACCGATGCCAAAAGGTTCACTAAATAAATTATTCAATGTATTCTGCAGATTAATCTCCGCTCCCCAGCCAAAATTAAGTCCTAACGGATAAGCGACTGCATTTCCGTTATTGATCCTGCCGAATAAATAAGCATCGGACGGATTTTCTATATAACCGCACAACACACCTGGCAGACTGTTGCAAGCAAGCATCATACCCTGTCCTGATGAACATCCCGTAATTACAAAATCTACCGTTTTGCTTACCAGCAGCATGCTTATTAACAAGGCTGTCTCAACATAACTCAATTCAATCTCTTCGTCTTCATATACACCAAAATTAATAACCTCATGCCCCTGATTCGTCACTGCTTTTACACAGCATTCATATAATAAATTATTTTTCGCTTTTTGAGAGCTTCCCTGAATCACCGCAATCTTCATTAATGTTTGCCTCCTATATAACTAATTCATATAAGATACACCATTCAGGGCCATTATTCCCTATCCGCATATCCGCCTTGCCGCAGGCCTTAAAGCCATAACGTTCATACAAATGCATGGCTGGTTCATTATCCTCATAAACATCAAGCCTGACCGTTTTCACACCCTGCCGCTTTGCCTCTTCAATCACCTTTTCAACCATCATGGAAGCCAGCCCTCTTCTTAAATAATCAGGATGTACACATAAAGTATGAACCACCAGCATCTCATCCAAAGCAGCCTCTATATGCCAGTTGCCCTCGTTATATCCCGCTCCAGTTACATGATTTAAGATAAAGGAAGCTGCAATCCTATTTTCATCACGCACAACATATAAGGTATTGTTTTCAATACTTTCCAGCGCATCAATTTTTGCCGGATAAACATTACTGATCCACCCCGGATAATTAATTGTTGCTTCCAGATACGTTGCTACCTGATAATAAAATTCACTCATTGCTTCTAAATCACTCATTCCAGCCTTTTCAATTAACATACAAAATCCTCGCTTTTCTAAATACTATTATATCCTATCGAAAGGGTAAAAGAAAAGGACAGCTTTTCAGCTATCCTTTAACTTATGAATTAGTCCTTAGCTAATTTAACAAGACGAGAGTAACGTCTTTGTGCATCAGCCTTAGTCTTTTCAAACATCGCATGAGCAGTTTCTTCGCCCTTCAGCTTAGGCAGCTGGTTGTAACGAGTTTCTGACAGGATGAATTCAAAGAACTTATCGAAATCAGGTTCCTTAGAATCGATTGTCAATGGCTGTTCCTTGCGTGGATCGAATCGGTACAGAGTTACATAGCCGCATTCAACAGCTTTAGCCTGAGTCTTCTGGTGGTTAGACAAGCCGCCCTTGATACCGTGTTCTACACATGGTGCATAAGCGATGATCAATGATGGTCCGTCATAGCTTTCAGCTTCCTTGATTGCTTTCAATGTTTGGTTCTTATTAGCACCCATAGAAATCTGAGCGACATACACATGGCCATAAGCCATTGCAATCTGACCTAAATCCTTCTTAGCAGTTGCTTTACCGCCAGCTGCGAACTTAGCGATAGAAGAAGCCTGAGAAGATTTTGAAGACTGACCGCCAGTATTAGAATAAACCTCAGTATCAAGAACCAGAACGTTAACGTTCATATCGTTCGCTAATACATGGTCTAAACCGCCGTATCCGATATCATATGCCCAGCCATCGCCGCCGACGATCCAGATTGATTTAGATACTAAATCACGTTCATAATCTAATAATTCCTTCACTGCATCAACCTTAGAAGCCTTAAGTGCAGCAACTAAAGCATCTTTAATTGCACGCTGTGCATCACGGTCATTATTTGCTTCAATATACTTATTGAATAATTCTTTTAATTCTGGTTCAACAGCATCCATGTTCGTTTCCATGATTTCAAGGATTCTGCCTTCTTTGTATGTCTGAGCGACAGCCATACCATAACCATATTCAGCATTATCTTCAAATAATGAGTTAGCCCAAGCAACACCATTGCCGTCTTTATCATTAACAAATGGCGTTGAAGGTGTAGATGAACAGTAAATCATTGAACATCCAGTCGCATTAGCAACCATCATATCCTTACCGAATAATTGAGAAACCAGCTTGTAGTAAGGTGTTTCACCGCAGCCCGGGCAAGCGCCTGAAATTTCAAAGTAAGGCATTGCGAACTGTGAACCCTTAACCGTATCAACCGGGAAGTATTCAGTCTTATATTCAGTACCCTTATACAGATAATCAGCAAGCGGAGCCTGATCAAGCTTAGCATTGATATCAACCATCTTCAATGCCTTGTTGCCGCCCTTACCCGGACATTCAACAACACACAGACCACAGCCTACGCAGTTATCCGGAGAAACCTGGATACGGTATTGCAGATTTTCTACACCTTTACCCATAGCTTTAATTGTTTTGAATTCCATTGGTGCGTTCTTGATTTCTTCTTCAGTCAGCAGGAACGGACGAATTGTAGCATGCGGACATACATATGAACAGAATCCGCATTGGATACAGCTTTCAGGATCCCAAGTAGGTACCTGTACAGCAATTGTACGTTTTTCAAGATAAGAAACATTATTTCTGATTGAACCATCAAGTAAGTTGAATTTAGTGAATGCAGAAACCGGCAGATCATAGCCTTCAAGACCATTGATTGGAGCCACATGTTCATCAAAATACTTGTCGCCAGTTAATGCGCGAGTTGAATCATAAGTCAAGTTAGCCCATTCAGGTTTAACTGTAATTTCGACTAAACCGTCTTTACCTGAATCGATCGCCTTGTAGTTCAGCTGTACGATTTCATCACCCTTCTTAGAGTAAGATTTCTTAGCAGCGCCCTTCATGTATTCAACAGCTTCAGCATATGGCATGATTTGTTCATTCAATGCGAAGAATGCAGATTGCAGAATTGTATTTGTTCTTCTGCCCATGCCGATTTCCTGAGCAATCTTAGTTGCGTCAATAATATAGAACTTAGCATTTTTCTTAGCTAATGTAGCTAACATGCGGTTTGGCAGATGCTCTTCAAGCTCTTCAGCAGTAAATGTAGTATTTAATAAGAAAGTACCGCCTTTTTTCAAATTAGCAGCCATGTCATATTTGAATACATAAGCATCTAATGAGCATGAAATAAAGTCTGCGTTATTGATATAGTAAGTAGAATGAATTGGTGATTTACCAAAACGTAAGTGAGAACGTGTTACACCGCCGGCTTTCTTAGAATCATAAGCAAAGTAAGCCTGAGCGTATTGATCCGTGTTATCACCGATGATTTTGATAGCATTCTTATTTGCAGAAACCGTACCATCAGAACCTAAACCGTAGAATAAGCAAGAAGTGTAGTCACCGTCAGTGTGGAAATCAGGATCAACTTCTAATGACAGATGTGTAACATCATCAACGATACCAATCGTGAATTCAGATTTAGGTGCTTCTTTAGTTAATTCATCAAATACAGCTTTGATTTGGTTAGGCTGAGTATCTTTAGAACCCATACCATAACGGCCGCCGATGATTGTAAGATTCTTATCTTTTAATGCTTCAACAACATCAAGATACAGTGGATCACGGCCGCCTAATTCTTTTGTACGGTCTAATACAGCTACTTTCTTCACAGATGCAGGTAATACAGCTGTTAAGTATTTAACTGAGAATGGACGATACAGGTGAACCTTGATCATACCCACTTTTTCGCCTTTAGCAGTTAATGCATCAATCGTTTCTTTGGCAGTTTCAGTAACTGAACCCATAGCGATGATGATGCGTTCTGCATCAGGTGCGCCATAATATGTAAATGGAGCATATTCACGACCTGTAACCTTAGAAATTTCAGCCATATATTCAGCTACGATATCAGGAATTTTGTTATAGTGCTCATTCTGAGCTTCTCTTCCCTGGAAGAAGATATCATCATTTTCAGCACCGCCGCGAGTTACCGGATTTGTATGCGGATTTAATGCTCTGGCGCGGAATTCTTCAAGCGCTTTGCGGTCTAATAAACGATCAAATACTTCATAATCCATTACTTCTACTTTCTGAATTTCATGAGAAGTACGGAAACCGTCAAAGAAATGGATAAAAGGTACATGGCCCTTGATTGCTGACAAGTGTGCGACACCGGCCAGATCCATTGCTTCCTGTACAGAGTGAGATGCGATCATGCATACGCCAGTCTGACGGCATGCATAGATATCTTCATGGTCACCAAAGATGTTTAATGCGCGGCTTGCGATAGCACGAGCTGCAACATGGATAACACCTGGCAGACATTCACCAACCATCTTGTAGATGTTTGGAACCATTAATAATAAACCTTGTGAAGCTGTGAAAGTCGTCGCCAATGTACCGCCCTGTAAAGCACCGTGTACTGCACCGGCTGCGCCGCCTTCAGACTGCATTTCTGTAACTTTTACAATTGAGTCCAGAATATTTCTACGCCCCTGTGATGCCCAGGCATCAACAACTTCAGCCATTGGTGAAGATGGGGTTATCGGATAGATTCCAGCTACTTCAGTAAACGCATAGGCGCAATGAGCCGCAGCAGTATTACCATCCATTGACATGAATTTCTTAGTCATAAATTTCCTCCTTGTTAATTTCTATTTCATTATAGAACTTTTATTCGCATTTTGAAAGGTTTTTGAACGACTTTATCGGTTTTTTTTACTTAATAATTCATAAAAATTCACAAATGATTTAGTGTTGAAAAATGTTGCCATTGTTTCTGAAACAAATTAAACTTTTGAAAAGGAATTCATTAACATTCATAAGATTCAGCCGATAAAAATAAGGAAAAAGCAGGCCTACGCCTGCTTCAGAAAGTGACGGATCATTTCCATAAATTTATTCTTTTTCGCATGATCCTCTGTGATTTCAAGCTTCTCAGGTGCCCGTTCAACAGCCAGTTCCATCATTCGCTGCTGAGAATCAAGCCGCTGCGCGCCTTCCGCAACTACCTTTTTCTTTAAATCGCCATTTTGATCAACGACGCGTGCCTTCACATTATCCTGCAGCTGCAGATTGAGATATTCCCATATCTGGCGCTTTAATCTGACATCCTTGATCGGCGCGGCAATCTCCACCCGTTTTTCTGTATTGCGGGTCATCATGTCGGCACTGGCAATATATACCTGCGCGTCATCACCCTCACCAAACGCATAAATACGGCTGTGTTCCAAATAACGGCCGACAATGCTGGTAACCAGGATATTCTCAGTCTTTTTAGCAATGTTTGGCAGGATGCAGCAGATGCCGCGGATAATCAGCCGAATCTTTACCCCCGCCGCTGATGCCTGAGCAAATTTATCGATGATCTCACGGTCGGTTAATGAATTAAACTTCATCGTGATCATACCGGGCTGTCCCATTTGAACTTTCATGATTTCCAGATCGATTTTTTCTAAAATCTGATTCTTTAACCCGTTAGGAGCAGCCAGCAATTCTTCATAATTGCCATTGAGAACTGACATCGCCATGTTATTGAAGAAATGCAGCGCATCACGGCCAATCCGCTCATCAGCCGTAATCAATGAGAAGTCGGTATACATCTTAGCAGTATTTTCATTATAATTACCGGTACCGATCTGCGTAATTGTCTGCAAAGAACCCTCACTCATGCGGGTAATACAGGTAATCTTAGAATGTACCTTATAATCCTCAAAGCCATACATCACCCGACAGCCGCTTTCTTCAAGACTCTCTGCCCAGTTAATATTATTTTCCTCATCAAAACGGGCCCGCAGCTCCATCAAAACACTGACTTCCTTGCCGTTTTCGGCAGCGTCGCACAGATATTTGATCAGCTTTGCCTTTTTAGCCAGCCGATAAATCGTAATTTTAATTGAAACCACACACGGATCATTCGCCGCTTCCTTAATCATGCGGATATAATCATCCATTGATTCATAAGGATAAGAGAGCAGCAGATCATGATCCAGCACCTGTTCAATCATCGGCCGGTTCGGATCGACATTCTGTGAAATCTGCGGTGTGAATGGCGCATAATATAACTCATCAGGCAGGGCAGCGGCAAACAGATCCTTAAAGCTAAATACATAGGAGCAATCTAAAGGCGCCTTGCATTTGAATACTTTCTCTTTTGATAAATGCAGCTTGTCCATTAAAAAATCGAGCAGCTGCTGATTGATATCATTCTGCACTTCGAGCCGGACCGGTGCTAATCTTGTCCTTTTCTTTAAGATCTTCTTCATATAAAGACTGAAATCTTCATCCGCGTCAAAGCCTGATCCATCAATCACTAAATCAGCATTGCGGGTAACTGAAACCACCGTTTTGCCCAGCACGGTATATTGTTTAAATATCTTAGCGGCATATTCCGCAATCACCTTTTCCAATAAGCAATAACGGGTGCCCTCCTGCGGCAGCAGCAAGATTCGGTTTATCGTTGTCGGTACTGGAATGATCCCGTAAGTTGTTGTATTGGCAAGCTTATCTTTCAGCAGCACCGCCACATAAAGCAGCTTATTAATTAAATGCGGAAAAGGATGATGGGGATCGATAATCTGCGGTGAGAGTACAGGTTCGATATAAGTATTGAAATAATGATCGACAAACTTCTTTTCTGCCTTATCCAATTCTTTAAGATTAACCCGCTGAATACCGTATTGCTTCAGCCCTTCCTCCGCCTTTACAAAAGCCTTATCCCGGCGATGCAGCAAGCCCGCGCTAGCAGCATAAATAGCGGCAAGCTCTTCATTTGGCAGCATATTCTTCTTATTTTCTGTATGCTTATCTTTCAGCATCGACAAATCAGTAATACTGCCGACACGAATCATAAAAAACTCATCAAGATTACTTGTTGCAATTGAGATAAACTTCATGCGTTCCATTAACGGAACACATTCATCCTCAGCCTCTTCCAGCACCCGCTGATTGAATTTCAGCCAAGATAGTTCCCGGTTCTGTGTGTAGCTGCTGTCATAGACAATCTGACTCATTTCCACATCCCTCTTTTTTCATCACCTTATGATATAAATAACCTTCTCTGACACCGCTTGTCGAAACAGTAACACTTTCAATGCCAAAGTTTTTCAATACCGTATATAAAACGACCATGCCGGGAATCAATGTATGAATGCGGTCTGGCGCAATCTGCAGAATCTTCTGTACGGTTGATTTACCATTATCCTTAAGCAGCTGCAGCATTTTCTTCACCTGCGCGGTTTCAAACTGACGGTTATTTTTCGGATAGCCAAAAATATCATTATATAACGCTAATACCGCACGGGCTGTACCACCGACGCCGATTGCCTTTTGATAACGCTCCTTAGCAATTGCTGAGGTTTTGCTGCGTTCAAGATTCAAAATCACTTCATTGCGGATCTCAGCTCTTTCACCCTTACACGGCAGAATTTTCTTCACAAAGCGATTGTATGTATTTAAAGAACCGATCGGCATACTGAAGGATTCAAGCATCTTGCCATCTTGAAAAGATACCAGCTCTGTCGAACCGCCGCCGATATCGATCAATACACCCTCATCAAGATCAGTGAATAAAGTAGCGCCGATAAAATCGAGCTTGGCTTCCTCTAAACCGCTGATTAAATCTACAAAAATACCAGTTCGACGTTCAATTTCTTCAAGCACTTCATTCTTATTGGTCGAGATGTTGAATTCGGTAGACCATGTGAAATCTTTCGTCATGATATTGGTAGTACGGATCATTAATTCCACACCGCGGTTTGAAATCTTTCCTACGTTCATAAAGCCGTTCTTGAAGCCCGAAACATAAGGGAATTCCACATCCAGCAAGAGATCTTTGGTTCTTTTGGAATAGAAATCGAGTTCTACGTTCAGGCGTGAATTGAAGAAAGAGGCCTCGATACCGAAATCGACTTGGGCGGTTGTTTCCCATTTCAGTTTGTCGTTACCCAAACGGTCGGGGACGTAGCCGATTTGCGGAATTTCTCCTAACATGACATTCTGTTGTCTCATCAGAGGCAAGGTCTGATACAGGGCAATATCCTGGTTTCCGGAGAGACCGTAACTCAGTCTTACTTTTAAGTTGTTCAGTTTAGTGAAACGTTTCATGAATTTCTCTTCCGAGATTCTCCAGCCTAAGGCTG